>Ga0123519_10009762_pt1 | contig 14399 bp, 13 predicted proteins | sample YelNatPaOPRAMG02_FD_87396 | JGI IMG/M metagenome (GOLD analysis project Ga0123519, IMG submission 87396) | Hot spring microbial communities from Yellowstone National Park - Yellowstone National Park OP-RAMG-02 (version 2) | ecosystem: Environmental > Aquatic > Thermal springs > Hot (42-90C) ...
AATAGACTAGAATAGTATGGAAATCTCTTTCAACAACCGATTTATCTAAATCGACGCCATAGTTTTAAAATAGACTATATAGTAGTATGGAAATACACCCAAAATTGAAGATGAAATCGAGAAAATACTCGTGCTTTAAAACAGACTAAATAGTATGGAAATATTAATGAAAACGCTGCAAAAGATACAGGACTATCCGAGATTTAAAACAGACTAAATAGTATGGAAATATCGCCATATTCGTCGAAAAATTCAGTCCAATCATATCAATTTAAAACAGACTAAATAGTATGGAAATTCACTGTCGATTTGCCTCTGCCTCCATCTTATCATGATTTAAAACAGACTAAATAGTATGGAAATAAGTGCATGAAGTTAAAAAAAGCAATAAAATGGAGGGATTTAAAACAGACTAAATAGTATGGAAATTGGCAAGATTAGAAGGACGGTGAGCCGTTTGGCAGTAATTTAAAATGGACTAAATAGTATGGAAAATATTTACGGATGGTATTCTAAAAAAAGGAAAGGGAACAGTTTAAACTGCATTAATAACGGCTTTCGCACCACTTACATCAATGGGGGTTAGGGTGTTTGCATAGACCATACCTTTTGTTCTGCCAGTATAAACCGGTTTTCTTAATTTATAAACTCTAAGTATCCAGATGTGCGCCTTTTGCGGAATATATGATCGCACATGTTCCGAGGCCCAAATATGATACTTTTTTATTCTTCCCATCTGATTTTTAGGCTTTTCTAGGACGTCAACGACCTTGGCATAATACTTTACAAGGACTTTATTATTTTTCATTCTCGGCTGCAAAATCCCGATATTCCCGTTTAAAGGCCTTAAGGAAATCTTCTTTCATGGCATAACTCCTAAGTCGGATATAATAAAAATTCCTTTAATGAGGTGGAATATTTCCTTATAAGTACTGTTTGCAGGCCATTTCCCAACGCTTCAACGATAGCATTCCACTCATTTAAACACTTTGTCATACGACTTATAACATCACCCCATTATTTTGGAATTTTCAACAGGAGATTAAAGTTGCAAGCTTTAGGTGACAATCCAAATTTTTGGATCTGATAAATGCATTACGAGTTCAAATTTTATTTAAGGAAATCTACAGGGGGAAAGAGTCAACTTTAATGAAACTAAGTCGGTTCTAGCATTTATTGACAGTTTCGTGAAATTTATCTTGTTTGTAGAATACGATGTTGGGAAGTGCAATAATGGTATTTTTTGTAAACTATTGCCCTTCTTTTCATATAAAGTGTTTTTCTGAGTTTCTAGTTTGATTTTTGGCATTCTATGATCTTGTGTGTTTGTAAGCTAGAGTTTTTTTTTGTGCATTTGTTACAAATATGAGTTTGAATATGATTTGTCGCTTGTTGCATTTCTGTAATCTTTTAAAGCCGACTTTTCAATAATGATAGGCTTGTCTAGTGGGTTTTTAATTTTTTAAGCTTGGAAATCATCATTGGAGAGTTTATAATGGATCATTGTACTCCCAGGATGCTATGTTTTTATAGAAGCCGTGGAAAACTTTAAAATACATAGATAAGCTTTTGAAAAACATCCAAAAAAACCTTTAGATATTTTTTGATACTCTTGTCAATATACAAGGTCAGTTAAATCAACTTTTTGTATAACAGCAAAAATTATTTCTTATTTAAATTTTTTGATTTGATTCAAATAGTAAATAAAAAATAAAGAGACAAGAGAAAATATATATAACTGAATAAGATTTATTTGAATATGGTAATGGAATTTTTGTGATAAAATGAGTTTGGAAAACCTGCAGATTGCAGCTTTATTGCATGATATTGGGAAAGCTTGGGAGAGGACGCAAAGAAGAAGAGAATTGGATTTTGAATTTCAAAAGATTTCTAAAGTAGATTATGCTCATCCGAAGTGGAGTGCAAATTTTATTAGAAAATTTCATCATTTGTTTGAAGATCCTAAGATAGTTGAGAAAATGGTTCTATATCATCACAACCCCGAAACTGAAGAGGAAGAAATGATTAAAGTCGCAGATGGGCTTTCATCAGCAGAAAGAGAGGAAAAAGAAGATGAATCAACAATGCACAGGTCAAATACTCCACTAGTTTCGATTTTTTCTAAAATTTCCGGTATAAAATCGGATCCGCCCCAAAAAAGACACCATTATTCACTTAAAAAATTAACTTTAGCTAAAAAGACGATTTTCCCTAAATTAAAAAATGTGGAAATCGGGACTGATTTCTACAAGAACCTTTGGAGATCATTTGAAGAAGAACTTGAAAAGTTAGTAAAGATCGACCTGATTACCCTTTATTATCTTTTAAAGAAGTATACATGGTCTATTCCATCTGCAACTCCAAGTTACAGGAAGTATGTGCCTGATGTTTCCCTATTCGATCACCTTAAAACAACATGTGCCATAGCAACTTGTTTGTATAAAAATAATGGAAAGAAAGAATTTTTATTAATTGGTGGTGACATTTCCGGAGTTCAGAAATTTATCTATTCAATCACTTCAAAAGGCGCTGCTAAAAGTCTTCGAGGCAAATCCTTTTATTTAGAATTGCTAAGCGAAACCATCGCAAAATTCATTTTAGATAGATTAGGCTTGCCAATTACAAATCTCCTATTTTGTGGTGGCGGACATTTCTACATTCTCGCACCAGGAAATATCGTTAAAGAATTGGAAAAAATCCAAATGACTATCACCAAAAAATTACTAGAAATCCACAGTGGCGATTTATATCTAGTTATGAATTGGATCCAACTTACCGAGGATGATTTTAAAGTAGGAGTATTTGGGAAAATATGGCATGAAATAGGGAAAAAACTAGCAGAAAAGAAGAAACATAAATTCTCTGAAGTTTTAGATGTCGCTTATGAACGTATTTTTGGACCAACTGGTAAAGGTAAAGAAATTTGTGATGTTTGCGAAAGGGAAAGTGAACATGGTCTAATTGAGGAAGAGGACATCAAAAAATGTCCCCTTTGTAAAAGTTTCGAAAAACTTGCAAAACAGATTTCAAAGGCAAATTACATCATCCAGATAAAAAATGACAAAGAAAAAAGAATATTAGGAGAAGGAACGTGGAATTGGGCGATCTCAAAGTTCGGGTACCGTTACGAATTTCGAGAAGAAGTTAAAGAGGATATAAAGAAAATCAAAGCAGATCACATAACAATTTTTAAATTAAATGATTCTAATTTTCTAGATAATTGTGAATTTGTTAAGGAAGCTTATTCTCCAATATCTTTCGGATTTAAATTTTTAATGAACACTCCCCTAAAAGAATTCGATGAACTAGCTGACACTTCTGTAGGAGTCAAAAAATGGGGAATATTACGCGCTGATGTAGACAATCTAGGGAGAATATTTGCAGAAGGTTTAGGAGATAGAGCGACAATATCGAGAATTTCAACGCTTAGTTCAATGTTGTCCCTCTATTTCACTGGATGGATCAACAAAATCTGTGAAAGATATAGAGATAATATTTATGGTATTTATTCTGGTGGAGATGATCTGTTTATCGTAGGATCCTGGGATAAGCTGCCAGAACTTTCAAAGGACATATATGATGATTTCAGAAAATACACATGCCAAAATCCAAATATAACACTTTCTAGTGGCATATCAATGGCACCAAATAAGAAATATCCCCTATACAGGGCCGCACAAATGGCTGGAGATTCCCTAGAAAATTCAAAAGAAGTAAAAGGGAAAGATGCTATTACATTCTTGGAAGAAACCATCAAATGGAAAGATTTTGATGATGTGATCAATCTTAAAGACGCATTAAACAATCTAATAGAAAAAGATGAAATATCGAGAGGATTTATACAGAAACTTTATCTCATCTACCTAGAATTTGAAAAACAACGTCAAAATAAAAATATAACACTTGCAAAGCATGACGATAGGTATGGAAGATGGAGATGGTTACTAGCCTATTTAATTGCAAGAGTCGCAAAAAAAGAAAATAGAGAAAATCTGGAAGATTTCCACAAGATTTTCCGTGAAAAAATTGAACATTCACCCTCCGCTTTAAGATGGGTTGAATTTTTAACAAGAAAAGAGGAAGATAGATATGAATAACAAGATTGTAGAAGACATAAAATCCAATTTAGATGAGATCCTAAAAGGAAACGCTGAGAAGATGGTCGAATGCGCAGATAAATTTGGCAAATATTTAAGCAAAGGTCGGAAAAAACTTACAACATCCCAAATTCGAGGCATATTTTCCCGAGTTCAAAGGATGCAAAAATTTGATTCAAACAAACTGAACCTTTTAAGACCATATTTAGCATACGCTGCTGGACGTCATAAAGACACTAAGGTCAAGGATTTGCAAGATGTTATAGACACTGCAATAAAAAGAGTAAAGAACGAAGAACATTTTGAAAATTTTAAGAGGTTTTTTGAAGCGATTTTAGCATATCACAAATTTCATGGTGGTGAATAAATTGGAAAATATAGACCTGCTTGGAAAGGTAATAATTCGCGGAGAAATCATAACAGTCACTGGATTACATATCGGCGGGTCGCAAGTAAAATTAGAAATTGGTGGGGTGGATACCCCAATCATAAGGGACGCTATTACAAATGAACCATATATTCCAGGTTCTTCACTTAAAGGGAAGATGAGATCATTGCTTGAGAAGGCAGAAGGGAAAGAGCAAAACCAAAAAGTGGGAAGAGATGTGAAAATTCATATTTGTGATAATGAAGAAGATTATCCAAATTGTAAAGTGTGTAAAATCTTCGGAACTCCAGGTGAAAAAGAGTTTAGCGAACCTACAAGGCTTATAGTAAGGGATGCTCCATTGACAGATGAAAGCGCAAAGTCGCTAAAAGGATTAGAATTACCATACAGTGAAGTTAAATTCGAAAACGTTATCGATAGAATAACATCTGCAGCAACTCCAAGACAGATAGAAAGAGTCCCACCCGGGGCAAAATTCGACTTTGAAATGATCTACAATGTTTTCACAAAAGAAGATAAAGACAACTTGAAATATGTATTTAAGGCTATGAAATTGTTAGAAGATGACTATCTTGGCGGTCAAGGCTCAAGAGGTTATGGAAAGATCAAATTCGAAAAAATGAGAATTTATTGGAATTCAAAAAATGACTACGAAAGAGGGAATGTTGATATTGAGACAAAGATGCCTATAAATTCAGATTATTCTAATCTGTTAGATTTAATAAATAATTTTGAAGACATGAAAAATTCAATAGGTCTATGAATATGAAGTATACTTTATGTAAAATAAAGCCCAGAGCACCTTTCCATTTAGGTGAAAAAGAATCAGTACTAGAATACACATCAGAATACATACATTCAGATACTTTGTTTAGTGCTATTTGCAATGCTTTCCGGCTTCTATATGGTACGCAAGAATTAAACGAATTATTAAGTTCGTTTAAAAGTGGAAAAATTCCGTTTCTAGTTTCCTCGGCATTTCCCTTTACATCTAAGACATTATTTTTTCCACTTCCTAAATTTTTAGATATCTCAAAATATGTGGAGAACATCAAAAAATTCAAAAAGCTTGAATTTGTTTCCGAAACAATTTTTAGGAAGATTATAGAAGGATTAGAAATTAAAGAATTTTTAAAAGAAGACTGTTTAATTCAAGATAACAGAATCCTCATTACAGACAAGGAAATAGAATCAGTTGGTAAGAGTATTTGGAAGATAAGAGAGGTTCCTAGAGTGGTGATTGATAGAAAAACAAACGCTTCACAGATATACCATTTTGGAGAAGCAGTTTATTCTAAAGATTCTGGTTTACATTTTCTAATAGATTTTAAAACAGGTGACTTTGAGAAAGAAATTAAATCAGCGCTGTATCTTTTGGGTGATGAAGGTATTGGCGGTGATAGAACCTATGGAAAAGGTTTGTTCAAGATCAACTTCGAAAAAATTAGTTTTGACTTATCTGAACAAGAAAATTTTGTGACTCTTTCATTATATTATCCAAGAAAGGAAGAAATAACCTATATAAAAAATGGATTTTATGAAATATTGGGAAGAGATGGATGGATATATTCCCAGGATAACATGAACATGAGAAGAAGATTCATACGCATGTTTACGGAAGGAAGCACATTTCAATCACACAAAGGGACATATGGCGACCTGGTAAAAGTTAACCCAATTGGATTTGAAATCCATGACGTTTATCGTTATGGTTATGCTTTCCCACTTCCCATTAAGGTGATCGAATGAAATTTCTATTGGAAACTATATCCCCAATACATGTAGGAAGTGGAAGTAAAATTTTCCCCATAGAATATATACTCAACAGGAAATTTCATAGAGTCGATATGGACAGTCTTTTTAGAGACAAGGAATTTGATCCAGAGACATTCATTGATCTAACCAAAAAAGGAAGTCTAGGAGATTATGAATTAGCCACAGAACATCTAAGATACAGTTTAGACATTACAAACTTCACTAAAATGGAATTGAAAAATTCACTTGGCCATCCGAGTGCTGCGGTTTATGAGTTTATAAAGACAATAGATAGGATCTATATTCCTGGGACTACAATAAAAGGGGCGATTAGAACTGCTATTTTATGGTGGGTTTTAAAGAACGACATAAATAGTTTTAATAGAGAAATTGAAAGATTGTTGAATAATCGCAGAATCACAAGAAAAAATGCAGATGATGAAATAGAAAAACGTGTTTTCGGCGGAAATCCAAATAAGGATATATTAAAAGCATTAAGGGTATCAGATACTAAAACAATGGCAACTGAAGATTTAAGCATTAAAGTTGTTCGGATATTGTCAACTAAACCTTATGGTTATGGATTTAAAGGATTTCGCATATTTATAGAGGCATTAAATCCAGGAGTGTCCGCTGAATTAGAGATTAAAACAGATAAGTTTCTTTTAAGTAACGAAATTGCAAGAGAGCTCGATTTTAACGACAAAAAGGATCTTTTAGTAAAAATACCGGATATTTGCAACGAATTTGCCAGGGATCTCATAGAATATGAGAAACAGTTCTTCGAAGAACACAACAGAGATGGCAGGTTAGATCCAATCCTCAAATTCTATGATAATCTTAAAATTCAAAAAAACCAATTCTTACTCCATCTCGCTTGGGGAGTGGGATGGCATAGCATGACAATTGGAAGACTCCTAGAAAATGAAACTCTTTTTAAATTAAGAAAAAGATTTAGATTGGGTAAGAAAGGTGTGAGAACCTTTCCTAAAACTCGAAAAATTGTATTTGAAAATGGAAATCCTGCTTATCCTCTAGGATGGGTGAAGGTGATACCAAAATGAAGAGAATATTATTTATGACCGTCGGCACTGGAGTAGGACCAAAGAGTGAAAAGAGGATAAATGGACTTGCACACGGCCTTTTAACTTCCATTGAACATTACAATCCAGATATGATAGTGTTTTTCGGATCTGAAAATAGCAAAAAAACATTAGAATCTTTGAGGAGACAATATAATGAAAAAAGGGGAGAAAAACTCGAAACTTACAAGTTTGTTGAAATAGAGGATATAGACAATTTCTATGAATGTTATACGAAAATAGAAGAAGAAATAAAAAAGGAAGAAGACGCTGAGATAATCATCGATTACACATCAGGGACTAAAACAATGACTACAAGTGCTGCTATCTGTTCCATGTTATATCAGAAGAAACTTACTCTAGTAGCCGGTGAAAGAGGTGAGAACGGGATTGTAATCCCTGGAACAGAATCACCACGTGAACAAAACTTGTTTGCAGCATATGATAAGTACTTATTTGATAAAGTTAAAGAGGCATTTAACCATTACAGGTTTAGAGAAGCTATAAATTACCTGAAACAAATTGTAATGCCAAAGAAGGAAGTAGATTACAAAAAATTTATAGAAGGTTATGATTTATGGGATAAGTTTGATCATGAAAAAGCCTGGAAACTACTAGAGAATATAAAGAAAGTTCCGCCAGAAAATAAAGAATTCCTTGGAAAATTAGCAAGTTCGATGAATTTAGATGGTCAAGAGGAATTATTGGAGAATAAGGGCAAGTTTTTAGTTGCAGATTTGTTAAACAATGCAAAAAGGCGATTTAAGGAAGAAAGATATGAAGATGCAGTGGCAAGGTTGTACAGGGTCATGGAATTGTTAGCACAGTGTAGATTAAGTAAATTCGGGATATACACATCTAATGTTAAGATAGAAAGAATCCCTTCAAATATTCGGGATAAATATAATAAGCTAAAAGATGATGAGGGGAAAGTAAAACTTGGTTTACAAAAAGGTTACGAACTTCTTAAGGACATGGAAGACGAGGTCGGTGTAAAATATGCGGATGATGAAGAGATTAAAGATTTATTAAAGATGAGGAACGAGTCAATTTTAGCTCACGGCCTAAAATCGATTACCAAAGAAGATATTCCACGTGTAGAGAGATTATTTGAAAAAACTAAAGAATATGCAAAACTTATTTTTCCAGATATAGATGATTTAATGGAAAAAGCAAAATTTCCCAGAATATGAAATTAAAAGTTTCTTATCTTATATTAAAAACAAATTCTCCAATAAAAGAAAAACCAAGCCAACTTAGAGGTTATATTGGTAAAAAATTTGGGGAATATCCGATATTGCATCATCACCTCAAAAATAATGAATTTCTTTACACCTATCCCAGGGTTCAATATAAAGTAATAAATGGTGCAGCTTTTATATTAGGAATTGAAGAAGGTGCAAGAATTTTAAAAGAAATTTCAGATACTCTAAATGAAATCGTCCTAGGGAAAAACACTTACAAAATTCGGCAAAAAGTGATTTATGAACAAGAATTTGATGTTAAACCCGGTAAAAAGACCAAATATAGATTTATAACTCCATGGATAGCTTTAAATTCAAATAATTATCAGTTGTATAAAAAATTAGATGATTGGAAACATAAGAAAAAATTATTAAACAAGATCTTGATGGGGAATATTCTATCAATGTGTAAAGGATTAGGGATAATTGTAAACAAGAAATTGTATGCTCATTCACTTTTGGATTCCCAAAAAATCGAATATAAAGGTTTGAATTTCTTAGGTTTTACTGGGGAGTTTAAGGTCAACTTTAAAATCCCTGATTTTTTTGGAATAGGTAAAGGAGTAAGTCAGGGTTTTGGTACTGTGAAAGAGGTTAGAAAATGTTGACTTTGATAATTTATGACATTTCTGAGGATAGCTATAGAAATAAATTAGTGAAATTTCTACAAGAATATGGGCTTAAAAGGATTCAATATTCCGGGTTCCTTGGAGACATAAATCCACATGATAGGATCGTCATGGCAAAAGAAATTGGGAAATTCATATCTACCAAGGGAGATAGTATATACATAATTCCTCTGTGTAATAGGTGCAAAAGATTAGCAAAAATGATATCAAAAGATGATAATGAGTTGGAAGATTTAGAAAAGATTAAAATAATCTGATCATTATGTATTTTCTATCTGATATTGAGCAAAAGCTCTTGATAAATAAGCAGATTCTCGCTAGAAAAGTTGGAGTTTCAGAGGAATTAAGAGGATGGAACTGGTCAAACCCTCCCCTAAATCCTTATTATTCTGGAGTATATATACCCATGTACCTTGCATGTTCCAAATATTGCCCCAAAAACCGAGATATTTTCGTGGAGGAAGTTCTGGGAAAGAAGGGTATCATTAATTTTAATGTTATCCAAGGAATGGTATTACACAAAGCAGTTTGTGACGTATTTGAAAATTTTGTCGAAGGAAAGGAGCTCGATTTTAATAAATGGTGGTATTTAAATTACAAAGGCCAAGTCCCTGAGAAGCATTCAAAGATTATCAAAAATAGAGCGAAATTCGTATGGGAATACACCAAAGACAGCTGTAAGTCAGTATTTTTAAATAAGCTCTTTGAACAACCTTATGCTTCAAAAAGAGATGTTCTAGCCACTGCTTTACCTTTTTTAACTGAGCATAAATTAAATGGGAATTTTTTAGGTTTATCTGATATACTCAGCGTAGATTGCTATGACTACCTTCACAATATAGTTTTTGACATAAAAGTGGTCTCAAAACAGAGAGAATGGTTTAAACTTTATCCGACCGGTTATGCTCTTGTCATTGAAAGTATATACGAAATACCAGTCGATATAGGTTGCACTGTTTATATAAGTTTTATAAACGAGAAATTAAACATAAAAAAAGATATTTTCTTCATAAATGATGATTTAAGAAGTTGGTGGGTTGAAGAAAGAGATAAAAAGTTGGAGATAGTTGCTCAAAGAAAGGATCCGGGAATACCACAAAAATGCCCTAGCACTTGTATATATTTGCATGAATGCCGGTGATAAAATTTGAGGCTAGTGATAGATGGATATGGTAAATTTGTTGGTAAAAGAGGAAACCAGATCGTGGTTAAATTAAAAGGGAAAATAATTGACTATTTTTTAGCTGAGGATTTGGATCAGGTTATTATAACTGGTAAAGGTGCCATAGGGTTCGATGCCCTAAATTTGTTGGCGGAAAATGGTGTTGACCTAATTATCTTGAATTGGAAAGGAGAGGTTTCTTCCAGACTTTCATTTCCCGAATTAAGGACAGTATCGACAAGAAGGGAACAATACTTAGCTTATAACGATCATCGTAGTGGTTACTTGTCAAAACAATTTGTTTTTGCTAAAATAAAAAACCAATATGCTATTTTAGGAACTTTAGCCAAAGCCAGAGCTGAAAATAACCCAAGACTGTCTGAAAAATTAGTTCGATCAAGAGAGAAAATCTCAAAACTTTTATCTAAAATTCAGAAAATTGAGGAGAAACCTATTGATTTTATTAGAAATGAACTGACGGGCTTAGAAGGTAATGCATCTTCAATATACTGGAACAGTATCATTAATATTATTGACCCTGATCTTGGCTTTTCAGGAAGAAGTGGAAGAAGAGCCAAGGATGGAGTAAATGCAATGCTTAATTACGGTTATGGGATTTTAATGGGGGAGGTTTGGAGGGCGGTTTATTATGCTGGTTTAGACCCTTACGGTGGATTTCTACACGTGGATAGGCCTGGAAGACCTAGTTTAGTCCTTGATCTTATGGAAGAATTCAGACAACAAATAGTAGACAAAGTAGTTTTCAAGTTGATAAACAAAAGAATGGTTAAAAGAGAAGATTTTTCCCTGCAAGAAAATTTCTGTAGATTATCAGATAAATCGCGGAAACTTTTAATATCCAAAATCCTTGAAAAGTTCGAAAGTTATATCAGGGTTAAAAATATCAGAATAAAATGGAGTGATCTTATTATAAAACAGGCAAGGCAGATTGCCAAATTTTTAAGGGAAGAGGATGAATACAATGGATTTTTTCTCAGGTGGTGATCCTTGGATCACAGTGGAAAATATCGTCCAGTATCATTATTGCCCAAGAAAGGTTTACTTTTTAGAAGTTTTAGGCGTTCCTTTTGTAACTAAGAAAAAAATGTTATTTGGTCAACAAGAGCACAATAAAGAGATAGAAAGGATAAAACAGAGAAAGAAAATTTTCGGGATAAAAAGGACATCTGTTAAAAAAGTGAGGCACAAGCTTTATCTCAAAAGCCAACGCTTACACCTTCATGGTGTTGTTGATCTTGTGTTGTTTTTAAAAAATGAAATAATCCCCGTAGAGATAAAAGCAACAGACTTTTTGGAATTAACGCGAAGTAGAAAAAAGCAAATAATTGCTTATGCACTTTTATTAGATGAAAATTTTGAACATACAGTCCAAAGAGGTATCTTATATTTTTCAGGTCATAGAAAAAGCAAAGTTGTAGATATAACCTATGAGGATAAAGAATATTTGATTGAGGATATTAAAGCGATTAGGAGGTTGTTTAAGACCGAAAAAATTCCGCGTAAAGTTAACAAAAAGAAATGTGAATACTGTGAAGTTTCCAAGTATTGCGTGTAGTAAGCGTGAAGATCTTTATAAATAGCAAGTAGACTTTTTGAACTGCACACTCATGTCCCCTGAAAAAAGTAACATTTATCCATAGAATATAAAAAAACACAAAATAAAAAAGGGGTTGCAATAGCCAATCCAACAAAACAAGGATTGAAACAAAAAGCGAAAAAAGAAACCATCGAACCTTGCGAAGTTGCAATAGCCAATCCAACAAAACAAGGATTGAAACCGAGAACGTCACGATAGTCCTCGACGCTCCTGACGTTTGTTGCAATAGCCAATCCAACAAAACAAGGATTGAAACTCGAAAATTTCTTCAGGATAATCCATGGAATACTCGGTTGCAATAGCCAATCCAACAAAACAAGGATTGAAACTCCCAAGCCTCCTGCGGACTGTCCTCAGCTCTGATTGTTGCAATAGCCAATCCAACAAAACAAGGATTGAAACCTCTCCAGGAACTACTTTGACTTCGGAGCCGCTGATGTTGCAATAGCCAATCCAACAAAACAAGGATTGAAACTACAACTCATAAATCGCTTCATATCGACGAGCAGTCTGTTGCAATAGCCAATCCAACAAAACAAGGATTGAAACTTAACTTTCATATTATTAAGCTTCCGACTAATATTTTGTTGCAATAGCCAATCCAACAAAACAAGGATTGAAACTCGATTTTATTCATGAGATATGTGAAGGCATTTGGGTTGCAATAGCCAATCCAACAAAACAAGGATTGAAACTGCTATAATATCTGGAACTGTGAGATTGTCTGTCTTCGTTGCAATAGCCAATCCAACAAAACAAGGATTGAAACTTGAATATAAGCGATACTATCATATCCGCATCATCGTTGCAATAGCCAATCCAACAAAACAAGGATTGAAACTTTTTCTGTCATTTTTTTTCACCTCCGTTCTTTTTTGGTTGCAATAGCCAATCCAACAAAACAAGGATTGAAACGTAACGATTTTCTTATCTTCAAAAATTTTTTTCATCGTTGCAATAGCCAATCCAACAAAACAAGGATTGAAACGGTAGTAGTGAGTCAAGTCTGATAGCGATATCATCAGGTTGCAATAGCCAATCCAACAAAACAAGGATTGAAACTCTATTGTCATCGTATCCCTCGCCTGCTTATACAAGGTTGCAATAGCCAATCCAACAAAACAAGGATTGAAACTCAATTTGTCCGCCACTGTACTAACACCGCTACGTAAGTTGCAATAGCCAATCCAACAAAACAAGGATTGAAACCATAGTCGATCCTTGTGAAATATCTCCTTCCATATAAGGTTGCAATAGCTAATCCAACAAAACAAGGATTGAAACTCAAGCTCTTCCTTGAGTGTCATCACTTTAACAGCCAGGTTGCAATAGCCAATCCAACAAAACAAGGATTGAAACATTGTTCGATGCTCATGTTCTTCTCTTGCAACTCTTGTTGCAATAGCCAATCCAACAAAACAAGGATTGAAACACATCCCTCACCTCCACACAACAATCTCCGAATTCCGTTGCAATAGCCAATCCAACAAAACAAGGATTGAAACGTCGTCATCGATCTCTGAAATATCGAAGAGCTCATGTTGCAATAGCCAATCCAACAAAACAAGGATTGAAACCCATTTTTCCACCACCTTACATTTTTTATCCTTTCCGTTGCAATAGCCAATCCAACAAAACAAGGATTGAAACATTGTTGTCATTTTTGACATTCATCCCCTCCTCAGTTGCAATAGCCAATCCAACAAAACAAGGATTGAAACAGAATATATGATAGCTTCTTCAGTAATTCAGATAGTGGTTGCAATAGCCAATCCAACAAAACAAGGATTGAAACTACAGTTCTGGGTCCTCTGAAGGCCCCATATAACCCGTTGCAATAGCCAATCCAACAAAACAAGGATTGAAACTCTTCCAATCGAGTACTACCAATTCTCGCCACTCTCGTTGCAATAGCCAATCCAACAAAACAAGGATTGAAACGGATATTCAACCAAGAATTCGATCTTTTTGTACAGTGTTGCAATAGCCAATCCAACAAAACAAGGATTGAAACGGATCTTCTTCTGAAGATATAGATGGCCGTCTTTCAGTTGCAATAGCCAATCCAACAAAACAAGGATTGAAACTTTATCTTGGAGAAGGCGTTGCGAATCACTGTTCTGTTGCAATAGCCAATCCAACAAAACAAGGATTGAAACTCGATTTGTTTTTTTAGTGGTGGGTGTCTGGACATCCGGTTGCAATAGCCAATCCAACAAAACAAGGATTGAAACTCTGATAAGTCTCAAGGAGTTCATTGAGAGCTTCCAGTTGCAATAGCCAATCCAACAAAACAAGGATTGAAACTTGTATCGCATTCTCACAACATACACTCCTTCCATGTTGCAATAGCCAATCCAACAAAACAAGGATTGAAACTTGTATCGATCTTCTAGTCCTACCACTCTTTTCACCGTTGCAATA
>Ga0123519_10009767_pt1 | contig 14394 bp, 9 predicted proteins | sample YelNatPaOPRAMG02_FD_87396 | JGI IMG/M metagenome (GOLD analysis project Ga0123519, IMG submission 87396) | Hot spring microbial communities from Yellowstone National Park - Yellowstone National Park OP-RAMG-02 (version 2) | ecosystem: Environmental > Aquatic > Thermal springs > Hot (42-90C) ...
GCACTCCGGCCAGAAGGAGCTGAAGATCCAGCTGGCCGACCGCATCGTCATGTCCCCCTTCGTGGCCAAGCGCCTGGCCATCCTGCTCAAGAATGTACTGGAGGATTACGAATCGCGGTACGGGGCGCTCATGGTGTAGAGGGGGGTTGGCTGCCTTCCTCCACCTGTCCGGCGACTTCTCTTTCTCTCCTTGTCCGGGTAGCAGCGGAGGGTCAGGTCTGGGCTATGTCCCGGCGGCAGCGGGGAGGATATGCTGCCGCCGGGATCTGCTTTTTAGATGGGCTGCCTCTGCCTCGAAGTACCGTAGGGGAGGAGTTGGGAATGTGCATCAATTTCATCTCGTCTAAGATGGTTAAAGGCTCAAATTAGAGGGACGGTCGGAAAGTGGATAGTGAATTCGTGAATGTATTCGAAGTGGGCAGTACCCGGTCGGAGATCGTCCTGCTTTTCGGCAAAATGCAGGGCACCTATTCAGGACAAGGACAGGTGGGGGCCCAGCTACGAGAGCGGATCGCCTTGAATCCCTTCGCCGCTAAGCGGCTTCTCCTTCAGCTCAACCAGGTCATCCAGGAGATCGAGATGAAGAGTGGTTCCTTGGAAGCCTCCTCTCATGCTCTCGGTGGGACGGTCCTCAGGACCGTGACTCCTCCGCCACTGGCCTCCCCCCCCTCGGTGGATAGAGGAATAGAAGGGAGAACGACCCTCCTTTTCGAGCTGGTAAGAGGTCTCCAGGTAGAGGTCGGTTTCGAGAAGTCGTTCAAGGTGGTTAAAGGTGGCTTGCTCAGTAACCGTTTTCTATTGGGAGTTAGCAAGAAGGCCATCGGGGAAAGGGCGGAGGAACGACTGATCGAAGTGTGTCTCCTCATGGGGATGCCTCCCCCCCTTCTCGATGTTTTCAAACAATACTTGCCTCTGGGAAGCTACATCCATTTCGGCTTCGAGGAGAACGAAAAGACGGCCATCTACAAGGTCTATCTGGAATTCTGGGAGAAGATAAGGGAGGAGATTGAAAAGATTGGGGGGCGGCCGGGTCCTTCCTTACTGCACCTCGGCCTGAAATGGGATATCTTCGATCCTAGCAAGCACTCGCTCACTCGATATACCTGGCATCCCTGGCTCCGTGCTTCCGAGATCCGGCAAAAGGTCTGCAGCATCATCGATGGGAAGAGCGATAATCCTGCCCATCAGGCTGTCGATGCCCTGGTCTCGCTTGGACTGGCAAGGGTCCCCTACCGGGACCTCCTTTTTCTCGAGGTCAGGGAGGAGGGGAATCCGAGAAGATCCTTCGATATCAATGTCTACCGGGCGAACCTCCAGGTGAGGGAAGTATATCCTCTCCTTTCCATGCTCTGCCGGCGCCATTCCATCTCCTTCGAGGCCTTCCATTCGCTATACCAGGGCATCAAGGAGAGCAGGTTAGGCCACCTGGCTGCTGGCTTGGACAGGGAGGGAAGCGATTTCTTCACCATCTATTACGGGGTGGAGGGCATGTTTGGGGAGAGGGAGAAGAGGACGCTATCGGATGATCGAGGTGTCATCATCAGCAAGGAATTTGGCACCCCTCCCCGGAGACGACGCCTCGCCCGGATAGAAGAGACAGATGACAAAGCGCACCATCTCTTCTACTTGGTACGCAGCCTCGGGCTGCCAGGAGGCTGGGAGCACTCCTTCAAGTTCTTGGAGCGGATGGTCTTGGCGGATCGCTTTTTGTACGGGGTCCAGAGATTGCCGGAAAAGCCGGGACAGGACGAATCCATCCTCGAGATCTGTGCCCAAATAGATATGCCGGAAGATTATCGGGAGATGTTTCGAGCCGAGCTCCACCAGGCCAAGATGGTTCTCTTCGGCTTCGAGAAGAACGAAAAGGCTAGTATTTACAAGGCCTATCTGGAGTTCACCGGTAGGTTGGCGGAGGCACTAAAGGTAGATCCGAGGCCGGAAAGCGTTGTGATTTATAGCGGCTTCAAGTGGGATGCTTCCGACAATTCGCGAAAGGTGATAGCGGAGTATAGAGCCTATCCCCTCTTTCGGGCGGAGGACGTGGCGATTAGGATTGCTACTTCCTTCTATGGCGGGTTGCGAAATGATCCCTATTCCATCGTCGACGATCTGCTGGATCTTGCAGGGACCCGCACCCAACCCGGCGAGCTCCTTTATTTCGAGGCAAGCGAGCAGGGTAACCGGCGAAGTTCCTTCGATATCAACCTGTATCGGGCGAATCTGCAGATGGCTGAAATCTATCCCTTGCTTCTCCGAACGGTTCGCCACTACTCCATCGAACTCGAAAAGTTCGAGGAGCTGTACCAGGGGGTGAAGGGAGAGAAACTCGGCCATCTTTCAGGTGGCATCGACCGGGAAGGTAGGGACTTTTTGACCTTTTACTTCTCCCCCAGGGGTAGCTCCAGGCAGGCCGGACCTCGGTGATGACAAACTGGTCGGGCAGCCTCGGGGCCGATTATCGATAAGGGACAGTGGTTCAGCGAATTCATCCCGCCCCAGCGCGATCCTCGAGTTTCAAGCCATGTCTTACCAGAGGATAGACCTTTCCCGCTACATCGTGGTTTCGGTCTGTTTTAGCTGCAACAACGATTGCCTCATCTGCATGCTTTCGGGCCTGAAGGACCGATTGCCCGGCATCGACTTCGAGAATTTCAAGAGGGTGATTACCGCTATCGAAGAAGATGGTCGATTTCGAAATCTGATCCTCTCCGGAGCGGAGGTGACGACTTTCGATGAGCTGGAGATGTACATACAGTTTGCTTCCTCCCTGGGATGGTTCAGGAAGATCCAGCTTCAGACCAACGGGAGGAGGTTGAGCGACAAGGGATATTTGCGGCACCTGATTGACCTGGGTGTGAACGAGTTCTTTCTCAGCATCCACGGCCGGGAGGAGATTCACGATGCCATCACGCGGCGAACAGGTTCTTTCCGGGAAACGATGGCAGCCCTCCGAAATCTGGAGGCCTTCGATGTCAATGTGATCACCAATACCGTGCTCACCAAGGCTAATTTTTACGATGTCTTACCCCTGATGGGCCAACTTACCCAGGGTGAGGTGAGCGAGCTTCATTTGTGGAATTTCTTCCCCATGGAGCGAAGGGATAGCAGGGATCTGGTGGTGAGCTTACGAAGCCTCCTGGCGTTGCTACCCTCATTGCTTGCCGTGGTGAGAGCGGCGGAAAGGCCCCTGGTACTGAAGAGCTTTCCCGAGTGTCTTTCTACGGGGGAGCCCGCCTTCTTGGACAGCCGGTTTCCGGTCACGGTTCTGCCCGACCTCTTTTGGAAGAAGTTCGGCGACAGCGGATTCGGAAGCTGCATTTACCGAGATAGGGGCGAGTGTAGGAGTAAGTCTTGCTGGGGGCTTTCCCGTGCCTACCTCGACAAATACGGAGAAGAGGCAGACCTGCTCAGGCCGATCGCATCCCCAGCGGACCTTTCTCCTCGGGGGGAGGGGAAGGAGGGGGGCCTTTTTTAGGCAACGGGTGGGGACGGGCCAGCATATGAGAGAAGCAAAGGGCCGATTGGAATACGCCACAGCCGAGGACGTCTTCTTCGACTTCTGTCTCTGGGAGTACAGGCCGGTAGTTCCTTTCGAGGGCAAGCTGCGGTCGGCGAGCTTGCTCTTTCATTCTTTCGAGTTGGCAGGGGTGGACGAGCGGGTCTTCGATCTGGTGGCAACTATTCGAAAAGGTTTCGGTATCTGCCAGACCGTCTGGGGAGTGAAGCGAGTGGCGGACGATATTCGATGGGAATTCTATTTTTATGATTACGGTAGGAGGGAGAGGAAGAGGTCCATCACGAAGCTTCTGGATATCGTTCGCCCTTATCTGTGCTGTAACCTCGAAGCCAACGAGAACCTCCTCTATTTCATGTTCTCCATCGATATAGATAAGAATTTGCTCTCCGGCTTGCGCACCTTGGAGGAGATCCACATGTACATAGGAAACCCCGGCAGTACGGTATCCTCCGGGATCTGCTACTCGCTGACCCGGGACCAGACGAGGATGGAGAACTTCTACTTCTTTTTCGATGCCAAGAAGGAAATGGAGGACATTCTGGGGAAAATAGCCTGCTCCGCTCATGTCGACACCAAGACGATACCCATCGATCGGATTCTGTGGCCGGAGATGAGAGGGTGCCGGATTATCGTTGTCGCCAACAAGCAACAAAACGACGCCATCTACTTCTCCCGAGTCGATGTCGATCGATTGCTCTTCTTCCTGGAAAAGATGAACTATCCAAAGGAGCTGGTTTCTTTCGTCAAAGAGAACAGGTCCGACCTGGATCATTTGCTTTACGATGTGGGCTACGATTATCGGATGGAAGGAAGGGATCTCGCCATCCTCAAGAGCGGCTTTTACGGGATTTTTTGAATGACTTCGGCAGATCGCAATGCTGAAAAAAAGAGGAGGGAGTTCGACTTCCTTTGTGTCGATGACTTCATCGGTGACATCCTTTCTGCCCGAGCATTGACCACGGCTTTGGAAATCGGTCTCGTCGATTGGCTCCTCCAAAACCAGCCTGCCTCTTTTCGCTCTCTGGCAGGAGGCGGTGACTGGAAAAGTCGAGGATTGGAGTTGCTGATTGCTCTCCTGGTAAGGAACCGTGTGCTTCATGATAACGGCGGGGAGCTAAGCTTGAGTAATGATTTCCTCCAGGCGTTGCAGTTTCGCGATCTCTTGGAGCTGAGAGCCACCATGGCTGGTCTGGCTGCCCGCGATTTCCTGGACCATTTCAGCGATCTGGTCTGCCGGCCCGACAGGTTTCGGGCCAAGGTGAGATTCTGCAGGTTATTCGCTTACGACAGGTGCTTCCACGAGAGCGAGGAAAATTACCATCTTACCAGGCAGTGGATGCACATAACCACCACTCTGACCAGATACGAGGCGGCCGTTTGCATGAAATACCACGATTTCCGCCCTTATCGCCGTATCCTGGATGTGGGAGGGAACAGCGGCGAGTTTGCACTCCAGATCTGCAGAAGCTACCCCCAGGTGGTCGCCACTGTCTTTGACCTACCCTTGGTATGCGACCTGGGGGAGGAGCATATTCGATATGAGCCGGAGAGGGCCAGGATTACTTTCCTGAGGGGGAATGCACTGACCGATCCCTTTCCCCGCGGCTTCGATCTGATCACCTTCAAATCCATGCTCCATGATTGGCCGGAAAGGGAAGCCAATCGATTCATCGGCAAGGCAGCTTTATCGCTGGCGCCCGGTGGGACCTTGCTCATCTTCGAAAGAGGACCCTTGGAGAAAGGGGAGGCCGATCTTTCTTACGCCACGATTCCCATGCTTCTATTCCTTCATTCCTTCCGTTCGCCCCAGATCTATGAGCGAAGGCTGAGGGAACTGGGCCTGCAAGATATTGCCCTCACCAGCATATGCCTAGACACTCCTTTTTTCATGTTGACCGCCAAAAAGAAGATCCAAGAAGATTCGAGGTAGGGCTTTCAGGAAAGGCTAGCGAAGATTACTCGGTGAGGATCGCCCCTACGATCTTCACGAACGGTGCGAGAAGAGCATCCTTTTCCTATCCCGAATCTGGCGGTGCTTTGGATAACTGAACGGACATATCCTCAGGGAGGCATGATGGACCTTTGCCAATTGGTCTTGCACCTCAGCAGGCTGATACCCGACCCCTCAGGCCGCATCCCTGTCCGGTCAGCAGCCCTGTGGTTTCTTGTGTTGATGAACCGACGGCACGATCCTCAGGATCTGGACGGACTATCGATGAGATCAGGTGGCTGGATCAGGGCAGCCGGGAATTGGAGGCCAGGAGGAGTCAGCCGGAAGAGAGGAAATTGTCGGTCAGCGGGAGCTGTCGCCCCCCTTGGCCCCTCCCTTGATTGCGGGTTCCGAAGAAGGCGACATTCGAGCAGGCTAGGCGGATCCTTGACAGCGTTTGAAAAGTGGAGTATGATTAAACAACCTTTAGACTGGCGGACCATCGTCTGATCTTCACCGCCTTACCGTCTTTGCTGGCAACCGTGGAAGGAGGTACCATGGCAACCGATCGCACCAAAGAAAAGACTGGCGAAGAGGCCACTGCCGCCGAGGGTCAGCCTCGGATCGTGTGGGACGATTCCAACATGCGGAGCGTCTACGCCAATGTGTGCAATGTAGCCGGGACACGGGAGGAGATCGTTCTCCTCTTCGGCATGAACCAAGCCTGGCACTCCGGACAGAAGGAGGTTAAGGTTCAGCTGGCCGACCGCATCGTCATGTCTCCCTTCGTGGCCAAGCGCCTAGCCATCCTCCTCAAGAACGTCCTGGAAGACTATGAGTCGCGATACGGACCGCTCGTGGTCTGATCGGGATAACCTCAAGCCCACCCTGACTCCATGTAATGGCTTCTATTCCTTCCGAATTCGGGGAGGGAATTAGTTCCCTCCCCGCCGTGGGTGAGTCTGCCGGCGAACCGGAGATCGAACCGGGTCTGTGGCGGCAGTTCGCCGAAGCAACCTCTCCCCATAGTTTCTGTCAAAGCTGGATCTCCTTGCAATGCCGTATGATCTCGGGCGTCCGGAGCGGTCTGGTCTTGCTCGGTCCCCCTGATCAAGGTCCCTTCACTCCGGTGGCGGTGTGGCCGGATCCTAGCCACGATGTAAGGCACCTGGGAGCTGCAGCGGAGCGATCCCTGAGGGAGCGCCGAGGTCTGCTCGTGCCCCGCGGCGATAGTTCAGCTTCGGAGGGCTCGGGGGACGAGGCCTCTCACATAGCCTATCCGCTGGAAGTGGGGGGAAGGATTCATGGGGTAGTGGTGCTGGAGATAGAGGGCCGTCGAGGGCGACAGATCCAGGGAATCATGAGGCAGCTTCATTGGGGATCTGCCTGGCTGGAGGTGATGATCCGGCGGGCGGAGGTGGCGAAGACGGCGGAGATGAACGAACGCCTGCACAGGGTCCTCGATCTATTGACCAGCGTGGTCGAACATCAGGGCTTTCAGGGAGCGGCCATGGGGCTGGTCACCCGTCTGGCCAATTTGCTGGAATGCGACCGCGTTAGCTTAGGGATAAGGGGCCGGGGACATGTGCGGGTGATCTCGATTTCGCACAGCGCCGATTTCGAAAAACAGACGGATTTGGTTCGGTCCATCGGGATGGCGATGGATGAAGCCCTGGATCAAGGGGCGGTGGTTGTTTATCCGCCCTCCGCGGATGGGGAGGCGGTCTTGACCAGGGCCCATCAAGACCTGAGTCGGCACCACGGATCGGGCCAGATCTGCACCATCCCGTTGGGGGAAGATCAGAAATCAGTGGGAGCCCTGACGCTGGAGCGGCCCCCAGACAAGCCCTTCAAGCCTCCCGAGGTAGAGCTCTGCGAAACCGCGGCTTCTCTGATCGCTCCTATACTGGAGACTAAACGGAGGGAAGACCGTTGGTCGATCCTTAAGGTAGCCGACTCCTTGGCGAACCAATTGGGAAAACTGCTGGGCCCTGGTCACCTGATTCGCAAGGTGGCTTTGATCGGGGTGGCAGCAGTGGCAGTATTCTTCTACTTTGCCAAGGTGGATTATCGGGTTACCGCACCGATCAACATAGAAGGTACCGTGCAACGCATGGTGACGGCTCCCTTCAACGGTTACATCAAGGAAGCGCTGGTTCGTCCCGGTGATGTGGTGAAGGAGGGAGAGCCGCTTTGCATCCTGGACGATAGGGACCTGATCCTGGAGCGCCTGAAGTGGCTCACCGAGAAGGAGCAACTGACGAAACAGTATCACGAGGCCCTGGCTAAGCATGAACGCGCCCAGAGTCGTATCATCGGGGCGAAGATCGACCAGGCGGAGGCGCAGCTTGCCCTCTTAGAGGAACAACTGGGACGCACCAGGATCGTCTCCCCCTTCGACGGTGTGGTGATGAGCGGAGACCTGAGCCAGTCTCTAGGGGCACCCGTCGAGCGGGGACAAGTTCTTTTCACGGTGGCACTCCTCGATTCTTATCGGGTGATATCGGAGGTTGACGAAAGGGATATCGCATCCATCAGGGTGGGGCAAAGGAGCGAGCTGTTGCTGCCCTCTATGACCGGGGAGGTGTTTCCCTTCGTGGTGGAGAAGATCACCCCTGTATCTACGGCGAAGGAGGGCAGGAACTACTTTCGGGTAGAGGGCCGTTTGGAGAAGTATTCGGGCCGTTTGCTTCCAGGAATGGAGGGCGTCGGCAAGATCAAGGTCGACCGCCGCCGGCTGATCTGGGTTTGGACTCATCAGATCACGGACTGGCTCCGGCTGAAGCTCTGGGCTTGGTGGCCTTAGGAGAAGCTACCTATGACATCCTCCCTGTTCAGCCCTTCCTGGTATCGCGTGGCCTCCTTGAGGCCGCGGCTAAGGAGCCATGTCCAGATTCACCGTCACCACTATCGGGGAGAGCTATGGTACGTGCTTCAGGATCACTCCTCGGGAAGGATGCAACGGTTCACCCCCGCGGTCCATCTTCTGATCGGCCTCATGGATGGAAAGCGCACGGTCCAGGAGATCTGGGAGATCGCGCGCTCTCGCCTCAAAGACGAAGCTCCCACCCAGGATGAAGTCATCCGGCTCCTTAGCCAGCTTCATGCCCTGGATGTACTCCAGACGGACGTGGTTCCGGACCCAGCGGAAATGCTCAAGCGGTTCGATCGGCGGCGCTACAGCAAATGGAAGCAGAACCTACGAAGTCCACTCGCCCTGCGATTTCCTTTATTGGATCCGGATCGTCTGCTGACTAGGTTTCAGGGTTGGGGAAGGATCCTGCTCAGCTGGCCCGCCTTCGTCATCTGGGTGGTTACGATCGGGGCGGCCTTATTTCAGGCAGCCATCCATTGGCATGAGCTCACCCAGGATATTGCAGATCGTATTCTCGCCCCCCAGAATCTGTTCTTGCTGTGGCTGGTGTTTCCCTTTCTGAAAATCTTTCACGAGTTGGGACATGCCGTCGCCATCAAAAGGAGAGGGGGAGAGGTCCACGAGATAGGCATCATGTTGCTGGTCTTCACGCCCATTCCCTACGTGGATGCCTCGTCTGCCTCGGCCTTCCGGGAGAAGCGGGACCGGATCCTGGTAGGAGCCGCGGGGATGGCAGTGGAGGCCTTCTTTGCCGCGCTCGCCCTATTTGTTTGGGTCAATATCCAGCCAGGAGTGGTCAGGTCGGTGGCGTACAATATGATCTTCGTGGGGGGCGTCTCCGCCCTGTTTTTCAATGGAAACCCACTCTTGCGCTATGACGCCTATTACATCTTGGCAGATCTGCTGGAAATCCCGAATCTCGGTCCGAGAAGCAACCAGTATTTGGGATATCTGGTTCAGCGCTACCTGTTTGGCGTCAAGGACGCAGAAGAACCGGTGGCTGGCCGCGGTGAGCGGTTCTGGTTCGTGCTCTATTCCCTCTCCTCTTTCGCCTACCGTATCTTCATCTACCTGAAGATCATCATCTTCATTGCCAGCAAGTATCTGGTGATGGGAGTCCTTTTCGGGGGCTGGGCGGCGTTCACCTTGATCGTGATGCCATTGGCCAAGGGCCTCCGGTTCCTCTTTTCTTCCCCCAAACTCGATCGCAGGCGTTTTCGGGCCTTCGCGGTCAGCGGTCTGGCTGTGGCTGCCCTTGTTCTATTGGTGTGCTTCCTGCCGATACCTCTCAGCACCACGACGGAGGGTATCCTCTGGATTCCGGAGGAGTCCTTCGTTCGCGCCGGGACCGATGGGTTCGTGGAGCGACTGGTGGCAACCCCTGGAGAGTCCGTCAGGCGGGGTGATGCCCTCATTGAATGCTCGGATCCCCTCTTGCCAGCCCAAATCAAAGTGCTGGAGGCCCAACTGCGAGAAGCGGAAGCAACCTACGACATTGAGTTGCGCAATAACCGCGTCAAGGCGGAGATAACCAAAGAGGAGATTCGCCTCCTCCAGGCCAAGCTGGAAGAAGCCCGCAGGAGGCGTGAAGAACTGACTATCCGTAGCTCCGCAGATGGGACCTTAGCGGTACCCATGGCCCAGGATCTTCCCGGCCGGTTCCTCCGTAGGGGAGAGCTATTGGGTTACGTTCTGAATCCCGCGCAGGTCACTGCAAGAGTAGTGGTGTCGCAGCGGGATGTAGACTTTGTGCGATCCAGAACCCAGGGGATTCAGGTTAGACTCCCAGAGAACATATGGGCGGTCCTTCCGGCCTCGCTGCAGCGAGAGGTACCGGCCGCCACGGATGAGCTTCCAGGCAAGGCACTGGGGCATGAGGGCGGAGGAGAGATACCCATCGATCCCCGCGATAGGTTGGGCCTGAAGGCCTTTCAGAAGATATTCCTCTTTGACATAGTCCTGCTTTCCTATCCGGGTCACTACAATGTGGGGGGGCGAGTGTACGTCCGCTTTGACCACGGAAAGGAGCCCCTAATATGGCGCTGGTACAGAGGTGTTAGACAGCTTTTCCTGAGGAAATTCAATGTATAGCGCTAGCCGGTCGGTCCCCAATCTAGTGGCAGTTGGCCCCTACCCAGAGCGAGAGGAGCCGCGCCTGAAGAAGGTGGAACGATTCATCGCCACCCTGGGAGGTTTTTTTGCTCCCTGGCTGCGTCCCCGGGCTGAGGCCTTCCAGAATTTAGTGGAAGTGGTCAATTCCCACGACCATTCCGTGGAGACTTGGAGCGATCGCCGGATCCTGGAAGAGAGCCAAAGGTTGAGACCCCTGCTGAGAAGTCAGGGATGGGAGGACGATCTGGTGGCCCGGGTGTTTGCCCTAGTCCGAGAAGTGGCGCGGCGTACCTTGGGCATGCGTCACTTCGATGTCCAATTGATGGGAGGTCTGGTTTTGCTCAGGGGGATGGTAGCGGAAATGGAAACGGGAGAGGGAAAGACGCTCACTGCTACCCTTCCCGCATGTACGGCAGCGCTGGCGGGAGTTCCGGTTCATATCGTGACGGTGAATGACTACCTCGCCACACGCGATGCGGAGTGGATGGGTCCTATTTATCGGGCTCTGGGACTGACCGTGGGGGTCATCAAGCATGGTATGCCGGCGGAGGCCCGCCGCGCTGCATACCGGTGTGACATTACTTACTGCACCAACAAGGAAGTCGCCTTCGATTACCTCCGGGATCGGATCGTCCTGTGGGATCGACCCACCCCTCTGAGACTGCAGGTGGAGCGGCTCTACGGGGAGAATTCAAGGACTAGCAAGCTTCTCATGCGGGGACTTCACTATGCGATCGTGGACGAGGCAGACAGTGTGCTCATCGACGAAGCCCGCACCCCCCTCATCATTTCATCGGAAGCCGACGGCCATTTCGGGGATTTCATCTATCGCCACGCGATCGAATTCGCCAAGGAGCTCGTTCCGGGAAAGGAATTTCTGGTCTTGGCCGACGACCGCACGGTGGAGCTTACCGGCAGGGGAAAGGATCGCGTCGCAGACGCCGAATGGCCGAGTGCAGGTGCCTTGTTGAACAGACAGCAGCGAGAGGAGTTGGTAAGACAGGCTCTGGTGGCCTTGCATCTTTTTCATCTGGATAAGCATTACCTGATCAAGGATGGCAAGGTCCAGATAATCGACGAATATACGGGCCGCCTGATGGCCGACCGATCTTGGGAAAAAGGCCTCCATCAGCTCATCGAGATCAAGGAAGGGTGCGAAATGACCAGCCGGAAAGAGACACGGGCGCGGATCAGCTACCAGAGGTTCTTCCGTCGCTATCTCCATCTTGCTGGCATGACCGGAACAGCTCGAGAGGTGGCGGGAGAGCTGTGGTCCATTTACCGGCTCCGGGTTGTAACCATCCCCCCCAACCGGCCCCTGCGCAGGCACTATCTTCGGGATCAGGTGTACAGAAACATGGAAAGGAAGTGGGAGGCGATCGTGAAGACCGTCGTCGAAATGCGCCGGGTGGGCCGTCCGGTCTTGGTAGGAACCCGCTCGGTAGCGGCCTCGGAGCATCTGAGCGAACTCCTGTCCCAGGCTGGCATACCTCATAAGGTTCTGAATGCACGGCAAGACCAGGAGGAGGCGGAGATCATAGCGCAGGCCGGCGAGGGAGGCCGAATAACCGTGGCCACCAACATGGCGGGGAGGGGCACCGACATTCGCCTGGGACCGGGAGTGGCGGAGCGGGGAGGGCTTCACGTGATCGCTACTGAACGGCACGAGGCTCGCCGCATCGATCGCCAGCTATTCGGAAGATGTGGGAGGCAGGGGGATCCGGGAACTTGTCAAGCCATGGTGTCTTTGGAGGACGAGCTGATAATGGTCTATGTGAGAAAACCGCTTCGGTGGTTGGCGGTTGCAATGACAGGAATCTTGGGAGACGCGGCCGCCCGACCTATAGGTAAGGCCTTGTTTCAGCTGGCGCAGCCAGCGGCTGAACGCCAGCACGCCCGGCTTCGGCACGACCTTTTGAGAATGGACGAGCAACTGGGAGATGCGCTGGCCTTCTCGGGTCGCCTCGAATGATGGATGAAGAAGGAAAGGTTTCGGGAAGGATTCGATGAATGCGAACGAGTATTAGATTCGTGGCGCTCGCGACTTTGATCCTGGGGGTGAATTGGCCTGCCCATGCCCTCCAGTTCGACGGTGTAATCGAGCCCCACATGGTGATCAAGGTAGGCAGTCCAGTTCCTGGGGTCATCGATGAGGTGAAAGTGGACCGGGGCGATTTCGTGAAGAAGGACCAGCCGTTGGCGAGACTTCAATCGGGGGTGGAAAGGGCCATTCTGGAGGTAGCCCGGGCCCGAACGGAGATGGAATCGGACATCAAGGCCAAGAAGGCTCAATTGGATTTCTCCATTCGCAAGCAGGAATGGAACGAGCAGCTATACCGGAAGGAGTTCGTTCCCTTCAGCCAAATGGACGAGGTGGAGACGAACCGAAGGTTGGCCGAGATGCAGTTCCAGGAAGCCTTGGAGAACAAGCGGCTGGCAGAGTTGGAGTACAAGCGCGCTTTGGAGGTGGTCAAACGGCTAACCATCAGCAGCCCGATCGATGGGGTGGTGGTGGAACGCTTTCTCCATCCCGGAGAGTACGTTGAGGACCAGCCAATCTTGAAGATCGCCCAGATCGACCCCTTGAACGTGGAGGTGATCCTGCCGGTAGCGGTTTACTACCAGATCAAGGTGGGGATGCGCGCTAAGGTTATCCCGGAACCGCCAGTAGGCGGCGAATATGTGGCCCAGGTGAAGGTAGTGGATAAGGTCATAGACGCGGCCAGTGGCACCTTTGGGGTCCGACTGGAGATGCCCAATCCCGGTTACCGGCTACCCGCGGGGCTGAAGTGCAAGGTCATTTTTCCTGACCGCAAAGGGAAGTAATGACCACTGCCGGGTCCTTCAGCTCCCAAGATAGCCTTTGAATCCCCCCAGTAACGATCGAATTCCCCCTCTGCTTAGGTTCTAGGCAGTCCAGGTTCTAGGCAGCGCAATTGTCGGAGCCGAATTCTTCTACTGATCCCGCTCCCCATTCGTCATCGCCACCCCATCCCTCCCAAAAATTTTGACAACTGGGCGTCCCGTTTGATAGACAATTCAAAAAGTAATTTCGGCAGCAGAAAATAGGGGATCAGACATGGCCCAACGACGCCGCCGGACAAACGGCCCATGAGGTAGACCTTGGCGAAACACAGGAACAACCGGCAACTATCGAACACCACTGGGACCACGGTCGGCTACGAAGCCGAACTCTGGCGCATGGCCGAGGCCCTGCGCGGCTCTATGGACGCCGCCGAGTACAAGCATGTGGTCCTGGGGCTGATCTTCCTCAAGTACATCTCCGATGCCTTTGAGGAGCACTACCGGCGCCTGAAAGATGAACCCTACGCCGATCCGGAGGACCCGGACGAGTACCGGGCAGTCAATGTCTTCTGGGTGCCACAAGAGGCTCGCTGGTCCCGGCTCCAGGCCGCCGCCCGCCAGCCCGCCATCGGGCAGGTCATAGACGAAGCGATGGAGGCCGTGGAGCGGGACAACCCCTCGCTGAAGGGGGTGCTCACCAAGGACTACGCGCGACCTGCCCTGGACAAGCAGCGTCTGGGCCAACTGGTTGACCTGGTCTCCAATATCCGCGTGGGCGATGCCGACGCCCGGGCCAAAGACGTGCTCGGGCGCGTCTACGAGTATTTCCTGGGCCAGTTCGCCAGCGCCGAGGGCAAGAAGGGCGGCGAGTTCTACACCCCGCGCTGCGTCGTCCGCCTGTTGGTGGAGATGCTGGAACCCTTCAAGGGTCGCGTCTACGACCCGTGCTGCGGGTCGGCGGGGATGTTCGTCCAGTCGGTCGAGTTCATCGAGGCGCACGCCACCGGCAACGGTAATGGCGGCCGGGCCCGCGCCCAGATCAGCATCTACGGCCAGGAACTCAACTACACCACCTGGCGCCTGGCCAAGATGAACCTGGCCATTCGCGGCATTGATGGGCGGATTGAGCAGGGCGACACCTTCCACAATGACCGC
>Ga0123519_10009773_pt1 | contig 14393 bp, 9 predicted proteins | sample YelNatPaOPRAMG02_FD_87396 | JGI IMG/M metagenome (GOLD analysis project Ga0123519, IMG submission 87396) | Hot spring microbial communities from Yellowstone National Park - Yellowstone National Park OP-RAMG-02 (version 2) | ecosystem: Environmental > Aquatic > Thermal springs > Hot (42-90C) ...
CCATGTGGAGTCGTTGTTCGCGCGTATGCGGGAAGATGGCTTTGACCCCGCAAAGATCAAGGTCGTCCTCTGTACACATGGCCATCCCGATCACTTCGGCGGCGCGCTCGCGTTCAAAAACTCCTCCGTCAGAATCGCTCTGTCTCGGCCCGAAGAAAAGTTTATCGAGGAGACCGGCCGCGAGGCATACAAAAGCCAGGGGCTGCCCTTCCCCGAATATCGAGTGGATTTCCACGTGAAAGGCGGCGATCTTGTTCTCGGAAAACATGAGTTGAAGATCTTTCTTACTCCCGGCCATAGTCCGGGGAGTATCTGCATCTATTGGCCCCGTCATAAGGTACTCATCAGCGGAGATCTCGTATTCCTGAACTCAGTAGGGCGAACAGACCTGCCTGGCGGAAATGCAAAACAACTCCTGTCGAGCATCGAGGAGGTAAGCGGGCTGCCAATTGAACTGCTGATACCTGGACACGGCCCCGTCATCCAAGGGCAACACAATGTGCGAAGGAACTTTGAGTTGATCAAGAGGGCTTTTTTCGGGCTGGCATAAGCGTGTTCAAAAATTCGGCGCGCGCCGACAGAAAATTGAACGGGGAAAGGCTGCATGATATCAATAGGTTCTAAGATGTCGAGGCTGTTGTTCAAATTTTTTGACGCCCAGGGAGAAAAAATATCGCACCTTCGTCTATGGCAGCGTGATCATGCAGCTCGTAACCTGTTGATATCAAACTGGAAATATTTTCTGGCCTTAAGGGCTTGTCTTGGCATAGTAGTTGCTTGTAGCTATGGCAACAAAAGAATATATTCCTCCTACGCCAACTGCAAAAGACAGTTGGTTTTTTTTTGAGATAGCCCCAACAGTATCAAGTCGCGATGGGTTTCCACGCAAAAAACAACAAACCTCTGTGCGCCGTCCTCGGCTTTCTGGCGGCGCTGCTGGGCGTCTGGTTCCTTGCTGCTCAATCTCAAACCGGCGATCGAGAGACGATTGTTCTGCTGCCGTTTCGCTTGACGACCGAAACCGACGACGCTGGCCTTCAGTCCTTCGTGGACCATATCAACGATGAACTTCGTTCCGCCATTCGGGCAATGGGAGGGAAATACCAGGTGTTGGAATGGGAGGGCGATCGTGAGACCTACGGCGCTGAACAGATCTTGGACAACGAGCACGCCCTGAAAAAAGTCGCAGAAGACGCAGGGGCTGACTTTGTGATTTGCGGCGCCCTTGGAACGTCGGACTCTCTGTACCACATGAGAGGCTTCGTGTGGGATGCGAAGAAAGAACGCATGGCGGTGAGGGTCGATCTCAAGGTGCCAAACGTGCACGCCTTGCCGAGTGTGCTGCAGTTTTTAATCACCGGAATTACTAAGCGTTTGCAGGGCGCGCCCAACATCCCCTTTTACAAAGCGGGGGAACCTGGAAGCATGCCCCCCATGCACCAACCGCGCTTTCGAACCGTCATCGGCGTTGCCGAAACAGAAGGGCCTTGGCGCAGTCCCGAACTCCCCGGAAGTGTGACGGGGCTGGCGATTGGCGACTTGGACGGCGACAAACACAACGAACTGGTCTTGGTAGGCGACAGCGGTATAACCATTGCACGCTTCGAGAAAAATGCCCTCAGACCGCTCACTCAATTTTCCAGGTCGCCGGCTGTTTTTTTGAGCGCCCAGGCGCAGGATCTCGATGGAGATGGCGTTTCAGAGCTCATTGTCTGTTCGCAGCTTCCCGACGGCGTTGAATCCGAAGTGCTTCGCTATTTCAACCGAAACCTCACCGTCATTGAAACGTTCCCGAACATGATCCTCTCCTGCGTACCGGACCCAGAAAATCCCAAAGTCATGAACCTGTTGGGCCAGCGAACCGATGCAAAGGACATGTTTTCAGGCGAGATGATTTCTTTTTCTTTGCGCGATGGCTCCTTAAAGCGGCAGGGGAAAGTCACGCTGCCACGTGGAACTCTCTTGCTGAGCTACGCGGCCGGAGACATCCAGGGCCATGGCCGCGTACGCGTACTCATCGATCAACGCCTCAAGCTCCGCGTGTTTGACCAACACAACCAGCTTCTGTCTGTCCAAGACGGCCATGAGTACGGCCCTCATCGCAAGATAACAGTGAAGACCGCTGACGGGTCCAAAGAGATAATATGGCCCGGAAGGATTATCATATCGGATAGCTCGCCGAGCGGTCAGGGAGAACTTATGCTTGCGAAGACGGCCGGAGGAAAGAGTGAAATTCAGGGGTTTCACTGGGGAGGAGCTTGCTTGGAAAAGAAGTGGAACACCCCTCCTATGGAAGGGGCTATCTCCGATTTCAACATCGGCGATTTCAAAAACAGCGGCGCCCGATCTCTGGTGCTGCTCCTGGCGCGACCCGACCAGTTGCTCGGTATGTCCGGACCACGGAGCATTCTCTTCGCATATGATTTTCTTCCTTAGTCAAGTACTATTGAGACGGTCGGTGGGCGGGAGACGCCCTTTTTCGGTTGATGGTTGGATTGCTGCGGCGTGTTTCTTTTTCCGAGAAGGTTTCCTTGTTCTCGGCCTCAGTCGCAGCGCGCCAATTTCAGGGCCGAATATCCTGGCCGTTCCGAAAGGCTTTCACACGGCGTTATGAACATTGCGGAATCCTCGGTTCGATACCCTATCACCGTCATCGTGCGCGTGCTCCTGGTGATTGTGTTTGGGTACATCTGCCTGAATTTCTTGAGCATCGAACTGAAGCCCGAGACAGAGCAACCAGTACTGGTCATATTTACCAGGTTTTCGGGGGCTGCCCCTGAGGACGTTGAGGGAGAAGTCACGACACGTTTCGAGGAGGCGATTAGCGGCGTCTCCAACATGCTCTACACCCAAAGCTACTCGATGATTGGGCAGTCCATCATCGTCGTCTTTTACAAACCGGGCGTGAACCTGGACCTGGCCGCCGCCGAAATCCAGAGAAATCTCGATCGGGTGAAGGATCTGCCCAGGGAAGTGGACAAACCGCAAATCTTCAAAGCGAGCGATCGAGTCAGCTTGCCTGTGTATCAGTTTTCGCTCACCGGCAAACCGGATATCGTGACCATGACCACATGGGCGGAAAAAGACATCGCTCCCAGGATCAGGCGAATACAGGGCGTGGGCGACTGTCAGTATGACGGCGGCCGAAATCGCGAAATGGTGATCACGTTCGACGCGGAAAGGATGAAGGCGCGGGGGCTGACGGTATCAGACCTCAAAAGGTTTATTGATCGAACCAACCTGAACCAGAGCGCGAGCTATTTTGTTGAAGGGACGCGAGAATGGTCTGTGCGCACAGTCGGAGAGCTGCTCAGCGCAGAGGCGTTTCGAAAAGTCAGAATATCCAAACCAGGCGATCCCATTGTCTATCTGTCCGATGTGGCTCGGGTAGAAGACAAATACGAGAGGCCAGACTCATACTGCCGCATCAACGGCACAGAGGGTCTCATCTTCAACGTATTCAACCAGGTGGGCTCAAATCTTGTCCAAACAGTCGATCAAATAGATTTGGAGCTCAAAAAGCTCCAGAAAGAATACGGCCCCCTCGGCGCTTCTTTTCGTAAGACCTACGACCAAAGCACATATATTCGCGACTCTGTGAGAATTGTGCGGGATGCGCTCATCGAAGCCATTGTCCTCGTCCTGCTCGTTCTGTTTCTCTTTCTCAAGAACTGGCGAAGCATTTTTATCGTGGCAACCTCTATCCCCGTGTCAATTATCGGCACATTCATCGGGATGTATTTGCTGGGCTATTCCATCAATGTACTCTCTCTGGCGGGGCTCGCGTTGTCCATCGGCATGATTGTCGATGATGCGATTGTGGTATTGGAGAATATCTATCGCCATCGTTTCGAGGAAGGAAAGACCATTGTGCGGGCATGCGTGGAAGGTACCCGAGAAGTCGGAATGGCTGCCTTCATGTGCACCCTGACCACTGCGGCAGTGTTCATGCCTATCCTTATGCTCAGGGGAGAGATTGGCACCCTTTTTGGACCCGTCGCATTTATCATCTCTTGCGCCATCTTCCTCTCTCTTTTCGATGCCTTCACGGTCGTGCCAATGCTGGCGTCCCGATGGATGACGAAGCCAACGGAGCCGTCTCCACTGTGGAGAAAGGTCCTTGCGCCCTTGAACCTGCTCGACAAAATAGGCAGCAAAGTGTCGCAAGGGTTGATGACGCTCTTGCATTATTTTCTGGGTGGACTCCGACGGAAGCTGGCGCTCATCGCAGTGGTGCTGGTTTTATTCCTTGTCTCTTACAAGATTCTGCCGGGTATGGGATATCTCCCCACAGGAGGCACCAACCTGCTGCGAATCAACATCGAGACCTACGAAGGCCTTAGCTTGGACGAAAATAGCCGCCTCATGGCAATCCTCGAGGACCGATGGAAAAATATCAAAGGGGTGCGTCATGTCGTCTCCACCCCCAATCGTATGGTTTTTCGTAACCTTATCTATTTGGTATGCGATCCTGAAGAAGAAAGCGGCGTGTCCGTCCAACAGATCGCGCAAGAGGCGTTCCGGTCCTCCAGAGATTTGCCCCTCAAGTCAGTAAATCCTGTTCGCTTTCCGCTCTTCGGCAATATATATTCTCGTTCCAATGTGGTTGACGTTCGGATCATGGGAAAAAGCTACGATCTCATTGATGGAATTGTCAAACAGATCATGCAGATCGGGGCTGAAACCCGAGGGGTGGTATTTCGGTACACAGACCTCTACCTCAGGAAACCCCAAGTGGAAATTCGGGTAGATCAGGAGCGGGCGGCCCACTATGGCTTTGACGTCAAAGACGTCGCGGATGCGGTGGAAGCAGCCATCGGCGGACAAAGAACCATATCTCAATACGACGTTGAAGGTAGATTTTTCTATATTAGAGTGAAGGAGGACGAAAACCTCTTTCGATCCGTGGCCGATGTCGCCAATATCATCCTCACGTCGCCGCAAGACAGCAAGGTACATGTGCCCCTTGACAGTCTCGCCACCATCGTGACGACGTTTGGCCCTCTCCAGATCAATCATTACAATGCCAAACGCAATGCACGTGTGCAATTGACGATACAGGATCGGCCGCTCTCCGAAGTTTTCGAAGAGGTCGTCTCGCGCATCCGGAGAGAGGTGCCCTTTCCATTGGGGTACGACATGGTTCCTTTTGGAGCGGTGAACGAACTATACAAGCTCGTGGAAGCCATACGGTTCGTGTTCCCTGTATCGGTGCTGGTCGTCTATCTTCTTCTTGTCATGCAATTTCAATCGTTTCTCAGGCCTCTTTCCATACTCCTCAGCGTCCCCCTGTCCATCATCGGCGCCAACTTTTTGGTGAAGGCAACGAATATCCCTTTGGATTCGTTTACCATGCTGGGATACATCATGATGGTAGGGCTGGTCGTGAAAAATGCTATCTTGCTCATTACCTATGCAGTTCAACTCATCGAACACCACGGTGTGTCGCGGGATCAAGCCCTTGTCTTAGCGGCACAAAGGAGGATGAGGCCCATCTTCATGACGGCTATCGCCATGGTTCTGGGCATGCTGCCGTTGGCTCTCAAGAGAGGCGCCGGCGCAGAAATATACAACGGGCTCGCCACTGCCGTTGTCGGAGGTCTCTCCGTAGCAACTCTTTTTACCCTTATATTCATTCCGGTTGTATATACGATTCTCGACGATCTGAAGAATCGATGGTGGAAGGTAAAACCACTGACGCTGGATGAGATTGATAGGACAACATGATCCTCAGGATTAGCTCAGTATTCTTGGTCATTTTGCTTCTCGTGGGATGCGGGTCGAAAAAAGATTCGAAATTAGCGCCGCCAGCCATCAAGGTTGGCGCCTATGAGGCCCAAAAGGGCGATTTGGAGCAGGCGCTCGACGTCTCCGGTACGCTCAAATTTCAGGCAAATACAACGGTAGCCGCGGAGGTGTCCGCGCAGATCGAGTCCATCGATGTAGCCGACGGGCAGTTTGTGGAGGCAGGAGATGTCCTCCTCACTTTCGATGAAGCAAAGATTCGACAAACCGCGAGCGAGGCGGCGGCGAACCTCCAGAGGGACGAAGCCTTGCTCACTTTCCACAAAGCAGAATGGGAGAAAAACAAGGCTCTCCACGAGAGCGGTTCCATCAGTCAGACTCAATACGATCAAAAGCTTTCAGCATACCAAACGGCCCTGGCTCAGGTTGAAGCAGACAAGGCGCTACTCGCTAAGGCGCTCGAAGACCAGGCCAAAACCAAAGTGAAAGCGCCAATCAGCGGCGTGGTATCGAAGAGATACGTTGAAAAGGGCGATTGGGTTTCCCCCGGCGGTAGGCTCTTCCAAATTAGCGAATTCAGCCGGATATACCTTGAGGCCTTCATCACGGATGTCGATCTTGGGAAACTGCCGTTGAAAAAGATCAGAGAGACGGGTCTGACCTGCACTCTGACCATAGATTCCTATCCGGGCGCGCAATACAGTGGAACCCTCAGCTACGTTCAACCCACGGCCAACGATATGAGGCTTTTCGAGATTCGTATTTACCTCGCCAACCCGGACATGAATCTCCTCCAGGGAATGGTGGGAAGAGCTCGAATTGTATACGCGGTAACTCCTGACGTATTGCGCATACCGTTGCGCGCCCTCTTGGACGAACTGCGCAATCACAGTCCAAACAGGGTGGTGGTTGTGGACGCAGAGCAAAAGGCCAGGCTCACGACAATCCGCGTTGGATTGCAAAATCAAGAATTCGCAGAAGTCATCGAGGGCCTCAAGCCAGGAGACAAGGTCGTCACCGTAGGCAAAGAAGTGCTCTCTGAGGGCCAACCTCTTCAGGTGGTTGCTTCCAAGGAATGAAAGCCAAGAATGATTCAAAGCGCCAGACAGGCGGAAAATAACAATGGACGCTTCATGTCCTCAAAGAGTATAATACGTAATCACGAGAAACTTAATTCTCAGCCGCACAGCGAGAGTGGCGGAATTTGGCAGACGCACCGGACTTAGGATCCGGCGGGGCAACCCATGGGGGTTCGAGTCCCCCCTCTCGCACCAAAAGGAGCTCGCAAACCTTGTATTGGAAATGGATCATCGCTGCGGCATGCATGCTTATTGCTTTGAACGCCGCCGTTGTCTTCGCGGGCGAAAAGCGAGTGGATAGGCTGCAATTCAAAGGCAAAAGCCAGCAACAGGCGTCACGAAGAGTGGCTCAGCAGCCGCCGAATCCGTTGCCAGCTCCCCTGCATTATCGCTTGCGCGCTACGCCGCAGACGTACAAGGCATGGCAGAAGAAAAACTATTGGGACGACTTCGACAAATTCATGAGAGGCCCCTTTCATCGGGAAAGCGACCTAGAATACATGCTGAGGACTTTTTGAGCTCTATCGGAAAGCCCCGCGGACGAACGCGGTTGAGCTATTTGTCTTTGCCTAATCTCCAATTTTGATATGAGCTGTAAAGAGATGGGCCGAAGAGTATCGCGAGCAAAACAACCGTACCAATGACGATAACGACGACCTCTAGGACATCTGGAGACGACATGATAACCGCGCCCTCCATGGTGATATTCCACAAAGACAGTATAGAGGTTTCAGTCCCCTTGCACAAGCAAGTCGTCGGCTGCGAAACAAAATCACCATAATCCAGCGAGGCGCCAGGAATCTTACCAGTGCGTGGTGAAAGGGGAGCTCCTCTGTCATCTATGCATCGGATATCAGGAAGGAAAAGATGTCGTTAGAAACAAAAAGCTTGCCGCTCCTTGCAGAGGCGCTGACCACCCTCGAATCCGGTTTCGACGATTTACCGCTTTTTGATCAACCAACGGATATAGAAGCCATCAAGAACGTTTTGCAAGACGTTGCCGAGAGAATGCAGGACAACTATCCCTACTTCCATCCTCTTTACGTCGGGCAAATGCTGAAACCACCTCACCCCATTGCGCGTCTTGCCTACATGCTCTCGATATGGATCAACCCCAACAACCACGCCCTTGACGGCGGTCGATGCAGTTCGAACATGGAAAAAGAGGCCGTCGCGGCCCTCGCCAAGATGTTTCATTGGGATACCCACTTAGGACATCTCTGCAGCGGCGGTACAATGGCGAATCTCGAGGCTCTATGGGTTTCCCGCTGCCTCCATCCTGAGAAGCTTGTGGCGGCTTCAGAACAGGCCCATTACACCCACGACAGAATCTGCAAGGTTCTTCAAATCCCGTTTAAGAGCGTACAATGCAATTCCAAGGCCCAGATGGACATGAACGCCCTGAAGACGTTGCTAGACCAAGGAAATGTGGGTACCGTCGTGATTACCATGGGGACCACAGGGGCCGGGGCAGTGGATCCGCTGCGCGAGGCGCTCGAACTACAAGAACGCTACGGCTTCAGGATTCACGCGGACGCGGCCTATGGTGGCTACTTTACGTTGGTTGACAACCTGGATAGGCCCACGAGAGAGAACTTTGATCTTTTGAACAGGGTGGACTCTCTCGTGGTGGACCCTCACAAGCATGGCCTTCAACCCTACGGTTGTGGATGCGTGCTCTTCAGAGACCCCAGCGTAGGAAGGTTTTACAAACACGATTCGCCCTACACCTATTTCAGTTCTTCGGAACTCCATTTAGGCGAGATTAGCCTCGAGTGCTCGAGACCGGGAGCCGCAGCAGTCGCCCTGTGGGCCACGCAGAACCTGCTCCCCATGATTCCAGGCGGAGAATTTGCCCAAGGATTGGCAAAATGTCGGGCTGCAGCCCTTGAGTTGTACTCGCGGCTCCAGCGCGACGACCGCTTTATGAGCGCCCTCGCGCCGGAGCTGGATATTGTAATATGGGCTCCCGCGGCGGCTACCTCTTCAGAAGCGTCCCTGCTCTCCGAACAAATGTTCCATGAGGCGGCCGCACGGAACCTGCATATGGCGGTGGCGAGCTTTCCTAGAACCATGCTCCAAAGCCATTGGCCGCAGCTCGAGTGGGATAGCGATTCCGTGTATTGTCTGAGAACATGTTTGATGAAACCTGAACATCTCGACTGGATGGACGCCATCTGGGACATTCTCCACGAAACTGCCAATTCCGTCATACGCAAGTAATGCTGCCCTGCAAAGCAAGCCGTTCATAGTGATGCGTCATTCGCTAGTGGTAGTCGTGCGTGCCGAGAACGACTTTTATACCAGTTTTTTCCTGAATCATGCTTGCCAGTTCTTCAGGCTTGAAGTATGGGCAGCCGGGCTTTGCCGTGGCAAGGCACGAACTCAGATGCACGACATCGGGTTTCATCTCTGAGAGCTTTGCCGCCATGCCAAGGGTGGGGATGACAGTTCGCCCAGGGCACTCACAAGCGACGAAGGATACCACCGTAGATGGTTCTTCAAATTTTCCTTCTCCCAGGGCCGCAGCCTTGAGACAACGCCACTCGCCTGGGCAACCATATCCGCTCTCCATGTATGCGCTGCATCCAACAACAGCTACTTTTTTCATAGTGCGCCTCCGTTATGCTTTGTACATGTTTCCTTATTTGCCATTGCACGTCTCGAAAGTCTATAACACAGAGAGGCTAAAGTGAACCGACTGCTGGGAGGCTTCTGAGAGCTCGGACAGACTGCCCGAGTAATGTCGTTCAAAAATAAAAGATTTTTCTAAACTTGGTGTTGGCGCTTCGTTTGCAAGTCTTGGCAAGCTCCTCGTATTTCACCAGAAGACGGTAACCTTCTTCCGTTAAACGCGACCCATTGGGGCCGGTTTCGACGAGGGGCCGCCCGTAAACTGCCTCGGTTTCCTTTACGATGCCCCATACACGACGAAACTGCTTTCGAACCTTCTCAGCGGCTTTGCTCATGGAGCCAACGAGGTATATGGCTTTAAGAATCTGATATATCTCTGGGTCCATAATGGTTTGGCCGCGTTCATTCTCAAGCCATACTGAGGTCTTGGCTTTCAGAATCATTGTTCGAAACCCTATGGGACAAACGCCCCCCGCCCGGAGAGGCATTTGTCCCACTTTCGTCACACCAAATTTACTTGCCGGCCGCGTATTTCCAGTACTTCTTTGGGTCGTCTGTCACGATGTAGATGACCCTCACATCGTCTGGATTCAGGGCCTTCGCTTTGGGAAAGCTGGCCTTCAACTCGTCCACTCGCTTCTTGCAGGCGTCTAATATCTTGTCCCTCTCGCCAAACTGCATGGCGCCTGTTGGACATGATTTGACGCAGGCAGGAATCATTCCGTTGCTGATTCGGTCAAAGCACAACGTGCATTTGAACATTTGCTTGGTTTTTGGATTTTGCCTTGGAATATTGTACGGACAGCCCTCGAGACTCGCCTTGAAGTCGAGATTCTTCGTAGCCGGCGTAAAAAGAACGGCTCCCGTCTTTTCATCGTGAATAATCTCATCTTTTTCGGCCGCAGCCATGCACCCCGGCGACAGGCAGTGGCGGCATTGCTCTGAGAAGAAATACCAATGAGGCTTGCCGTCTCCATTCACTCCCTCTGAGTATCTAAGGATCTTGAAGGTCTCGAAGGAGAGATCTTGGGGGTTTTCGTAGCTTCCGTTGTTCTTGGTATTGGTCCCTGGGAGACCATTCCATTGTTTGCAAGCAACCTGACATCCTCGACAGGCGGTGCACTTGGAGGTATCGACTAGTATTGAAAAGCCTGATGACATAGCTCACCTCCCCTATGCCTTGGTTACGTTGACCATGAAGGCCTTGGTTTCGGGAATCAGAGTATTGGCGTCGCCCACGTTCGGGGTGAGCAGATTTGCGCTCTCGCCGCCGTCCTTGGGTACAACCCACCCGTAGCACCACGGCATACCGACCTGGTGAACAACCGTGTCGCCCAATTTGAGGGGCCGGAAACGCGTCGTCACAATGGCGACGCAAGACAGTTCACCCCGAGCAGACGAAACCTTAACCATTTCGCCATTTTTGATGCCTCTCATCTTGGCAAGTTCTTCGCTCAATTCCACGAACATCTGAGGCTGGGCCTCGATGAGCCACGGCTGCCATCTCGTCATGATACCCGTCTGCCAGTGTTCCGTAAGGCGGAATGTGGTCGCCACAAAAGGAAATCTCGGGTCGCACGTGAGATGTTTGTCCATGTCCCCAGCGAACAACTTGATCGCAGGGTTGTTGTACTGGGAAGACAAGGGGTTTTTAGGCAGCGGGCATTCCAAAGGTTCGTAATGCTCGGGAAATGGTCCGTCGTTTAAGCCAGGACCAAACAAACGACTATATCCTTCGGCAGTCATAATGAACGGGAGTTTCCCATTCTTTGGGTCGCTGAGCGGTGGAGCTGGCCCGTCAGGGACGTCGCCTACCCACTTCCCATCTGCCCACGTCAGTATGGCGCGCTTCGGATTCCACGGCTTTCCTTCCTTGTCCACCGACGCCCGGTTGTACAGGATTCTTCTGTTCAGAGGCCATGACCATGACCATTGCGGATACAAGCCGAGGCCGGTAGGGTCGTCTTTCTTTCTGCGGGCCATATTGTTTCCGTCCGCGTTGTAGCTCCCCGTGTAGAGCCAATTTCCACTGGCTGTGCTGCCGTCAGCCTGAAGCAATGGGAATCCGGGGACGGGGTCGCCCTTCTTGAACTTCTTCCCCTGCACCTCCGTATCCTTTGTGAAGACGCCGTTGATCAGTTTGGCTGATTTGTGCGGGTCAAAATGGCCTTTCGCGTCTGCGAAATCCCACTGAAGGTTGAGGATTGGTTCCGGGAATTTTCCTCCCTTCTTGTACAGTTCCTTAATTTTCTTCATCAGTTCAAAGACAATGTCGCCGTCCGGCTTTGCGTCTCCAGGAGGCGGCGCTGCTGCGTACCGCCATTGGGCCCACCTGCCGCTGTTTGTGATGCTCCCTTCTTTTTCAACGGAACAGGCGCATGGCAGCATAAAAACTTCCGTATTAATTTTCTTTGGGTCCATCCCTGGCCCCTTCCAGAAGGACCCGGTTTCGCTCTCGAAAATGTTGACATTCACCAGCCAGTCAAGCTTCGCCAATGCCTGTCGCACCTTGTGGGCATTCGCCCCGCTGCAAGCTGGGTTCTGCCCCCACGCGAAGAACCCTTTAATCTTTCCATTGTACATCGCATCAAACAAATTGAGCCACGAGCAGTCTTGATCCGGATCGAGCTTGGGAAGCCAGGCGTAGCCGAAATCGTTTTCCGATTTCGCCGAGTCTCCCCACATTGCCTTCAAATAGCTCGTTGAATACTTAGGAAAATTGGACCACCAATTCACGGACCTGGGGTCGGAGGTCTTTGGCGTGGATTGTTCGTTGTATTCTTTGAGAGTTTGCTGAGTCGATCGAGGCGTTCTGAGATATCCGGGGAGAATGTGAAAGAGGAGGCCATGGTCTGTGGAACCCTGCACATTCGACTCCCCGCGCATCGCGTTCACTCCACCCCCGGCGATTCCAATATTGCCCAAGAGGAGTTGAATGATGGCCATGGTACGTATGTTTTGAACGCCGACCGTGTGCTGGGTCCATCCCATGGCATACATAATGGTGCCAGCCTTGTCCTTGGCGCCGGTCGCTGAGTAGGTTTCGTACACCTTGAGGAGGTCTTCCACAGGAGTGCCGGTGATTTCAGAAACTTTTTCCGGCGTGTATCTAGAATAGTGTTTCGCCAGCAACTGGAACACACATCGAGGATTCTCGAGCGTCTCGTCTCTCAGGACGTTTCCTTTCTCATCCTTCTTGAACGCCCACTTGGATTTGTCATATTGTCTTTTTTCTTTGTTATAGCCAGCAAACAGCCCATCGTTGAAATCATAGTCATCGCCAACGATGAAGGAAGCGTTTGTATATTCTTTCACATATTCAGCAAAATACTTTTTATTATCAATAATATATTTGATCATACCGCCGAGGAAGGCTATGTCTGTGCCGGATCTCATGGGAGCGTACACATCCGCTTTGCTTGAAGTCTGGGTGAAACGAGGGTCCACGGAAATGAGCTTCGCTCCATGATCCTTGGCCTTTTGCACCCACTTCATGGAGATGGGGTGATTTGCCGCAGGATTTGCGCCCATGGCCAAGACGCAGTCGCTGTTTCGGATGTCAATCCAGTGATTGGTCATGGCCCCTCTGCCAAAAGATTCAGCAAGGGCAGGTACCGTGGAGCTGTGACATATTCTGGCCTGGTGTTCAATGAAGACAAGGCCGAGAGCTCGCATCATGGCCTGAAGAGGCCACAACTCTTCATTGTCCAAAGCAGCGCTGCCGATGTGGGCTATGGCTTCTACTCGATTTACCACTTGGCCTTTGTCGTTTTTCTCGACAAAATACTTATCCCGCGTGCTCTTTACCCGCTTTGCGATCTCAGACAACGCCCAGTCCCAGCTCTTCTCGACCCATTTATCAGAGCCAGGCGCGCGATACAGGACTTTCTTGGCTCGAGCAGCGTTGTTCGAGGATGTTTGATAGAGGGCTGCGCCTTTGGCGCAAAGCGCCCCCTCGTTGATAGGATTGTCCGGGTCCCCTTCGGTGTTGATAATTCTTTTTTCCTTTTCGTCGGTGAAGCATATGATCCCGCATCCAACGCCACAATAGGGGCATATGGTCGTGAACTGTTTTGCCGTCTTAAGCTTTGTGGCCTTGGATTCGTCGGCGAAGGCCTTTACTGGGCCAAGGTCCACCCCCAGGCGAGACAAGGCTATGGCCCCGCCTACGGCTCCTGAAAAAATCAGAAACTGCCGTCGAGTTAAGTCCATTGCAGTCCTCCCTTCACGATGGGGTTTGAATGTGTGAGCGCAGGGTTAATGGCATCTACCAATGGAATACATAGCCATCTTCTATTGCCAGATTACAATGGACAAGACAGCGTGTCAATGATTTTAGTTGTGATATCAGCAACATATGTCATATTTGACACAATGGCAGGCTATCGAGTTGATACTATTACCGATAGAACGCAATTCCGCCTCGCCGTGAAGAGGACGCGTCGTCATTTCGCTCATCTATTTTCACTTTCGGCAACATCCGCACAGCTCTCGAAAACATACACGGCGCGTTTCGGCCTCTTTCATCTACGCGTATCTCGCTACGGACCAAGATCAAGCGGCGAGAGAGTTGCATATTGAAGCCCTTCCACACGCAAGCGTTCGAGCGTCAGGGGAATGCGAAAGCGGCTCGCTGCGTCTTGTTCATAGGCCTATGTCATGACTGTGCACGGGACTCGCCGCTGAGCATGCGCTGGCGACAATGGAGTGCAGCCCCTAATGCGCCTATCAGGTCCGGTTCCGGTGGAATCAAAATCGTCGAATTCAACTCTTTTGCGACGAGGGTCGCCACACAGCGGTTTCTGGCGACTCCTCCAGAGAAAACCAGAGGGGACTCGGTCGCGACCCTTTTGAGCATTGAGACTGAGCGCTTTACGACTGATAGGTGAAGGGCGAGGGCGATGTCTTGAGGATTGTGTCCCCGAGCCATCAGGG
>Ga0123519_10009779_pt1 | contig 14386 bp, 11 predicted proteins | sample YelNatPaOPRAMG02_FD_87396 | JGI IMG/M metagenome (GOLD analysis project Ga0123519, IMG submission 87396) | Hot spring microbial communities from Yellowstone National Park - Yellowstone National Park OP-RAMG-02 (version 2) | ecosystem: Environmental > Aquatic > Thermal springs > Hot (42-90C) ...
ATCGTTATCAATAAAAACAGGGAAACCAAATTTCGATAACTTTTTTCTAACCTGAACATTTTTCCAATTATTAAAATTTGGAGCTGAAGTTACAATTCCTCTTTCAGCATCCACTTTGCCAGGGAATCCAATTCCAATTCCTAAAATTTCTTTTGATGAAAGCTGATCTAATAATTGATTAAGTCCAAGTTCTACTTGACTTAAAACTTTTTCAGGATTTTCAAATGCAAAAGTTGGAAGAGAAAACTCACGATAAATTCTGTTTGCCTTTACGAGTCCAAATTTAATTGATGTCCCTCCGACATCAATTCCAATTATGTATTTCTTTTCTCTCATCAAATTTATCCTACAATCATACAAATTTAATTATTTGCTAAAGATTGAAGAGATTATCTGGATGTTGTTTGTTTTAATAACAAGAAATGATTGTAAGGAATTTTGTGTGGATTTACTTCTCAAAATTTTCATTTTATTTTAATTGAATTGCAAAAATCTTTCCTCAACTTTTTACTTGATCAAAGACAAAAAGAATGGGAGATTATAAAGATGTTGCATATGATCTTTTGCTTTATCCCCATAAAATCCAAAAACTCTAAAATTCCCGTTGAAGGCATAATATTTCTGAATGAAATTCTCAGACCATCTTCTCTCAGCAAAAACTTTTTCAGTGAATGTGGAATCAATTAAATATTGAGCTGTTTCTGTTGTGCTTGAATAACCTTCTGGAATTATTTCTGAATGAGTGATTATGAATTGTTTTTTGAATTTTATTGCATCTCGTGCAAATCTTAGAAAATCTTTCATTTGTTCAGGATTGGGAATTTTTCGTTCATTATTAAAGACATAATCTGAATGCAAACCATCAAGAAGAACTATTGCGGAAATCATATTGTAATAAGTCTCGTTCTTTAGAATCTCACGAATTCCACCATAACCAGCACTAAAAGATGTGAAAATAAGATTAAGTTTTGTCGAACTTAAATCGATTCTTTTCTCATTTCCAATCTTTTCAATTGCCTCATTTAAAATGGACATTAAAAAGTTTGAATCAGAAAATGCAATCCGATATGGTCCTGAGAGCATCCCAAGATGAATTGTTATCAATGGAAAAGAAAAATTGTTTTTCACATACAAATCTTGAATCAATTGAGACTTTCCGTGTAGATGAATAACGATTGTAATCTTCTGTGTGTCTAAATCAAAATTGGATGGAATTAAAAGTTCAGCTTTATTTAAGTGAATAAGTTTATAATTCGAAAAATTTTGACCTGTGACGGGAAAACAAATTAAGTTCAATAAAACGATAGGAACGAGAAAAATTACTCTATTGGAAAATATTTTTTGTTTCATTTAATCATTCATCTTTTTTGTTAGACTATATTAATTAATTCAATTTGATTTTCAATCAAACAAAGATGGAGACAAGCATTGACCTTATCACTTTAAGAATTTATTTTTGAAAAAAAGGGAGTATCTATGGCAGCTAAAAAAATTTTAATGCTCGTTGGCGACTTCGTTGAAGATTACGAGGTCATGGTTCCATTTCAAGCCCTGCAGATGGTAGGTCATACAGTTCATGCTGTATGTCCCGGCAAAAAAGCAGGAGAAAAAGTCCGAACAGCTGTTCATGATTTTGAAGGTGATCAGACTTACAGTGAAAAGCCTGGGCATAATTTTACCTTAAACGCAACCTTTGATAATATAAATCCAGCCGATTACGACGCTCTCGTCATTCCAGGTGGACGAGCACCTGAGTATATCAGACTAAATCCAAAAGTTATCGAGTTTACAAAGCATTTTGTAGAAACAAAAAAACCAATTGCAGCAATTTGTCATGGTGCGCAGCTTCTGGCAGCGGCTGGCGGTGTAAAAGGCAGAAAAGTCTCCTGTTATCCAGCTGTTGGTCCTGAAGTTAATGCTGCTGGAGGTGAATATCAGGATATCCCGGTTGATAAAGCATTTGTAGATGGAAACCTGGTCACAGCACCAGCTTGGCCAGCACATCCAGATTGGCTTTCGAAATTTTTGGAAGTTCTGGGGACAAAGATTTCTTTATAGTTAATTGAAATAGGAAGGTTTAAAACAAAAACTGCCCTCAAAGGGCAGTTTTTATTTTAAAGATTTGGCTTGTTTTCTACAATTTCTATCGAATCTGTTATTTGAACCAGTTCAACCTTTAATCTTTTTACACCTGGCTTGACTATTCCAAGTGCTTTGGCAGAAGCATAAGAAAGATCCAAGTCTCTACCATCTACATATGGACCTCTATCATTAACTCGAACAATGATCGATTTATTGTTTTCTGGATTGGTTAATCTAAGCAAAGTCCCAAATCTAAATGATTTGTGAGCAGCTGTAAGCTCATATTGATCGTAAATCTCACCGTTAGCAGTCTGTCTTCCGTGGAAATTAGGTCCATACCAGCTTGCCTTCATCATCCCAATCGGCTTGTAAGTGATTACAGGAACCATCTGGGAAAATTGAGGCTCAGAATTCTGGTTATTAAAAGTCAAATTCAAATTTGTCTTAATTTTTTCATTTATTTCGTTATCATTCACCACATACGAAAAACCTAACAATGAAATCAGAACCAGAATTAATATCAATCTATCAGCGAACTTCAAGCTTCCTCCATTAATTTGTTATTGATTATGTCCCTTAGTTGCTATACAAAGTTATGCAAGTCAACCTTTTAATCCAATAGTTTATTTGCTTTTGTTAACTATTTAGCAGTCAAAACTCTTCGGTGATGATTCGATGGATTATTGACTTGTTGAATGCAGCTGAAAACTTGTTAGGGTTAGTTAGCTGGAAAAAATTAGAAAATTCTTGGAGGAACAATCAATACAATTAAGAGAAGAATGAGGCAAGAATTTTATTTTGACCTATTAGCTAAATTTCACCAAAAAATTTATAAACTCTTTATACTCAATCATTAATTCGACACTACAAATTCTTATTCTTAAATTGAATTGTGCCCTACGATTTCAATCGCGGAAGTTTTTAGGGGTCTTTTTTGATTTAGGGAATCAATCGAAACAGATTATTGGGTTAAATCCGGGATTTCAATTGTAAATTCAGTCCCGAAATTTTCTTCAGAAATAAAGTAGACTTTGCCTTTGAGGAATTTCTCCGTCAGAAGTTTAATGCTGTAAGTACCCAAACCACGACCTTTTCCTTTTGTACTGAAAGATCGCTTAAAAACTTGTAACTTCACCTCTTCAGGCATTGAAGTCTGATTATAAACCTTAATTACAGAAAATTCCCCCTGTCTTTCTGCCGAAATTTTAACCACTGAATTTGGTTTAGAAGCTTCAATAGCGTTCTTTAAGAGATTAACTATAACCCTCCTCAGAATGGTTTTATCGGTAAGCAAATTAAAATCGCTCTGGATTTTCACTTGCAAGTCAATGTCCTTTATAAAAGTCTGTGTCTTATAAAGTGAAATAATTTCATTGATTAAATCCCGAATTGAAAACTGAGTTGGATCGATCTCGAGTTCACCTATTTCAGCAAGGTAAATTATTCTTTGAGAATTAATTTCCTCAACTAAAATCTTAGAAAAATTCAAAGAGGTGCGGATAAAATCTTCCTGTTCATCGCCATAAGAATTCAATGCAAGTTCAAGCAAACCAACTACTCCATTAGCTGTATTTAAAATATCATGATAAAAAACTCTTTCAAGAATTTGTCTTCTTTTTTCGTGAGATATATCAATCAATGTAAAGATTGAAAACATTTCTCCATCAACAACTTTTGGATAAGTCCACACTCGAAAATCATAAGCTTCGTCATCAAAGGTTGTGATCCGGCAGTCTTGAATATCATTCCTTCCTGCCAGACTTGCTGCAATTGCTTTAGCGGCTCCACAGGTTCGACAAAAAGCCGTTGTACCGCAACCTCCATTCATGCTTGAATGTTCACATCTAAAAACTTCACCTGGCCTCTTGCCTAAAATCTTGTCCTTTCTAAGTTCTGAAAAACTTTGCAACAAAGCATCATTGTAGAAAACAATTTGTCTTAAAGAATTTAAAACGAGTACTGGATATGGAAGATTTAATAGAATGTCTTGAAAAATCTGAGGCTTTTCGATTTTCGATTTCTGCTCCAGAACTTTTTCAATTGGGAAGGTTTCTGCTGGTAAAAAATGTGTATTCATTATTATTGTTACCTAAATTTTAGTCAAACTTAAAAAAATCTTAATTTAGTTCATATAAAAAAATGAATGGAGTAGAGATGAAAAAACTTATCATTTTCTTCCTGGCAATTTTAACTATAACCACCTTAGCTCAAACTAATTCAAAAAAACTAACACTAGAAGACATCTGGGGAAGTCAAAAATTTTTCGGCCAATCTTTGAGAATGGTTAAATGGTTAGATGGTGGAAATAATTTCTCCTACCTCGAAACTGATTTTCAAAAAAGATCTATCAATATTGTTATTTATGATATTAAAAATAAAACAAAATCTGTCTTGCTTTCTTCCGATGAACTAAAACTGGTAGATTCAGATTCAAAGTTTATGATAATGAATTATGAATTCTCCCCAGATGAAAATTACATTTTATTTACTGGGCTTTTACCAGCACGATCAATTAAATCTGGCGGAAACATTTATCTCTATAATCTCAAGACAAAAGAATTTTTTCAGGTGGAAACTGGTGAAGCTGTAATGAATGTGAAATTTTCACCTGATAGTAAAAAACTTGGATATGTAAAAAATGATAATCTTTTTGTCTATGACATCTCAACTCGCACAGAAAGGCAATTGACTTTTGATGGAAATGGTGTAATAATCAACGGTCACTTTGATTGGGTTTATGAAGAAGAATTCTCAATCATCGATGGGTGGAGATTTTCACCTGACGGAAAGCAGATCGCCTTTTGGCAACTTGATCAATCACCTGTTCCTGAAATCGAAATACAGCAATTCGATTCTCTTTATTTTAATTCGATAAAAATGAGATATCCAAAAGCTGGTGCTCGAAATTCAATTGTGAAAATTGGAGTTGTTGATATTGAAAATGGGAAAATTAATTGGATGAATATCGGGAATGAGATTGATATTTACATTCCAAGAATTTACTGGACAACAAGAGAAAATGAACTTGCAATTGTTCGTCTAAATCGACTTCAAAACAAACTCGAACTTTTACTTGCTGATACTAAAACTGGCAATTCAAAAGTTATTTACACTGATACAGACTCTTGCTGGGTCGATGTCGAACTAATGGATGTTTATTTCTTTAAGGATAAAAAACATTTTCTCATCTCTTCGGAAAAAAATGGGTATAAACACTTTTACCTTTATGATTATTCAGGAAAGTTGATTAGACAAATTACAAATGGTCAGTGGGAAGTGGATCGTTTAATTGATGTCGATGAAAAGCAGAATGTTCTTTATTTCACTTCAGGTCTTGGAAATCCACTTGTTCGGAATTTATACTTAATCAAATTAGATGGAAAAGGATTAAAGAGATTAACTCCTTTTGAAGGGACAAGCTCAATTAACTCATCACCAAATTTGAAATATTTTATCGTTACTAACTCTTCAGTTAAATCAGTTACACGAACATTCCTGATTGATAATTCTGGAAAAATTCTGGACACGCTCATTAAAAATGAAAATCTTGAAAAGACTTTGAGTGAATACAACTTATCTACGCCAGAATTCCTCACAATCACTACAAGTGATGGTGTTGTCTTAAATGCAATGATGATCAAACCAGCCAATTTTGATCCTCAGAAAAAATATCCTGTTTTGTTTTACAACTACTCTGGTCCAGGAAGTCAAATTGTGAGAGATGTTTGGGGTGGTCCACAATATCTCTGGCATCAAATGTTAGCTCAAGAAGGTTACATTATTTTTATGATTGATAATCGAGGAACTGGTGGAAGAGGAAAATCTTTCAAAAATATTGTCTATAAAAATCTTGGTCATTGGGAAATTAACGATCTTGTAGAAGCAGCAAAATACTTGATGACATTACCTTATGTTGATGCTGAACGAATTGGTATCTGGGGTTGGAGCTATGGTGGATACATTTCCGCATTAACCATACTCGAAGGAAATGAATATTTCAAGTGTGCTGTTTCTGTTGCACCAGTTACTCACTGGAAATTTTACGACACAATTTACACTGAACGTTATATGTCTACTCCACAATTAAATCCCGAAGGTTATGAAACAAGTGCTGTTACAAATAAAGCTGATAAATTAAAAGGAAAATTGCTTTTGATTCATGGAACAGCTGATGATAATGTTCATTTCCAGAATACGGTCGTTCTGGTTGATGAATTGATTAAAGCGAATAAACAATTTCAAGTTATGTTCTATCCTGGTAAGGATCACGGAATTTCTGGTGGAAAGACGAGACTTCAACTCTTTACATTGATTACTAATTTTATAAAAGAAAATTTGTAAGAACTGACTTTACAATTTTTGTTCTTATTTTGTCAGAAAAGTCAGGTTTGATAGAATTCAAGCCTGACTTTTGTTTTCTCTAAAATCTATATCTATTTTGCTTCAAACATTTTCCATTAAAAATGGGAGGTCTGTTATGAAGATTTATTTCCAAATTATGTTTATTCTCATCTCCTCATTCCTTTTCTTAGGCAATGGTTGTTCACAAAGAGTCTATCAGAATATATTAAAATATGATTCTCCAGCGCCTTTAGTTTATGATGTTAAGATTGATTCAAACAAAATCAATTCTTTTGTTTCATTTGATTTTGGAACGATGAATGGACAATACGAAGGTGAAAAAGCTGATTTACTTCGAATAGGTTATACTTCATCTACAACAAAAAAATATTTTGTTTTTAATCAACAGATTTCGTTCTATGGTGGAAGATATTTTGTCAATGGACTTGGTCCTCGCACTGGCACAAATTACACAGATAAAAATTACGATGGAAACAAATATGCTCTCGGTCTGAATGGAAGCATAAAAGCTGGTGTAAACTTTAATTTTAGTGGGTTTAGACTTGGACTTGGAATCGAACCTATGGTAATAAGTGAATTTGGTGAATTCACCTCCTTCAGAATTGACGCAAGCGATGAAGGTATAATTAAAAATGATGATGGATATTTTAATTTCTTGGTGACTTTCTTTCCTTATGTTTCTTATGAATTCGATGAGAATAAAATTCTTGGAATACAAATAAATGTTGGATATCCCGGCGGTTTCTCTCCCATCCTGTCATATCAAACCGATTCACAAATATTCTGGATTGGTTATCTGCCTGATAACATTAGAGTAAATATTGGATATATGATTGACTTCAATAAAATAAAATCAATCTTCTGACTAAAAATATTCTCTTGCTCTAAATTTTACGCCCAGTTCTTCTTCAGCAAATTTGCGAGCCTTTTCTTTATCGACTTCTTTTAGATCAACAATCGTTACTACAACTTCGGGAATATATTTTTTTGCTTCTTTAGTAAAATTGACCATTTCGTAAAAGAGTGATTTATCAACTTGCATCAGCTTTACATATTGATCTGGATCTGCTGAATTCAAACTTATTGAGACCGAATCGATCAAGCCCTGAAGTTCTGGAAGAATATTTCTTTTATTAATGTAATTTCCATGTCCATCAGTATTTAGTCTTGTTCTTCCACCATTTTCTTTTACATATTTTGCAACTTCTTTAATTATATCCACTCTAATTGTTGGTTCACCAAATCCACAAAAAACTATTTCAGAATAATTTTTTGGATCACCAATTTCTTTGATGTAAACCTCAGCTGGTGGCTCCATACTCTTTGGCATCTTGAGATTGTATCCAACTACAGAGGCATAACCTTTCCTATCACAAAAAACGCAATCAGCATTGCAACGATTTGTCACATTAATGTATAAAGCTCTTCCAATTTGATAAGTAAAAGAAACATCAGGAATTTGTCCTATCTTAAAAAGTTTGTAAACACTAAAGTCTGTCGAACGAATTATATCTTCAACTGTTAGCCCCTGGACTTCAGCAATTTTTTCGACAGTGTATTTCAAATAAGCTGGTCGATTTTTCTTTCCTCTGAATGGAACTGGAGACATAAATGGTGAATCTGTTTCGAGCAAAAGATTTTCAGGTTCAATTCGACTTAAAATTTTTCTGAGTTCTTCATTTTTTGGATATGTAATATTTCCAGTAAAGGAAAGAAACGATCGCAGTTCTACAACTCTATAAGCCATTTCATAGTCACCATTGAAGCAATGAAATTGACCGAATAAAGTTCCATCAGCTTCCTCTTCAAAAATTTTCATCAAGTCTTCACTCGAATCACGATTGTGAATGATGACTGGCAACTTATGTTTTTTTGCAAGTCTAAGTTGCTCACGAAAGGCAAATTGCTGTTTATCTTTTGGTGAAAAATCATAATAGTAATCGAGTCCAATCTCACCAATTGCAACAACTTTAGGATGATTTAATAATTTTTCGAGTTCTATAAGAGTGTTTTCATCAAAATTTGCTGTGTCGTGTGGATGTATTCCTAATGCTGCAAAAACTTCTGGATATTTATCAACAATCTCGAGTGTCTTCTTAGCTGTTTCAAGATTTGTTGATGGGCAGATAAAGTATTTTACTCCAGCTTCCTTTGCTTCTTGAATTACATTATCTAAATCGTTGTAAAGTTCATCAAAAAATAAATGGCAATGTGTATCTATCATTTTTCTTTCCGAAATTTCTTGCAAGTTAAAAAATTTGTTTGTGTTTATCAGTGTATAAATTTGGCAATGATTTAAAAAATATAATTAGAATTGTTGCAACTTCACCAAACAAAAAATAACTTTGAACTATGAAAACAATCATTGAACCCTTCAAGATTAAATCAGTTGAAGCTATCCGCTTTACAACGCGAGAACAAAGAGAAAAAATTCTGAAAGAAGCCTACTACAATCCTTTCAACATTCATTCGAGAGATGTGATTATTGATTTGCTGACTGATAGTGGAACATCTGCAATGAGTTCAGAGCAATGGGCTGGAATAATGCGAGGTGATGAAGCTTATGCTGGTTCACAAAGCTTTTTCAGATTTGAGAGAGTTGTTCGAAAAATTACAGGCTTTAAACACATAATTCCAACTCATCAGGGAAGAGCAGCGGAAAAAATTTTATTCACTGTCCTCGGTGGTGAAGGAAAATACTTTCCAAGTAATACTCACTTCGATACAACTAGAGCGAACATCGAATTTGTTGGTTCGGAAGCAGTTGACTTACTAAATGAAGTTGGATTACATCCAGAAGTTCGTGCTGATTTCAAAGGAAATATGGATATCGAAGCACTTGAAAAATTCATCAATCAGGTTGGACCAGAAAACATTCCTCTTGTAATGCTTACAGTCACAAATAATTCTGGTGGTGGTCAACCTGTATCGATGGAAAATATTCGTGAGACAAGACGAATTTGTGATAAATATGGATTAAAGCTTTTCTTAGATGCCTGTCGATTTGCTGAGAACGCATACTTCATAAAAAAGAGAGAAAAAGGATACGAAAACAAATCCGTTTTAGAAATTGCTCAGGAAATGTTCTCTTATGCAGATGGATGTACAATGAGTGCAAAGAAAGATGCGCTGGTCAATATCGGTGGTTTCCTTGCAATGAATGACGATGAACTTGCAATGAAATGCAGAAATGTTTTAATCGTCACTGAAGGATTTCCAACTTATGGTGGACTTGCTGGAAGAGACCTCGAAGCAATCGCTCAAGGTTTGGAAGAAGTTTTAGAAGAAGATTATTTGAAATATCGAATTCGTTCAGTTGAATATCTTGGAGAAAAGTTAGTTGAGTTCGGAATTCCGATACTTGAACCACCTGGTGGTCATGCAATTTATCTTGATGCAAAAAGATTTGCTCCACACATTCCACCGGAACAATATCCCGGACAATCGATTGTGTGTGAGTTGTATCTTGAAGGTGGAATTCGTGCAGTCGAAATTGGTAGTGTGATGTTCGGCAAATATGACAACGATGGAAAGTTAATTCCTGCCAAACTTGAACTTGTTCGCCTTGCAATTCCGAGAAGGGTTTATACACAAAGTCATATTGATTATGTAATCGAAGTCATTCAAGAAGTTTTTGCAAAGAGAGATAAACTTAGAGGAATGAAAATAATTGAAGAAGCACCAATGTTGAGACACTTTACAGCGAAATTTGATTATGTGTAAAAATTAAAATGGATTAATAAAATATTTAGTGAAATTGAAACTCTCGAACATTACAAAATCGAAAAGTAAAGTATCGAAAATAAAAATGGGATCTTCACTTATTTAAAGGTGAGGATCCCATCCAAAATTTTAGAATTCGCTTTTAATTGAGGGAATTCTGCTTTAAGAGAATATCTTCAATTATTTCCTTGAAAGTTTCTTTGGGAAGTGCACCAACTGCCATTTGTGGTCTATCATTTAATGGAATAAAAAGAATTGAAGGAATGCTTCGAATTCCAAAAACGGCAGCAAGTTCTTGCTCTTCTTCGGTATCAACCTTATAGATAACAATTTTGTCTTTATACTCTTCAGCAAGTTCTTCTAAAATTGGCGCAACAATTTTACAGGGCTGACACCAATCAGCATAAAAATCAATAATAGCTGGCAACTCACCCTGATATTCCCATTCTTGCTTATTTTCATAATCGAAGATCTTCTGCAAAAAAGTCTCTTTGGTTAAGTGTTCTAACATATTTATCCTTTCCTTGTTTTTTAATTTAGATGCAAACTATCAAAATTAGTTTCAAAATCATAATCACTTGATGTGAGAAAATTTATATTTTTATCAAACAGGCTTTCGAATATTTAAATTAGTTGGCTTCAAAAACAAAGTATAAAAACCTAATCACTTGATAATCTAATCTCGAATCAATCAAATTAATTTTTTAACTTAAAGTCGAAATCGTCAAAGAATTATGCTTAATGAAATCAAAAAATATTTTAGTCGAGACAGACACCACATTCTCGTATCTGTAATTTTAACCATTCTGATTTTTGTCTTTACCTCACCTGAGTTAATAAATTTCAAGCCATTATCTTCGCTTGAGAATAAAATCATCGATTTAAATTTTAATCGTAGAGGCTCCATCCAGAATCCCGATTCACTTGATGTGATAATTGTGGGAATTTCTAATGAAACAATCAACGAACTCCCTCCACCTTATAATCAATGGCCAATTGCCAGAAACCTCTTTGCACATGCAATCGAAAATCTTAATAAAGCTGGTGCGAAAGTAATTGGAATTGATCTCCTTTTTAATGATTTAGATAAATATTCAAAAGTAAATGACAGCATTTTTATCAACACAATTAAAAAATATAAAAATGTAATTCTGGCAGGAAAGTTAGAACAAGAAGATTGGCGATTTCAATCTGAGAATATTCAAAAACAAAATTTCGGAAATATCTATTTTGATGCTGACTCTTCAATTGGAATTGTTAATGTTTTACCCGACGACGATGGTGTTTTAAGAAGATATTATCCATTTTATTATGACAACAAATCGAAACGAAAAATTCCTAGTTTCTCACTTGCTGTAGTTAATAAATTTTTTGGACTTGGTAAATTTTTTGTACCAGAAAAATCAGACAGGTATTTTGATTATAGTTTTTTCAAAATTCCAGAATTCATTTCAAACTCATTTCTGATAAACTACTACGGACCAGCAGGAACATTTAAACAAATTAATTTCATTGATGTAATTGATGATGCAGGCTTCAAAACTTTAACAGAACTTGAGACAGGCGAAGAAATAAATACTTTCGACGATACTTTAACTGGTTTATTGTATTCAAATATTTTCAAAAATAAAGTTGTATTAATTGGCTCAGTTGAACCTGAAGACAAAGATTTATTCCCGGTAAGCATTGAACCTGAAGAAGAAGGATCAATCTCGGGAAATTTGATGTATGGTGTTGAGGTTCACGCTAATGTTGTTCAGATGGTTTTGGATAAAAATTTTCTAATGCGTGGTTCTCCATATTCAAAAATTTTAATAATTTTTATTTTATTGCTCGTCAGCCTGAATCTATTCGAAAAAATTAGATCAATAAGATTTAAGTTTAGTTTGTTCGCAGAAGTAATCAACTTTTTGATTTTGGTTTTACTGATCTTGCTCATTTATGAATTTTATTTCTATCTTTTTGTCAAATTTAATCTGGTTCGAATGTTTATACCGCCAATCTCAGCCGTAATTGTCGCATATACTGCAAGCACTGTCTCAAATTATCTCAAAGAAAGAAAACAGAAAATGATGATTAAGGGAATGTTCAGTCAATATCTCAATCCACAACTTGTTAATGAACTTATTGAAAATCCAGAAAAATTAAAGCTCGGCGGAATTAGAAAAGAAATGACAGTGCTTTTCTCGGACCTTGCGAACTTCACAACAATTTCAGAGAAAATTGATCCAGAAACACTGGTTGAACTTTTGAATCATTACTTTGATGAAATGACTGAAATAATCTTTGAGACGAAAGGTACACTCGATAAGTTCGAAGGCGATGCAATTATGGCTTTCTGGAATGCGCCAATTGAAGATCCACAACATCATTTTAATTCTGTCTTGTGTGCTTTGAGAATGAAGAAAAAAGTAAATGAACTTAAGTCAAATTGGAAATCTATCATTGGTCAAGATTTCAAAATCAGGATTGGTATTAATTCAGGTGAAATGATTGTTGGAAATATGGGCGGAAAGAAAAAATTTGATTACACAGTTATGGGCGACAATGTAAATCTTGCATCAAGACTTGAGTCCATTAATAAAATTTATGGAACAGATATCATCATCAGTGAAAATGTTTATAATAAAATTAGTGATAAAGTTATTGCTCGTGAGATAGATTTAATCTTGGTTAAAGGTAAAACAATACCAGTGAGAATTTATGAATTGATTGACTTGAAAGATGGCCTTTTATTCTCTTCAAATGCTCACAAAGAATTGTTAAAATTAATCGAATACTTTGAAGAGGGACTTAACTTATATCGTGAAAGAATGTTTAATCGAGCAATTGAAGAATTTGAGAAAGTTCTACTTATTAATCCCGATGATTTTCCAGCTCGAGTTTTCATTGATCGTTGCTTCGAGTTTCTTAATTCACCACCACCTGATGATTGGAATGGAGTTTTTGAATCGAAGGTTAAGTAATTGAATGATGATTTTAGAAATTGACCTTTCGGACAGTTTATTTTTTTCTCGTTTTAAAAGTTCAACTTCAACCTAATTACAATAATTTATTCCTCAAAGATCTAATCAGGAAGTAATTCAGTCGATACAAGCAACGAAAGGAATCAAGTTTTTTATTTCGAAAGTGAAGAGACTTTCAAAATCCCAAAAAGCAAAAGAAATACACCAATCCATTGAACCAGATCAAGCATATTGCCATGGACAAAATATTCAAGTAAAACTGCAGTCAATGGAAAGGAAAGTTCACAAATTGCACTAATAGAAGCAGGGACAGATTTCAAACCATAATAATAAAGAAAAATTGCTGGTCCACCAGTTGTAAATGCAATAATTAAAAATACAATCCATTGAAAATCACTGACCTTTGAAATGCTTTGATAATCACCAGTCAATAAAACAATTAAAATCATAACGAAAGATGAAATAAGAAATCTTAAGTAAGTCCCCATTTCGAAGCCGACATTTTTCAAAGCTCTTTTACTGAAGACAGTCGATGATCCAAAACTAATTGCAGCAATTAAAGAAAAAAGTACAGCGATTGGAGTTTTATCTCCTGAATTCAAAGCAGGTAATCTTAAGCCAAATGTCATCAAATAAGCTCCAAAGAGAGAAATACCAGCCCAGAGGTAAAATTCTTTTTGCAATTTTTCTTTCAAAAGAATTGCTGCCAGTGAAATTGCAAATACAGGTTGCAGTTTTTGAATTAAAACCACAACAGAAAGATTTGCATAATTCACATAGAACAGAGCTTTTGTAATCGCCATCGTTCCTAATGCACCACCAAAAAATGCAACAGCAAAAAATGAAAGCCAGTCTCTCATTTTTAATTTTTTAAGTGAATTATATTTCTTAATGAAGAAAGGTGTAAGAAGAATTGCAACAATTGAACTCTCAATTAAAACAACAAGCGGAACAGGGAGTGTGTAAAGTGATGGTCGAAGCACAATACCATCAAGTCCCCAAAGTGCTGCTGCGATTATTATTGCCATTGGTGCAAATCTGTACATTTTTTCATTCGTTTTTATTTACAAGTTAAAAGTTTGTTTTATGATTTGGAATTAAAAAAATTAATTTGATGAACAATCAAAATTTTCACCCCAATCAAGCTTGCCCTTAGTTTATCGAAAGGTTGAAGTGTGACAATTCATTAATGTCACACTGAGCACCAGTCGAAGTGTGACGAAAACGTTTCTATCTTCAACGAATCTTTTCCG
>Ga0123519_10009783_pt1 | contig 14384 bp, 9 predicted proteins | sample YelNatPaOPRAMG02_FD_87396 | JGI IMG/M metagenome (GOLD analysis project Ga0123519, IMG submission 87396) | Hot spring microbial communities from Yellowstone National Park - Yellowstone National Park OP-RAMG-02 (version 2) | ecosystem: Environmental > Aquatic > Thermal springs > Hot (42-90C) ...
ACTTGTTTCATCTGAACCATGTGGGATATAAAGACAGTTCCAGAAGTGCTTCAGAAGGTTATGATGATTTGTTTCATCTGAACCATGTGGGATATAAAGTTTTGTAAGACCTTCTATTGTCAAAACGTGGTTTTCGTTTCATCTGAACCATGTGGGATATAAAGTCTTAATGCTATTCCTAATGCTCTTGTATCTGGTCTCGTTTCATCTGAACCATGTGGGATATAAAGTTGTCAATAAAATCAAACACAAAGAGTTTGTTGAACGTTTCATCTGAACCATGTGGGATATAAAGTGCTTTCTAAATGTTTTATCAGGTCCAGCATCATAGTTTCATCTGAACCATGTGGGATATAAAGGCATCATACATCTTGCATTTTCAAGTTTGTCAATATTAGTTTCATCTGAACCATGTGGGATATAAAGGAAGACTTTGAAGTTGAAATCTAAACAAAAAAATGGCGTTTCATCTGAACCATGTGGGATATAAAGCGGAGCTCTTTATACTGCCCAACACAGTATGGACTCGTTTCATCTGAACCATGTGGGATATAAAGATCAAAGATTTAGCTTTCTGGCATTTTTTCATGAATTCGTTTCATCTGAACCATGTGGGATATAAAGCAAACATAAAAAACAGAATTTGCAAAGTATAAAATTGTTTCATCTGAACCATGTGGGATATAAAGAGATGGTGAGCCAGAAAGGGCTTTTCTTTTTGAGTATGAGAATGTTTCATCTGAACCATGTGGGATATAAAGTTTAAAAATTATATAAACAGCATATATAGATGCAAAAAGTTTCATCTGAACCATGTGGGATATAAAGACTTATTCTATCAAATAATACAAATGTCCTCACCCTCGTTTCATCTGAACCATGTGGGATATAAAGTGTGGAGCTAAAAAGTTTCTGTTATGGTCAACAAGCAGTTTCATCTGAACCATGTGGGATATAAAGAAAGAATATTGCGGCATCTTGAATAATTACGGGTTCAGTTTCATCTGAACCATGTGGGATATAAAGTGCAGTATGGTTCCGGTTCTTTCAGTTCTTCAAGCAGTTTCATCTGAACCATGTGGGATATAAAGACAACAGAACAAATTCGTGATTGGGTTGAGAGTAATAGTTTCATCTGAACCATGTGGGATATAAAGTGAGATAAGGTATTGCTTTAACTTTTCTGGCAAATATGTTTCATCTGAACCATGTGGGATATAAAGCTTGATTGTTTTTCAAGAACCCAAAAATAAGTATAAGTTTCATCTGAACCATGTGGGATATAAAGATTGGTGCATCTACTATTGCCACAGCCCTTATGGCATGTTTCATCTGAACCATGTGGGATATAAAGCAAGAACCCGCATCTGTGCGGAAAAAGGGATAGATGTTTCATCTGAACCATGTGGGATATAAAGCAATGCAGATAGTGCTTAAGAACATGCAATCAACGGTTTCATCTGAACCATGTGGGATATAAAGAGCAACTACTTTCAAAATTACATATAAATTTCCATGTTTCATCTGAACCATGTGGGATATAAAGTTGCCTGTATCTGCGATTGACAAGGGAGATGTTAAGTTTCATCTGAACCATGTGGGATATAAAGAATATAATGATGAATTATAGAATTCATTCTAAAAAAGAGTTTCATCTGAACCATGTGGGATATAAAGACAATAGCAGTGGTTTCACCATCTTTAACAGTTACAGTTGGTTTCATCTGAACCATGTGGGATATAAAGAAGTGCAAATTGAAAAGCACGAAGGCAAGGCAACAACGTTTCATCTGAACCATGTGGGATATAAAGGTTTTAAGTAAACTACGTTACGTAGTTTACTTTACAGTTTCATCTGAACCATGTGGGATATAAAGTCTTCTGAGCAGGTTTTTCTTCAACCTTCTTAGCTTCGTTTCATCTGAACCATGTGGGATATAAAGTCTTCTCTGAAAACTCTTTCTCGCTCATCAGCACATCTGTTTCATCTGAACCATGTGGGATATAAAGTAGAAGATACTCAAGCCAATGAGAAAACTGACATGTTGTTTCATCTGAACCATGTGGGATATAAAGTTCGGTTGTGTTTTTTAGTGTTCTGTAAAACAAGTATGTTTCATCTGAACCATGTGGGATATAAAGGTTGGAGAAATTGCTTACATAACAATAGAAGCAGTAGTTTCATCTGAACCATGTGGGATATAAAGCAGAGATTACTTTTTTGTCTTTTACAGCAGTGGTTGCCGTTTCATCTGAACCATGTGGGATATAAAGTAAAGAAATCATCATTAGAAATTTCAACTTCAAATTCGTTTCATCTGAACCATGTGGGATATAAAGGTTCAAGCTCTTGTTCACTTCTTGCAAATACATGCTGTTTCATCTGAACCATGTGGGATATAAAGTCGAGTCCTGATAATTATATAAATCCATCAACTCCGTTTCATCTGAACCATGTGGGATATAAAGCCAAAGGCGGTGGTACTGAATTTCTCTATATAATGCGTTTCATCTGAACCATGTGGGATATAAAGTTAATTTAATTCTCTCTATAGGAACTTCAAAGAGAAGTTTCATCTGAACCATGTGGGATATAAAGGCAGGATTAATTATAGGAGTTTTTACTCTTAACATCGTTTCATCTGAACCATGTGGGATATAAAGTTTGCTTTTAATGAAATATTAGCATTATTTATTAAAGTTTCATCTGAACCATGTGGGATATAAAGCTTGCATAGACAAGCCAAGCCTCTGACAGGCAGCCTCAAGGTTTCATCTGAACCATGTGGGATATAAAGGCAGGTATTTTCAATTGCTCCCTTAAACACATTCCCCTCGTTTCATCTGAACCATGTGGGATATAAAGCAGGTCAAGCTGTCCTATGTCTAATTTTTTCTTCATCGTTTCATCTGAACCATGTGGGATATAAAGAAAGTATGTATAGAGCTTCTTTTTCTGATTTCTTTCTAGTTTCATCTGAACCATGTGGGATATAAAGACAGTTTTAATAATTACCCTTGATTCACTTATGTAAAGTTTCATCTGAACCATGTGGGATATAAAGGCCTGATGCAGAGAATCTTTTTATTACTCCTTCAATGTTTCATCTGAACCATGTGGGATATAAAGTATACCCTGCAGTAATGTTCTGATAAATTATAAAAAGTTTCATCTGAACCATGTGGGATATAAAGTATAAGCCCTATAATTTTCTGTCTGTTTTTAGAACCGTTTCATCTGAACCATGTGGGATATAAAGACCGGGAGTATGCTGCAGTATCTTTACTATTTCTTCCTGTTTCATCTGAACCATGTGGGATATAAAGACGTTTTCGGTTCGGCGGGGTACTCTTTGTTAATTGTGTTTCATCTGAACCATGTGGGATATAAAGTTTTTCTTAACAACCCCGCCAGAGGATTTAGTCCCTGTTTCATCTGAACCATGTGGGATATAAAGGATTGAATCTGTCATATCTGTAATCCACAATCCCCGTTTCATCTGAACCATGTGGGATATAAAGAATGTTCGCCGCAGGTCATGCCAACGGACATCCTCAAGTTTCATCTGAACCATGTGGGATATAAAGTCCAATTACCCTTGCAAGTTCAGCAACATTAATGCGTGTTTCATCTGAACCATGTGGGATATAAAGTTTTTTCCTGAAGAGAAACTGCCTTATTTATATTGTGTTTCATCTGAACCATGTGGGATATAAAGCTTAGCAAGAAAACAGAGCAAACAAGAGCTAAAAAAGTTTCATCTGAACCATGTGGGATATAAAGTCAGAGGAGGGACTACCATAGCAGGAGGGATTGCGAGTTTCATCTGAACCATGTGGGATATAAAGCAATAATCCTTAGCATCTACCACCTCACGAAAGGTATGGTTTCATCTGAACCATGTGGGATATAAAGACTGTATAGTTCACAAGTATGTTTATTGCACGGTTAAGTTTCATCTGAACCATGTGGGATATAAAGTTTACTGGAGGTAGGAATAAACTTATAAAATATATTTTGTTTCATCTGAACCATGTGGGATATAAAGCAAGACCTCGCAATGGAATATCTTTGGGGTAGAATAGTTTCATCTGAACCATGTGGGATATAAAGACGATTTAGAATTAGAAAGGAAAGCTAAGCAAGAAGCAGTTTCATCTGAACCATGTGGGATATAAAGCTTCCCCACGCAAGCTCAATGAAGTTATATCCGCTCAGTTTCATCTGAACCATGTGGGATATAAAGAGTTATATTTAGTTGCTAATTCCAAAAGTATTTTTCGTTTCATCTGAACCATGTGGGATATAAAGTGCACTTGCCATTACCTACGCCAGCGAAAAATATCCAGTTTCATCTGAACCATGTGGGATATAAAGTCCATTATCAACCTCTTATAATATGCAGTGGGCGTCACCGTTTCATCTGAACCATGTGGGATATAAAGTCCATTATCAACCTCTTATAATATGCAGTGGGCGTCACCGTTTCATCTGAACCATGTGGGATATAAAGTCTAAAAATAATTCTCTTTCTGCTTTTCTTCTCAATGTTTCATCTGAACCATGTGGGATATAAAGGCAATGACACCAAAAATTTTCTTTGATGAATCTGAAGTTTCATCTGAACCATGTGGGATATAAAGTCTGGAGAAATCTGCAATTGATTACTCTGTATTCTGTTTCATCTGAACCATGTGGGATATAAAGGTGACAGATGAAGTAAGTGAAGTCAGCACCGTTCTTAGTTTCATCTGAACCATGTGGGATATAAAAGTTATCAGATGGAAGAGGTTCAAACAGAAGATGGAAGTTTCATCTGAACCATGTGGGATATAAAGTGATAAAGGCAGATTGTGAAAAGATGAGGATACACTTGTTTCATCTGAACCATGTGGGATATAAAGCAGTGGGTTAGACAGATTTTTGAAAAGATTAAATCCTGTTTCATCTGAACCATGTGGGATATAAAGGGGGTGAGCAATTTTACAGTATTTGTAAACTCATTATAATTTCTTATCTGAGACATGTTAGGGACTTCTTTGACTGCGATTTAGACGAAGAATCTCCTCCTCTGTTAGGGGACTCTTGCAAGTCAGTTTCATCAAGGAAAGCCCTCGGGGTGACCCTTGCAATTAAGATTCCTTGATATTATAAGCCTCCTTCGGAACAACAACTATCAATTGCGAACCATTTTGTTTTATTTAAAAATTTTCTTGAAAGTGTCTTTAAGTTCATTTACTGCCTTTTGAAAGACGTTTCCCTCTGTGTTTTCAGAACCCTGACCCTGAGTTTTCTGCTCATCTATTTTTTTCAAATTTTCGTTGTTAAAATTCGCCTCTATGGGTTTATTTTTCGGCTGTTTTTCTTCCATTTTCTGTAATGCTTCTTCTGCTTCTTTGAAATCTATCAGAGCAGGTGCAATTAATTCACGATTGTACTCAAGTTTTTTAGCATCATGGTCTGGATTTAATGATTGTGCTGACCTTCTTGCAGGATCTTTAACTTCCCATTCATCATATTCTCTCTTTGTTTTTATTTTCTGGGTTGCATCAAAGGCTGCCTTTGCCCATTTCGCTGCCTTTTGCTGTCTTGGTGTAAGTTTTGGGAAAACTTCTTTACTTGTGAGATGGTCTAACCACTTACCACCAAGATAGTTGTTTAAATCATAAAACAGTCCTTCGTAGTCTTCTTTCCCTAATTTACAAAGTATTCCAGTTACATTTAAAAATTCATCGGCATACTTTCCATAAACAGGAAATCTCTTTATATAATCAAGCATTACAAACTGATCAGCATTTTGTGCCTCTAAGGCACAAACAAGGCTCACCATAAAATGCTCAGGCGTATCCTTTGAGACAACTGCAAGGGCATCTGATTGGACTAAACTTTCATCAATTCCTCCTAAATCTCTGCCTTCTTCATCTGTTAAAACTAACTCTCCCACTATTCTGTAATTGTGAATGCCATCACTCATCATTTTTACTGCAGGATAGGCATATTTGGTTATGTTGTAAACTGTCTCCTCACCTGAACTGTAAGACAACACTGTAAGAACATTGTTTCCACCTGAAGATGCCATTACAGGTGTTATTTTTGTTATTCCATTAAAGACCATATCTGCTGGTAAATCAGGCGTTTTATTTACCCATTGAGGTTTAAGCCTTACTCCAACAGTCTGACCATTCCATACTTTACGTGAGGCACTGCTAAAGTAAAGCCCAAGATTTAACTTAGGAAAATACTTGCTTACCAAAGAAAGTGTAAAGGGGTGTCTGTCTCCGTATGCACCCTGCACTGCTTTAATTTTATCAAAGGCAAGACCTAAACCAACATTGACTGTTGCAATGTCTCTTTCCTCCCCTGTGCTTACTTTTATTTCATACTTCTTCGGTTGTGTAACTTTACCACCATTGTAATAAAAAAGTGCCTCTGCAATGCCTTTACTGTCTGATTTAGTCTCTATAGTAACCCCTTTTTTATCGCCTATAACTAAATAAGCGTCTTTAGGACTCTTAACTATGTGAAATGTTACAGGTGTATTTGGCTTTGTCTCTGCTATTATTTTTGCAGGAAGTTTGTTAGTTGCAGGTAGATAGGCAATGCTCCACAGGTCATCACCTGCAGCAGAAGGCATTGCGATTACTCTTACTTCTGGTGATTCCTGTTTTAGTTGTTCTTTTTGGACTTCTTTTGGTTTTTCTACGGGTTGTTCAACAGGAACACTTTTACCCATCAATTTAGCAACTGCTGATTCACCAAGTTTTTTTAGTGTATCAATATCATATGCAGTAACTTCTATAAAAACATTAGCATAACTCCAAAGACCTACATAAATATTGTAAAACTTTTGTCCACCAGCCATAGCACATTGTTTATATATGTAATAGTTTGACTTAAAAGGAATGGGAGATATTTTATCTGGATTTGCATAAAAATCACATTTATTGTGTTCGTCTGGCAGATTAGATTCTACAAACAAATGAGGACAGTTACCACCTGAGCAAACATTTCTTATTTTTTTGTCAATAATTTTTAAATATGTATAGGTATTGGGATGAACTTTTTTCCCACCAAAATATTTCTGAGCATTCTCCCACGAAACTATATAATAATCAAGCGTTACTAATTTTCCTTTTATTTGCCATTCAAAGTGAAGTTTTTTGCCATACTCTTGTTCATCGCTCTTTCTTGATAGCCCCCCTTTAGTTGTAGCCTTTAATTCTGTGATAGTCCCTCCATAAAATTTAAAGGATACAGGTTTAAAATTAAGAAGTTCTCTTGGCACCATATCAGAAACAAGAGGAGGATTGTACTCATCAAGAGACTTTTCAAAATAAGGAGTTTGCGACTGAGCAGTAAGTAATTGAGGAATTAAAATTAAAAAGATTGAAAGAAAATAAAAATACGTTCGCATTTTTTCTCCTTCTTCGTCAATTTAAAACCATATTTTGTATTCAAATTCATAGCCATTCTGTTGCGATATCTGCTTTATCTTTTCCCTAATTACCTTAAAATCAAACTTGTAATTGTATTTCTGCCCAAAAAGATTTGACTGTTCCTCAATGGTCTCCTCTATTGGTGTGCCAAAGCCCTGTTTGGTTTTGTATTTCTTGAAAGTAAACCCTGAGCTCATCTCATCATCACCTGCGGAAGAGGAAAGCCCAAACCCTGTTTCTTTAAGCATCTCGGAAAAAATAAACTTTCTATAGATATCATCAATTTTGAATTTGATTATATACATGAGTTTTTTCCTTGAAAGAAAAGATTTTCTTTCTGCTATAACTGTCTCAAATTTATATGTATCCTTCTTTTCTTCCAAACTGCCATCATAATTCTGTAATAATTTTTTTATTTCATCAATAAGCATTTTTCCTCCCCCTGAAGTTAAAGTATTTGGCTGTTTGATTTTGTAAAAAATAAGGAGACTCTTCGGCTAAAGCCTCATAATGAAAGAAAAGGGAAATGTCATCCTGAGCTATAGGCGAAGGGTTTGCGAAGAATCTCCTCCATGTTCATTATTTTTTTCCGCCCAGATCACATGAAGCAAAGGGTTTTTTAGGGTCTTTAACACAATTTTGCTGAATGGTTTTATTCTGATTCTGATTTTGTGTCTGTGTCATCTGTCTATTCTGGTTTTGCTGTGCTGGATTTCCTCCCATATCCTGAATCACCAGATTAGGAGCGATTTTTTCTGTCTGTTTTTGTTGCTGAGGCTGCTGTTGATTGCTGCTCTGAGGTACAGGTTTTTTCCCTGTGAGAATGTCTCTCATTTCTTCTGGAGATACCATTTTAGGTTGATTTTGACTATTTGCCTTTTCTTCCTCAGAGCGAGGTTTTGAAACAAATATAGAATTCATCTTCTTTGGGTCTGTTTTTGTTTTGATAACATCTGGTTTGGTGGGAGTGTTTTGAATTGTAACGGATTTGTTTTCTGGAGTAGTTTGAGCTTGTGGATTAGTTTTTTGTTGAGGTAAATTCGGATTTTGACTGGAAGTAGTATTCTTTTTGAGATTTGCAGGGCATTTGTCATATATACACTTAATCATATCACTTACGCTTGTAGAAGGTTTCTGAGAGGGAGATTTTGAAAAATCCTTCATCTGGAATGCCTGAGACTGTTGTTGATTCCCTTGAGCATGTGCATCAAACACGGCAACCCATAGAAAAATAAAAACCGTCAATGTGAGTGTTAATACTGAGAGTTGTTTTGTCATGGTTTTTCTCCTTTCTTTAAATTGATAATATATCAGCATTATCTCAATAAAATTTTACAATATTTTACAATCTCTGTCACGATTATCACATACCCACCATAACCTATGCTCGAAGTTTACAGCCAAAGTATTACACATACTTTACTTTCTTTCCAGTAATGAAAATTTCCTCAATTACATCTGTTATCACAAACTTTTCCCAACTCTCTCCAGCAAACTCTGTAACTTCAGCACAGTAAGGGCAGATATATCTCTTTCCTTCCTTAACTGGCTCTGCTGCACAGAGTTTTTTAATAGCCTCTCCTTTGAAGTTAACTGCGTAAGCCTCAAAGGAGACTGAGATGAAGATAAAAATAAACATAATTATAATCAATCGTGTCTTCATATTCAAAGTATATAAAAACTTTTTTTATTCATCAAGGTAAAAATACCCTTCTTGTTCAGAAAAATCTATTTTCTATAATTCCGAGTCAGAGTACTCCCTGCGATTTAGGAGAAAAGCCTTCTCGTTTTTTCCTTTTTGAACAACAGGAGAGATTCCTCGCATTCCTTGCGAGTGCTTGAAACAATAAAAAGCATGTCATTCTGATGCTGAGCAACAAGGGAGAAAACTTTTCTTCCATTTATCTATTTTATTTAATTGGCGGAGTATTCTATGATGCGTTGGATACCCATCTTCCTTATAATTTATACATAGTTACCTTCTATTTGCAAAGGAAAAGATAATAGGGTATAATCCAAAAACAGAGATATGAAGAACGGAAATGCCAGACCAAGTCTTAACTAATACAATTTATTTTATTCTTCTTCTTCCTTTTTCTATCATTGCCGCTGTTATGGTGTATCTTATTACCTATAACGAGTATATGCACCACTACACAACAAAAAAAGAGCCAAGAAAGATAGCCCTTGAAACGGCAATTTTTACTTTTGTTTTCTTTATTGTTGTGGGATTCTTTATCGTCTATGTATTGATAAATTGGATAGAAAAATAATGATTGCACTGCACCTCATTTTTGAGGATGCTTTTTAGCATTCCAATTTGTGCAGCCTTATGCAACATGTCTTAGCTGTTCCTTATTTTCATTCATGCCTCTCTTCTGCTTATGCAAAAAGTTTAACCTCTACTAATTGACTGTGTCCACTTTCTATGAGGTTTAGTATAGGGAGCAGATTTAAAGACAGTTCAAGAACTATTGGGGCACATAACCTTAGCAATGATTCTAAGATATTCTCACCATAAAAAAGCAGTAAAACTACTTGATAAAAAGTTTTATCACAGTGGTTTATCACAGTAGATGGAGATACTCTGAAAACCCTTGAAAATATTTACGGGGTGGACGGGACTTGAACCCGCGGCCTCTTGCGTGACAGGCAAGCGTTCTAACCGTGCTGAACTACCACCCCACGGTCACATGGGCGGAACAGGTTTCGAACCTGTGGCCTCAGCCTTGTAAGGGCTGCGCTCTCCCATCTGAGCTATCCGCCCGTATTTTTTAAACTACTATAATATTTAAGAATTTGTCAAGAAATTAAGGAAAATCATTGCATTATGAACTATCTGAGAGAAACTTTAAAAATTTTAACTGGAGTTTCCTTGCCTTTTACTAAAATAGTCCCCAGTTCTTCAACATATATTGAATCCAGATATTCGGAGTCAATTGTTTCTTTCATTCTTTCATAGGTAAACTCAGAAATCAATATTTCGGAATCAAACTGTTTATTTAATTTCTCAAGACGACATGCTAAGTTTACATGGTCACCAATTACTGTATAATCCATTTTTTTCCCTTCTGCTCCAATATTGCCAACAAGAACCTCCCCTGTGCTTATACCAATTCCTATTTTTAATAAAGGTTTATTTTCTGCCTTCCATTTACTGTGTAGATATCTAAGTTTGCTAATCATTTCAATAGCGCATTTTAATGCTTTCTCTGGATGATCATTCTGCGGAAGAGGAGCACCCCAGAAAACCATTATTGCATCACCCATAAATTTATCAAGAGTTCCCTCCCATTTAAAAATAATTTCTGCCATCGTACTGAAATACTCATTAAGAATTTCAACAACTTTTTCCGGAGGGAGTTTTTCAGACAGTGTTGTAAAGTCTCTAATGTCAGAGAATAATACTGTTACTTCTCTTCGTGCTCCTCCAAGTTTAGCCATTGAAGGATTTTTAATAAGTTCATTCACAATCTTTTCAGTAACATAACTTGAAAATATTTTTTTTATTTGTCTTGCCTCCTTTTCAGAGTAAGCATACTTTATTGTGATTGTTGTTAGAAATTGAGTGACTAAATTTCCTGAAATATAAACAATAGAAAGCCATATTCCGTTTTTAAAGAAAACAAATGAGATTGAAAAAACTATTACAAGCAGAGACATCAAAACAATCATGGAGTAACCTGCTTTTAATTTTTTGTAAAACAGAATGCTTATTATTCCTGATAAAAAGATTAATAGCGAAACTAAAAATGAAGAGGCTGGCAAAAGAGTTTTCCCATCAATGATTGCTGCGACAACATTAGCATGTTTTTCAACACCGGGAAGCACGGAGCTTAGTGGAGTAACCCTTAAATCATAAATTCCAACAGCAGTTGCACCAACTATTACAATTTTATTCTCAATATCTTCTTTTTTAACTTTATCTTCAAGGATATCAACAATTGAAATATGTTTAAATGTTTCATTTCCTCCATAATAGGGAATTAAAAATCTCCCCCATGGGTCAGTAGGTATATATCTTTTGCCAAGATAGACTCCTCTGTTAGCATCAATTGCCTGTTTTTCAGGAGGGATGCCAAGATACATAGAGACTGTTTTAAGTGAAAGTGAGGGAATCATATATCCATAATACTCAATGAATAAAACTTCCCATCTTATTGTTCCATCAGGATCAGGAAACATATTAATATGTCCAAATCCTGCTGCATTTTCAGCAAGAATTTTTTGACAGACAAGAACATTTTTGGAAGAAATAGGATGATACCTTTTAAGGTTTTGAGTATTTAAAACAGGAAAGGCTGAAGAAATTATTGTTAACTCTTCTGGGGCATTTTCATTAAAAAAGAAAACAACAGGCAAAATGACATTTCCTGCTTTTGATATGCTATCTGCCAAAACTCTATCATTCTGTTCATGTTCACTTAGTATGATATCAAAGGTAATAACTGCAGCTTCAAGCTCTGAGAGTTTATCAATAACTTTGGCTATTTTATCTCTGCTCCAGGGCCATCTCCCAAATTTTTCAAGAGAAGCCTCATCTATTGCGGCAATAACTACACTTTTTGGAGGAGTTTCCTGACCGCGAAGATGAAAAAATAAATCATATATTTTCATATCAACAAGTTCAAATGGATAGGGTTTTATATAAAAAAGCACCAAGAAAATAATCACAATAAAAACACTGACTATAGTTTCTTTATTTTTTTGTGCTCTGAGTAGTTGTATCAGCTTGTTAATATCCATCAAATTTTTATTGATTCTCTACCCTGAAGAATCTCTATTTTGTAATCCGAATATTTTTTCAATTCTCTTTCAATAGCTTTTTTGTAAAGAGGCTTTATATGAGTTATAAAAATTTTTTCAGGTTTCTGATTGAATAGCTTCAGGTCCTCGAAAAGAAGTCTTGGCGTTAAATGCCCAGTTTTAGTAGCAAGGTCTTTCATTTTATCAGGTAGAGAAACTTCTATAATTAAGGCATTCAATTTTTTATTTAAAAACTTTTTCCATGTATTGATTGCAGGTCCCGTATCTCCTGTATAAAAAAAACTCCTTCCTTCCTTCTCAACAAGAAAGCCAACTGCTGGAACAGTGTGATTCATTCTATAAGCAGTTATTTTATATCCATCTAATAAGATAGATTTTTCTTCATGAATGATTTTCAAATCTAAAATAGAGTTTTTAACATCTGGAATAACTGTAAAATCAGGCCATAGCCTGTAATTAAGTAAATGTTTTTTTATATCATCAATAACTTCCTTTATTGAATAGATATTTATCCTTTTAGATTTACCACTTAAAATTATATTATCAGCAAGAAAAGGAATGTCCCTTATATGGTCTAAATGAGCATGGGTTATGAATATGTGCTCTATTTTCTGTTGAGCAGTAAAACTTAGAGAACTTGTAACACCCCCTGCATCAAAAAGTATTTTATTGTTTAAAAGAAAAGAAGAAAGATGATGACCAGGGATATCAGAGCCTGAAGCTCCAAGAACTCTTATTTTCATAGCTTTTTCATTTTAGTGAATGCTTTCTGGAATGCATCAATAACATGAGGATCAAACTGTGTCCCTGCTTTATTCTGTAATTCCTTCATCGCTTCATTAACTGAAAGAGCTTTTCTGTAAGGTCTGTCGGTGGTCATTGCATCAAAGGTATCAGCTACTGCGATAATTCTTGCAATTAGAGGGATTTCATAGCCTTTTAGCTGGTCAGGATACCCTGAACCACTAAATTCTTCATGATGATGTTTCACACCGGGAATAATATCTTTAAGTTGTTTAACATAATTAAGAATTTCTGCACCATAAATTGTGTGATTTTGTATAATCTTAAACTCCTCATCAGAAAGTTCTTCTTTTTTTAGCAAAATTTCATCTCTTATCCCAATTTTGCCTATATCATGAAGGATAGCTGCGAGTCTTAATTTTTCAATTTCTTTTTTGCTGAGTTCCATCTCAATCCCTATTGCAACACTATAATCCATGACTCTTTTAGTATGACCTCCTGTATAAGGATCTCTTTTTTCAATTGTATCTGCAAGTGCAAAAACAATTGAATAAAAAGTCTCTTTAAGCTCTTCATAAAGTCTTGCATTTTCTATTGCTACAGCAACCTGACTTGCAAGTGCCCTGAGTAGCTCAAGATCATATTCATTAAAAAGTGAGTTTTTTTTATTTATAGCCTGAATTACACCAAGAACTTTATCTTTAATCATTACAGGTAAACAAATCATTGTTTTTGTTTTAAATCCTGATTTTTCATCTGCACCTTTGTAGAATCGGGGGTCCTTCTGGACATCATTTATTATGACTGCCTCTTTGTGTTTTGCAACCCATCCAGCAATACCCTGACCCTTTTTGAGTTTTATCATTTTCACTTTTTCAGCTTTTTCTCCAAGAGCAACATCAAAATAAAGCTCTTCTAATTCTTCATCAAAAAGAAGAAGACTTCCTGCCTCACAATTGACAAGTTTTACTGCTGCCAATGCTGCTTTTTTTCTTATTTCTTCAATTTCAAGGGAGGAATTAATTATTTTAGAGAATTCAAGGAGTTCTTTAAGATGTTCTAACAGAATTTCTTTTTCCATTAGTCTTTATATTTTTCTTTTATTTCAATAATTTTTTCAATATTACTAAGAAAAGTGTCAACAATTTGAGGATCAAAAGCTTTTTCTTTCATAATTTCCATATAATTTATAGCGGCATCAATGCTCCATGACTCTCTATTCCCTTTATCTGTTGTAAGTGTATCAAAGTTATCAACAACACTTACTATTCTTGCCCAGAGAGATATTTCTGTCTCTCTTTTTCCAAAAGGATATCCTTTACCATCCCATCTTTCATGATGTTCAAGAGCTATTATTGCAGCCATTTGAAGAAGTTCACTTTCTTCATCAAAAAGAAGTTCATATCCAATTATTGGATGTTTTTTCATAACTTCCC
>Ga0123519_10009786_pt1 | contig 14382 bp, 10 predicted proteins | sample YelNatPaOPRAMG02_FD_87396 | JGI IMG/M metagenome (GOLD analysis project Ga0123519, IMG submission 87396) | Hot spring microbial communities from Yellowstone National Park - Yellowstone National Park OP-RAMG-02 (version 2) | ecosystem: Environmental > Aquatic > Thermal springs > Hot (42-90C) ...
CAGCCAGTTATTAGAGTTTGAGTGCAAAGAATGGTAGCCAAAGTAAAGGGCACCACCGTTATAAACACCACCAGAGGTAGTCCTTATCTGCCCTGCAACCCTGAGTTTGTCAGAACCAGCATCATTGGTGCCAATAGCAAGGTTATAGCCTGTGCTAGTTGGATATAGATTCGAGCCCGACAAAGCCCAATAGTTCATCGCAGAACCGCATCCCGAAGGTGTGCAGATCTGCCCATCAACACGCAAATCGCCCGCAACATGCAACCTTGCCAACGGTGCTGCGGTTCCAACCCCTAAGTTACCAGCAATCGAGGAATCCCCTGTTCCTTCCACGACAAGATTCGATGCAGTCCCTTTTAGTTTTGTAGGTCTCCATATCACGACACTATTCGCTGTCCCGTACAGGTTCAGGTTTCCATCAATATTGCCTCTGGCTTCGTCGCTTACATCTATCGTCCAGCCTCCCGCAGTGCCAAGCCACTGGATCCCCTCGGAAACACCAGGATCAGCAATTGTTATGTGGTTCACATTGGTGATGCTGTTATTGTTTAGCTCCAGCGTTCCACCGATCTTTGTCGCCCCACCAACTTCAAGCCTGTAGGTCGTGGAAACAACATTTATCCCAACATTGCCGTTCGCATCTATCCTCATCCTCTCGGTTCCATTGTTCGTAGAGAAAGAGATGAACCCCCCAGTCGTTCCGCCACCTCTATGAAATCTCACCGCTGCATTCTCGGTTGATGCCCCATAATCAAGGCTCAACTTGACCGCCACATCCCCAGAGTTATTTGTTGTCACACCTTTCTTCGTGGCGAGATTGAAGTTTCCATCACCTATGGCATTTGCCAAAATCGCAACCTTCGTGTCAGCAGTAGCCTGCTGAGTCTTTACATCGAGCGGTGCCCCGGGTGTTGGTGTGCCAATCCCTAAGAACCCGCCCGCTGTAATCCTTGCCTTTTCGCTATTGCCACCAGTTCTAAAAATAAGGTCGTGGTTCGTCATGGCGCTCAAGATAGCGCCGTTTGAATCAACGCCAAGCAGGACTTCCCTTGTCCCGTCTTTTACATTCAGATACGCCGCATTGGGTGCGTATGCAGTCAGGAGCTGATTCGGGCTTGTAGTTCCGATCCCAACCCTCCCCTGATTGTCAATCCTCATCCTTTCAAGACCGTTCGTGTAGAATGCGGTGATGCCGTGAGTAAATGTGCTTGCGTTTCTTGAAACCTGACCGATCTCGAGTAATCCTTGCCCAGCGCCAATGGTTCCAGGGGTATATCTAATAGCAAGGCTTGTATCCCAGTTGTGTGCGGTTGCCAAGATTATCTGCGCAGTGCTTCCAGATGATGGATAGAACCAGAGGCTGCCTGCGTTCGTGTAGCTCCTGATATTGAATGCTGTCTGCCCTTGAGTGTCCGCAAGCCTAATGATACCTCCGTCAACATACAGATTGCCACTCCTGATGTGCACCTTCTCGGAAGGCGCAAGTGTAGAGCCGATGCTGACATTGCCTCCACTTGGCGCAATGTAGGTTGTGCCATCGCTCGAGATACCAAGCCTTAGGGTGCCAGAACCAGGAATGCCTGAATAAACATTGAAATCCGAACCACTAAAGTGAGGTCTTATAGGACCTGTGGAATATATGTCTCCAGTAGTGCTCCCATAAAACTTCAATGTCGAACCCGCCCCTTTGATAACGAACAGCTGGTCAACATCCGTTGCATTTGTTGTTCCAACACCAACTTGATATGCAGAAGAAAGTGGCATCAAGGCAGTGCCAGAGAGTTGCCAGTAGTTCGTGCCTGCGCTCGCCCAGTTAGACCTGCAGTCTCCAGCAATACAGAGCTGTGCCGCATTCACATTCCCTGCGACATCTACCTTCTGTGTGGGCGAAGTTGTTCCAATCCCGACCCTTCCGTCGGGAAGTATCCTTATTAGCTCTGCAAAGCCCCCGCTCGGGTTGTTGAACATTATCCGCAGATAGTCATCTGTATCGTCACCAAAGATGATTGCAGCACGATCCGCATTGCCACCCTCATCCACAAGACCTACAAAGACATTGTCCGTGTCTTGCCCTATCATGATGCCTTGTCTAGCAGAGGCAGGCCAACCAGAGGCAACGCCAGAATATGGATTGCCAATCTGCATTGCAGTCACAGGTGCTGTCGTGCCAAGCCCGAGCCTTCCATCATGGGTAATCCTTGCTAGCTCTGTGAAAGCGCTTGCTGGGTCGTTTGCAAGGTTGAAGGATATGAAGGATGGGGTGTATGCCGCGGCTGCGAACAGTGCAAGGTTTCCACCTTGAGTCTGCGCAATCCCATACCTGTCGTTTGTTCCATAATACCATTCGAGTCCTCTGTTCGTATTCTTAGTGCCATCCATCAGGATTACACCATCGCTCCCAATCTTTACCTTCGAGGCGACATCGAGAAGCGCAGATGGCGAAGATGGCCCGATGCCTACATTGCCTGTGTTGTTGTTATAGATGTTGTTTCCAGAAACCGTCCAAGGACCTGTCACCTGACTCCACGAGGTCTTGCAATCGCCACCAAGACAAAAAGCACCTGCGGTCATGTTTCCACCAACCTGCGCATTTCCCGAGATCCAGAAGCTCGCATTCTGTGCAGAAGCACTCTGGTTCTGGATGTAGTTACCCGAGCCAGATGCAGGTGCAAACGCAGTTGCATCCAGACCGTCAAGGAGGTCTGCATTCAGGTTTGTTACAAGTGCAGAAGAGGATACAACGAGTGGTGCTCCACTCGTCGCAGTCGAGACAAACTGCTTATCTGTCCTTATGTTTCCACCAACGACATCTAAATAGGCGCCAGGCAATGTCGTGCCAATGCCAACAGGACCTTTGAACTTTGCAGATGCAGTAGTATCTGCTGGCTTCACAAAGTAGTTTGTGTCTGAAATGTCCACGAACGCACTAGCAATCGCTTGACCACCCATCTTTCCAGACCCACTGATCCAGAAGTTTGCGGTCTGTGCGCTCGAGTTTTGATTCTGGATATAGTTCGGGCTTCCAGAGCCTGGAGCCTTGTTATTGAAAGTGTTCCAGTCGGTGCTTGAAAGCCAACCATTTTGAGTTGAAGAGGCCTGAGTCATCCCCAACGGCGATGCACTTGTGCCGTTTCCAACGAAGGGGTCACCTGTCCTTGTAGTCACAGACGCAAGTTTTGCATTGAATGTGCTCCAGTCTGTCTTGGAAAGATAACCATCAGATGTCGCAGATGCCTGACTTATGGAGACGACTGGTGACTGACCGCTTGTGACCGAAATAGGGGCAACTCCAGTTATGGACAGGATACCTGCATTGGAAAGCAATCCGCCTGAAGTGATGGAAAGACCAGTGCCAATCTGGACAACTCCAAGGCTCGATGTGGTTGCAATCGGAAGCCTTGCTGTGGGCACAGTCCCAGCATTCAGGTTACTTGCATTCTGGTAAAATGAACCGTGCTGTCCGTCCAAACGGTCTGCATTCAGGTTTGTGACCAAAGTAGTACTCGAAACCGCAAAGGGCGCAGTTCCAGTGGGCACAGTGTTTGTTAGTTGCCCAGACATCGTAATCGTCGTGATGTTTTGAAGCGCCCCAGTGGATGTAAGCCTCTTGGTGGATGCATCCATGGTCGAGCCTGTGTAGAGGTCTTGAGTGACCAATAGATTCCCAACCGTCGTGTTCCCTGTCAGTGTCAGGTTTGAAGATAAGTGCGAGCTCTGGATCGCACCAGTCGCAATGTCCGCACCAGTGACCTGACCATCTACGATCTCGTTAGAACTAATACAGTTTTGACAGTTCACATCCGCCGCAGGTCCGCCTGGATAGGTGCCCATTGCCCACGAGAAACTCACTTCATCGGCGCTAACACATCCAGTGCACTCGAGGTCTGTCGCAGCACTCAAAAGATTTACGCACTCCTGCGCCCTTTCAGCCATAAATGCATAGCCAACACTCGTAAGGGGTCTCCTTGGAAGCGGTGGGTCGGTTCCGACCTGAATCTCGAGCCAAGCCTCATTATGGGTCGCAAAGAGGTTATCAGGGATCGGTCCAAGATATATGTTGAAGACGCCACCTGTAATGCTAACGGTTGCCTGCTGTTCGTAGAGTTTGTTATTACCAGTCTGACTGTCATATATTCTGAATGTGAGGTCGTATGTGCCATTTACCGCCTCTCCAACGACATTTCGCAAAACCCCTTGGACATTTAGTAGCCTCGGGATTGGGACTGGCTGGGGAAATGCCGTGCTAGAGGCTAAAATCCCCAAAAGCAAGGCGAAGGCTTTTAGCGTTTGTGTTGGCTTCATAGTCCCTCCTTATGAAACAGTCCAACTCAGCTAAAAATTGTCAAACAACCTTGCAAAATATGCAAGGGTTTTTTGGCGTTCTGCCAAAATCTAGCGGACCAGAACGCCCCATTTCAAGACATTAGCAAAATCCGTTCCTATATCTAGACCCTGGTTCGCAAATCTTTGGGTGATAGAAGATGCTAGAACAGCGTGGTGGGCCAAATAAGTCATTGACCATCGCCCGATTTGGTCGTAATATTTGCTCGCCTTTCTCGGAGAATGAAGTATGCAAGGCGAGATGCTTCTTTTCTCTGGTTCTTCGCATCCAGAACTCACCCATGCCATTGCGCAAAGGCTGGGGACAAGCGTTGGCAAAAGCCAGGTGATTAGGTTTTCGAACGAAAATATCATGGTGCGCATAGGGGAAAATGTGCGGGAAAAGGATGTCTTTGTGGTTCAGACTTCTGCACATCCTGTGAGCGACATGATAATGGAACTCCTTATATTTCTGGACGCCCTAAAATATGCAAGCGCTGCAAGGGTCACAGCGGTTTTGCCATATTTTCCATATTGCAGGTCAGACAAGAAGGACGAGCCACGCATATCCATCGCAGCAAGGCTTATGGCTGACCTTTTGGAAACAGCGGGTGCCTCGAGGGTGCTTACAATGGACTTGCATTCGCCACAAATTCAGGGGTTCTTCAGGATCCCTGCAGACCAGCTCCTTGCAGCGCCCATATTTTTTGAATACTTCAACGAGGTTTTGTTCAAGGAAGAGGCAAAGGAAGACTTTGTCCTTGTGATGGCTGACCATGGTGCTGCGAAACAGTTTTCGTACTACCAAAGCGAACTGAAGCTCGATGTTGCGATAGTTGACAAGATAAGATATGACCACAACGAACAGCCAATCATTAGAGACATCATAGGGATGAAGAAGCGAAAGTCCGCCCTTATCATTGACGACGAGATCGCTAGCGGAAGTACCCTTATCGAGATTGCGAAGTTCTTGAAAGAAAGGTTCGAACCCAAGAAGATACTTGCTGCGGCTGTGCACCCTATCTTGTCCGGGAATGCTGTAAAAAAACTGGTAGAGTCGCCCATAAACAAGATTGTGGTAGGAAATACCGTGCCTGTAAAAGAGAAGATTGCACAGTCCAAAGACCTATTCGAGGTGCTCGATCTTTCGCCTTTGTTCGCAAGGGCTATCCAATGCATACACAATGGTGATTCGCTGTCAGAGCTTTTCCCGCCCTCTGTAAGAAGGCGTCAGCCATTCTAGACATGGACTGGAATGCAATCATAGTCCGATATGGAGAGGTCTTCCTAAAAGGCAAGAACAGGGGGCATTTTATTGGGCAACTGAAGAAGAATATCGAAAGACTTTTGAAAGGGGTAGGGGAGTTCCGCGTGAAGGAGGTGCAGGGGTTTTTGCTGATCCAGCCACAGGGGGGCGAGAGGGTAGAGCGAGTGGAAGGGCTATGTGATGCTTTGAACAAGGCTTTTGGTGTTTCGAGCTTTTCCTTTTGCAGGGTTGTGCCAAGAGAGATAAGCGCATTGGAAAAAGAGGTTGAAAGGTTTGCGGAAAACGAGGTTCAGGGGAAAAAATCGTTCAAGATTCAAGCAAGCAGGTCAGACAAGGAATATCCATTGAACTCGATGGAGCTCAATAAGAGGCTAGGGGAGATTGTGAACAAAAAGACAGGATGCAGAGTTGACCTGAGAAATCCAGAGGTGACTCTTTATTGCCATATCATGCACAAGAATGCTTTGCTTTTTCTGGATGTGTGCAAAGGTCCTGGCGGGATTCCTGTTGGATGTTCTGGCAGGGTCTTGTTGCTTCTTAGCGGAGGGATAGATTCGCCTGTGGCTGGGTATCTGGCGATGAAGAGGGGGTGCGTGGTTGATTGCGTGCATTTCGATGCATCCCCATACACAAGCCCGAAGACGAAACAGAAGGTGATTTCCCTTGCAAGAATGCTTACTCAGTATGAGGGTGCCCTCAAGTTATTTGTAGTGCCCTTTGGTGCGATCCAGAGACAGATGAAGGAAAGTGCTCCATCAAAACTTTTGGTTGTGCTTTACAGGAGGATGATGCTCAGGATCGCACAGAAGTTAGCAAGCAAATGCGGGGCACTTGCACTTGTAACTGGCGAAAACCTTGCGCAAGTGGCAAGCCAGACACTCGAAAACATGAGGGCGATAGAAGAGGCGTGCGACATCCCCGTGCTAAGACCACTTTTGACCTATGACAAGCTCGAGACCATAACACTTGCCCGAATGATCGGGACATACGAGACAAGCATCCTCCCATACGAGGACTGCTGTTCACTGTTTGTTCCAAAGCACCCCGTGACCAGCGCAAAGTTAGAGGTTGTCCATAGGGCAGAAAAGAAACTGCCTATCGAGAGGATGGTTGATGATGCTTTGTTGCTCGCAGAAGAAGTGCATGTGCAATGACCCTTTTGAAATGCCTTGAACTTGTCTTTGTTGGGTCGTGGAACAAAGAAATGGCAAAAACGACAAAAGTATTGACAACCGGGTAAACCTGCGGTTTACTAAAAAATCGCCTTTGTTGGCCTTGAAAAAGGGCTTCTATGCGAAGAGAGATGTTCGTCCTCAGAAGTGCTGGAGCGCCAAAGAACAGGAAGAAAGGGTTGTTGGTCAGTGTGTTGCTTCTGGTGGCTATTGCAGTTGTGAACTATGCGATATTCTTTTCTTCTAGCGACCCTGAGGCGCTGGGAATCGAGGAGCGGTTGTCACTGCCTGTAGAAACTTCTGAGGCATTGCCTGAGCCCCAGAAAACAAGCGAGACAGTAATCGAAGAAGTAAGTCTTATGAAAGGTGAAGCGCCAGTGAGGGCTCTTATGCGTGTTGGCGCCACAGAGAGGAGCGCTCTTATGGCATTGGAGGCTTTGCAAGAGAGTGTGAGTCTGAAAGGGTTGAAGGCCGGACAAAAGTTCGTTGTTGAGATGACGAAGGATGGAGAGGTCATCTCCCTTACGATGCCAAGGGATTTGACGCACTTGTGGAGAGTGGAAAAGAAGGAAAACGGTTATCAGGCAAGCCTGGGCGAACTTCCAATCGACAAAGAGGTTGTTTCGATTGCTTGTAAGATTCAGGACACTGTTTTTTCTAGTCTCGAAAGGTGTGGTGCCGAGAGGGAACTTGCGCAGGTTGTGGTTGACTTGCTAGGGACCCAGATAGACCTTTTCAGCGAGGTTCGAAGGGGAGATGTGCTCAGGTTTTCTGTGGAGCGTGAGACACTTGGTGGCGAGTTTTTGAGATACGGGAAGCTCAGGGGTCTTATCTACGAAGGTAAGATCGCAGAGGCAAGTATATTCCCGCTGGAACAAGATGGAGAGATAAAGTACTATGATGGCAAGGGAAGGGCGGTCGAGAAGCCCTTTTTGCGAACTCCCGTCAGGTTCACGAGGGTTTCATCTCAGTATAGTCTAAAGAGGCTTCATCCCATTTTGAACACCTATACCCCTCACAGGGCTATTGACTATTCAGCACCTAAAGGCACGCCAGTTTATGCGTTGGGCGATGGGAAGGTCATCTTCAAGGGACAAAAAGGTGCGTATGGAAAGCTCATCGTCCTTCAACATCCATTTGGTGTGCAAACATATTATGGACATTTGGACGCTTTCGCAAAGGACTTGAAGGTTGGTGAGAGGGTGCAAAAGGGACAGGTCATAGGAACCGTTGGCGCTACTGGGAGGGCAACTGGTCCGCACCTCCATTTTGCAGTTGCCAAGAATGGGCAGTTCGTGAACCCCAAGACACTTTTGGATATTGCAGGAGAGCAACTTGAGGGGGCAAGATTCGAAGACTTCCTTGCGACCATGGCTTCCATGGTTCAGGAGCTAAAATCCTTGCCTGTCAAGGGTATCGAGGCTACCAGATAAAGGGTTCGTGCAAACAAGAAGGTTCAAGGTTCAAGATGTTCAAAACTTGCAGTTTTACCCTGCTTGTTAGAACTCCATGATCTCTTTTTCTTTTTTTGCCAGAAGCGCTTCCAGTTCTTTGATGTATTGGTCTGTCAACTTGTCGAGCCTATCGAGAGTCCTCTTCTGGTCATCCTCTGAAACGGCTTCCGCCTTATCCACCTTTGCCTTGTAGTCCCTGCGCACATTTCGCAAAGCCACCTTCGCTTCTTCGCACATCTTCTTTACCTGCTTTACGAGCTCCTTCCTTCTTTCGGTTGTAAGTGGCGGCACTGGAAGCCTGATGATGTCGCCGTCGTTTGAGGGAGTAAGCCCAACATCAGCAGCAACAATCGCCTTTTCGATCGCTGGGATTAGTTTTTTCTCCCAGGGTCTGATCGTAATGAGCCTTGCATCAGGCACAGCCAGTGCTGCAACCTGATTCAAAGGGGTAGGAACACCATAGTATTCCACCTTTATCCCCTCGAGCAAAGCCAGATTTGCCCTGCCTGTCCTGACCTTGGCTAACTCCTTCTCGAAGTTTTGCACAACCTTCTTGAAATCCTTTTCTGCCCCTTGCAAGACAGCATCAAGGTTTACTGCTTCGTCCATGTCCTCCTCCTATGCCTTTATTGTTGTCCCAATGTCATCCCCGCGCAATATTGCTGGGATGTTGCCTGGCACCCTAATATTGAACACATGGATCGCAAGTTTATTTTCTCGGCACAGCGCAACCGCTGTCTGGTCCATAACCCGCAGGTTCTTTTCTAGTACCTCCTGAAAGGTTAGTGAACGATAGAACATCGCTTCCCTGTTCTTTTGAGGGTCGTCCGAGAACACACCATCCACCTTCGTCCCTTTCAAAATCGCCTGCGCACCTATCTCTAAAGCACGCAATGCAGCACCTGTGTCCGTCGAGAAATAAGGGTGACCTGTTCCTGCCACGAATATGACTACACGCCCTTTTTCGAGGTGTCTCATCGCCCTGCGCCTTATGAACATCTCGCATACCTGAGGCATCTGGATGGCAGACAAGACCCTCGTCTGAAGACCTATCTTTTCTAAGGCATCCTGCAATATAAGCCCGTTCATCACTGTCGCTAGCATCCCAGCGGTGTCCGCAGTAGAGCGCTCGAACTGCTTCCCTTCCTCGGACACCCCCCTGAAGAAGTTGCCTCCCCCAATCATGATGCCGATTTCTACGCCCAGACCGTGCCCCTCCTTTACTTCTTTTGCCAGTCTGTCAACGACATTGGCGTCCACACCGAACTGCTTATCCCCCATCAACACTTCGCCCGAAAGCTTCAGCAAAACCCTTTTGTATCTTGGCTCTACCTCTTGCATCAGATGCCCTCGCCAAGTTCATAGCGCACAAACCTGCGGATCCGCACATTCTCGCCCGTCTTAGCAATCACCTCGTTCAAAAGTTCCCTTACTGTGCGCTTTTCGTCCCAGATATAAGGCTGTTCCAGCAGACAGACCTCCGAATACCACTTGTTCATCTTGCCTTCCACGATCTTTTCCATGACCTCGGGCGGTTTTTTCTGTTCCATAGCCTGTGCCTTGAAGACTTCCCTTTGTTTTTCCACCAGTTCGGATGGCAAATCTTCCTTGCTGATGGCTATTGGCGAAGCGGCTGCGATCTGAAGGCATATCTCGTGCACAAAAGCCTTGAACACATCTGAACGGGCAACGAAATCAGTTTCGCAGTTGATTTCCACCAGGACACCAATCCTCCCCTCGCCGTGTATGTAAGAGGCGATGCTCCCTTCCTTTGCCTCCCTCCCGCTTTTCTTGGTCGCTATCGCCTGATTCCTTATCTGCAGAATCTGCATAGCCTTTTCCATGTCCCCACCTGCCTCCTGCAAAGCCTCCTTGCACGCAAGGATGCCAGCCCCAGTGCGTTCCCTAAGTTCTTTTACCATCTGTGCAGTGATTTCCATAGATACCTCCTTAGCCTGTTCGTTCGTGCGAACCTTTTGTTTTATTCATCATCTATGACCTTTTGACCCACTACCACAACCTCTGGCGCGGGCTGACCAGCAGGCACACCTTCCCATTCCGCTGCCTGCCGTCTTGCCTGAATTCCTTCAAGACATGCATCAGCGATAGCGCTAGCCACAAGCCTGATGGAACGGATTGCATCGTCGTTGCCAGGCACAACATAGGTCACACTGTCTGGGTCTCCGTTTGTGTCAACGAGCCCTACAACGGGAATCCCAAGCCTTTCTGCCTCTTTGGTAGCAATGTGCTCTTTGGTTGTATCAACCACAAACAAGCATCCTGGCAACTCCTTCATCTTCCTTAGACCCTTCAGGTTTTTTAGAAGCCTTGCCTGCTCCTTCTCGAGCCTTATGACCTCCTTCTTTGGCAAACGTTCCACAGAACCCTCTGCTAGAAGTTTGTCAATCTCGTCAATACGGGCAAGCGAGCGCTGAAGCGTCGTGAAGTTGGTCAGAGTGCCACCAAGCCATCTGCTTGTCACGAAAGGCATGTGGCAGCGTGTAGCCTCGTCCTCGACCACAGCCTGAGCCTGAGGCTTCGTGCCTACGAACAGCACCTGATCGCCCTCGGACACTACCTTTGCCACAAACGAGCACGCCTGTTCCAGAAGTTTCTGGGTCTTCTGCAGGTCGAAGATGTGGATACCATTACGAATCCCAAAGATATAAGGCTTCATCTTTGGGTTCCACCTGTTTGCACGATGACCGAAATGGACACCTGCTTCAAGAAGTTCTTTGATTGTTACACGCATGTTTCACCTCCGTTTTACCTCCACCCTGCCCATCCACAACGCCCATTTGCGCCACGGAGGAGTTCGCAGGGTGTGCGTCATTCATGCCGCCACAGGCGGCGAACCAAAATATTATATCTGCAAAAGTTATTTGTGCAACTAGATTTACAACAGGGTTGCAAACACATAAAATCAGGACAGCGAGGTCTTCATGCAGAAGACACAGACCATCATACTTGGCGCTGGGCTTTGCGGGCTTTCGACCGCCTTCCATCTAAGACAGGATTACCTTTTGCTGGAAAAGAAAAGCAAGGTTGGAGGGCTTGCAGGCAGCGAGGTCATATCTGGTTTTCTGTTCGACTGCACTGGACACTGGCTTCACATAAGAAATGAAAAAGTTCGTTCGCTTGTGGCGAGCCTTATGCCGAATGGCTTCGATACAATAGCCCGCAAGGCAAAGATATATCTGCACGGGAGAATGACTGATTATCCTTTTCAGGCGAATCTTTTTGGTCTTAGACCACAAGTGTTGCGTGAGTGTCTTAGGGGCGCAGTAGAGGCTGCGCTCTTGAGGGAGAGGATAAAGAAACCAGCCCTGAAGTCTTTTCTGGACTATGTCCGATTTCATTTTGGGGAAGGGATTGCAAAGTTCTTTATCATTCCGTACAACACCAAGATCTTTGGTGTTCACCCATCCGAAATAACAAGCGAATGGACTCAAAGGTTCGTTCCTGTGCCAGATATTTTTCAAATCATAGACGGCGCGCTTGGGTTTTCCAACGAGGCTATGGGATACAACGCAACATTCATGTATCCGAAAGAAGGCGGGATTCAGGCACTTTCAGATGCGTTCTTCCAAAGGCTAGACGCTTGCAGAATAATGTTTAGGACAGCACCAAGTGCAATAAGCCTGAAAGAGCGATTTGTGGAGTTTGGCGGGGAGCGGGTCAAGTTCGATTTTCTTGTTTCCACTATCCCATTGCCAGAGCTTGTTATGCTGACTGTTGATGCGCCTGCGACAATAAGAAGCGAGGCGAGGAGGCTTCGCTCGTCGCCCCTTAGATATATCAATGTCGCTTTGAAGGTAGAAAAGCCATTGGGAGGGGCGCACTGGATATATGTGCCAGAAGCGCACTATCCATTCTACAGGGTCGGGTCTGCATCAAATGTTTCAAGAGGCGTGGCTTTACCTGGTTTCTCTTCTTTGTATGTGGAACTTGCAAACGACAGGATTGTTGGGGAAAGGGAGGCTTTGTCTGCCCTTTCTGCTTTTTTGAAGGAGATAGGCACGATAAAAGACGACAAGGAGATAGAGTTTGCAGTTTTCAGAGAATACACCCACGGGTACGTGCTTTATGACAGGCACTGCGCCAGGGCTAGAAGAAAGATCATTGATTTTTATCGGGACAACAACATATTTTGCGTGGGGCGTTATGGGGGGTGGCAATATGGCTCGATGGAGGATGCAATAGTGGAAGGCATGGAAGTGGCGTGGTTGATAAAGCAAACGGGATAAACAAATGAGCAAGACCGACCCCCTTTTCAATCTTAGCATAGTGATACCTGTTTACAACGAAGAAGGGCTTCTGGAGACCGCTATAACTGACCTCGTAGCAAAGATGAACGAGATTCCGCTTGTTTACGAAATCATAATATCGGAAAACGGGAGCAAGGACAGGACGAAAGACATAGCGTTTGGCTTGGCTAAGAAATATAGAAATATCAGGGTTTTGCACGAAGATGAGCCGAACTATGGGAGGGCGCTTAGGAAGGGGATCGAGCAGGCGAGGGGGGCGATCTGCATCTGCGACGAGATCGACATATGCGATGTGGGGTTTTATCGGCGGGCACTAAACTTATTGACAGAAGACAAGGCAGATATGGTCATAGGAAGCAAGAGGCACCCTGATTCAGCCGACAAAAGACCACTCATAAGAAGGTTTGCCACACTTGTGATAAACTTGCTTCTAAGGATTTTGTTTGGCTTCAAAGGGTCTGATACGCATGGACTCAAGGCATTTCACAGGGAAAAACTAATGCCTGTGGTGGAATCATGCGTGGTAGAAAAGGATTTATTTGCTAGTGAGCTCGTCATCAGGGCTGAAAGGGCAGGACTGAGGATTGTAGAGGTCCCGCTATTCATAACCGAAAAGCGGAAACCCTCGATAAACCTGTTTAAGCGGGTTCCGAATGTCCTTTTGAACCTGTGGCGATTGTTCCTTGTGATAAGGCTTCAGAGGAAGGTTCAGAGGTAGTTTTGGCATCTAGTCAGGAAAAGGTCTTCTGCATAAGCATTGACCTCGATGACATGCGGTTTTACAGGAGGATACACGGACTTAGCGAAGAGGGCGATACACCTTTGGTTTTTCAAAAGGCAATGCCTAGGTTTCTTGATTTTTGCGACAGGCTCGGGGTAAAGGCGACGGTGTTTGTCATATCTGAGGATTTGAAATGGAGAGAGGCAAAGGATGTCCTTCGCATATGCATTGAGTCTGGGCACGAGATAGGAAGCCATAGCAGGTCACACAAGTATGATTTGAGCAGGCAGAGCAAGGAAGTCATGCAAAGGGAGGTTCTTGGTTCGAAGGTAGAGATTGAGGATACTCTTGGGATAGAGGTTCTTGGTTTCAGAGGACCTGGCTACAATCTGTCGGAACAACTGTTGAAAGAGATTGATGATGCTGGCTATGAATATGATACAACCATACTTCCGTCGTTTCCCTACTATGTTGCAAGGGCACTCATCATAGGCTTTATGAGGGTGCGGGGCAAGCAAAGTGCATCAATCACTGGCAGGTTTTCTGATTTCGTAAAAGGCTGCAAACCGTTTAGATGGCGCGATGGTGTAATAGAACTTCCCATCTCGTCGTTTATCTTGCCCTTTATTGGAACTACACTTTCAAGGCGCAGTCTTGCGAGGCTTGCGAAGACCTTGTTTGCTGGAAAAAGGTTTTTGCATCTGGTGTTCCATGCCCTCGATTTCCTCGAGGCGTCCGAGGCAGGTACTGACCTTTTGGTAGAGCCTGCACTGAGGGTTCGCTTGGATGAAAGGCTCGATTCGTTTTCTATGGTCATAAAAGGGCTTATGGCTGGAAGAAAGATGGCAAGACTTCGGGAGGTTGCGAAGATCGCGGGACATTAGAATTATTTGACAACTACAAGGTTTTTATCTTACATTCCATCCCGTCTTTTGTTTGGTTGGCTATTGCGTTCGATATTCCTTTTCGCACCATTGGCTGTTGTCTTTCTAATGCCTTGCGAACTCCTTTCGGACGAAGAGCCGACGCAATGGGGCGTGGAAGAAGTCAAGATTAGCCCCCTCATCACACTGAAAAACAAAGGATATTTTCGCTTGAGATACAATGTTTTTTATGCGCTCGACCTGGGTAGCAATGGCGCTTCTGGCTTCAAACCTCCTTTAGAGAACAGCACGGCAAA
>Ga0123519_10009789_pt1 | contig 14377 bp, 12 predicted proteins | sample YelNatPaOPRAMG02_FD_87396 | JGI IMG/M metagenome (GOLD analysis project Ga0123519, IMG submission 87396) | Hot spring microbial communities from Yellowstone National Park - Yellowstone National Park OP-RAMG-02 (version 2) | ecosystem: Environmental > Aquatic > Thermal springs > Hot (42-90C) ...
CAGGGGTCAGTAGCGAGGGGTTAGGGATAATTATTTTTCCCTATTCCCTATATACTGGCTACTGACTACTTAAAGCAGGAGTCAGGGGTCAGTAGTCAGGAATCAGGGAATAAAAAGTAGCCAGGGAACAGTTGATAAGATGAAGTTGTGTTAATTTTGGCCTTATCAACATATCAACCTATAAACTTATCAACTGTTTTTATCAACTGCTATTTCCTCGCTACTGGCTACTGACTACTTAAATACGAACGGTTGAGGAAGTATTTACTATGGAGGTGAATATGGTTGAAAAAAGGTCAAAATTTATATTAAGTATTTTCTGGTTAATGGTTGGATTTTCTGTTGTAATTTTTGCCTGTATTTTTGGTACATTTATTTATCAATTTGGAATTTCTTTTTTAGTATGTGGTGGAGGAATTCATAACTGGTGGGAAGGGTTTTCGGAAGTTTTAAAGGTCACTCGTATTTGGGATACATTTGTTATTTTTTTAAGTGTTTTTATTATTGGATTGCTTATAAGTTTTTGTTTTGGCATTAGTATTGCCTTGGCTATTTCTGTTTATCAGACAGAAAATTGGGCAATCCACTTTTTAAAATTTTTAATTACATTTTTAACAAGATTACCATGTATTCTTATTGGCTTCGGAATTATATATTTTTTAGTTAACATTTTACATCTTAAACTTTCTTTATGGATGGGTCCTTTTACAATAGGATTTATGATTTTACCAACTATGATAAACTTAACAATGGTGTTTTTAAAAAAAGAGTATAAGAAAAATAATCTTTCAACTATTTCTTTGAAGATATTGAATAAAGGGATTATAAATGGTTTATTTTTAGGATTTTTAAGAGCAGTAATAGAGATTGTAATTTCTGTTTTTTTATTAGGTTTTGTTTTTCAATTTATTTCAGAGAAAGGGAAGGGAGATTTATTAGGTCTTCTTTTAGGTTTAATTGGTGATAGTATAAATTTAGAAGTTGTTTTAGGCAAAATAATAACTTTCATAATTGTAATTTTCTTAATTAACATGTTTTTTAATTTACTCATTAGGAAATTTGCAATTAAAGAATAGATTAAAAATGAATAATAAAATTGAAATTTATGATACAACATTAAGGGATGGTGCTCAAAGTGAAAATATTTATTTTACTTTACAGGATAAGTTGAAAATTGCAGAAAAACTTGATGAGTTTGGGATTGATTTTATTGAAGGCGGATGGCCTGGTTCTAATCCAAAAGATGAATTATTTTTCAAAAAGATAAATAAAATAAAATATAAAAATAGTAAAATTGTTGCTTTTGGTAGTACAAGAAGAAAAAATTATCCACCAGAAAAAGACCCAAATTTGAAATCTCTTGTTGAAAGTGGCACTCAATATATTACTATTTTTGGAAAGTCATGGGACCTTCATGTAGAACAAGTTTTGAAAATTTCGCTTGATGAAAATCTTAAACTTATTGAAGATTCTTTATTGTTTTTAAAAAAAGAAGGGAAAATAGTATTTTTTGATGCTGAACATTTTTTTGATGGATATAAAAGAAATTCTTCTTATGCTATTAAAACAATAAAAGTTGCTGAAGAATCCGGGGCAGAAAAAATAGTCCTTTGCGATACAAATGGAGGAACACTTTCTTTTGAAATAGAACAGATTATAAAAGAAGTAAAAAATCATATAAAAGTCCCTATCGGAATACATACTCATAATGATTCAGGTATAGCAGTTGCAAATACAATTTCTGCTGTGAAAGCAGGAGCAAGTCATGTTCAAGGGACTATAAATGGGTTTGGAGAAAGATGTGGTAATGCAGACCTTACTACTATTATTCCAATTCTTCAATTAAAAATGGGATATAAATGTATTGAAGAAGAAAAACTTATATATTTGACACAATTATCCAGATACATTTATGAAATAGCAAATATTATTCCAGAGAGCAGACAACCTTTTGTAGGAATGAGTGCTTTTGCTCATAAAGGCGGAGTTCATATAGATGCTGTTGGCAAAAATCCTGTAACATATGAACATATCAATCCTGAAAAAATTGGTAACCGAAGAAGAATTCTTGTTTCTGAATTATCTGGGAAAAGTACAATCATCCAGAAATTAAAAAAGTATAATATTGAGAAAGAAGCAAAGATTCCAGAAAAAATTGTTAAAATGGTAGGTGATTTAGAAAAAGAAGGTTATCAATTTGAATCTGCTGAAGGTTCTTTTGATTTAATAGTAAGGAAATCTCTTAAAAAATATAAAAAACTTTTTGATGTAGAAGGATTTAGAGTTATAGTTGAGAAAAAAGGTAGAAAAGTTATTTCTGAAGCCACAGTTAAAGTAAAAGTTGATAAATTAATTGAACATACTGCAAGTGAAGGAAATGGTCCTGTGAATGCTTTAGATAATGCTTTAAGAAAAGCACTAATAAAATTTTATCCAGAATTAAGTAAGATGAAATTGATAGATTACAAAGTAAGGATTTTACAACCTGAAAAGGCAACTGCTGCTATTACAAGGGTTTTAATTGAATCTACAGATGAAAAAGAAAGTTGGGGTACAATAGGATTATCAGAAAACATAATAGAGGCTTCATGGAAAGCCCTCATTGATAGTTTTGAATATAAATTGCTAAAAGATAAAGAAACAAGATAATCAGGGGATAAATTCCTCCCTCTGTTTAATAAACATTTCACATTACACATAAAACATTACACAAGAAATACAAACGGTTTCAGTAAGGATTTACCAAAATTGTTATTTATATTGAAGGGATAAAAAATGGAGAGAGATATTGTTATTATTGGTGGAGGACCTGCTGGGCTTTCTGCTTCATGGTCATCAGCAAAACTTGGAGCAAATGTTTTGTTGATAGAAAGATATGGGTTTCTCGGTGGAATGGCAACAAATGGACTTGTTGGGAGTATACTTGGTCATTATCTGAGTGAAAAAGAACCAGCAGTTAGTGGTTTTTTGAAATTTCTGATTGAAAAGACACATAAACTTGGTGGATGTGAAAAATGGGAAGATGCATATAAAAAATATGGAATATCATTTGATTCAGAGATTTTGAAGATATCCTCTGAAAAATTGCTTTTAGAAGAGAAAGTAGAAATTTTATATCATTCTTTTGTTTGTGATACAAAAGTAGAAAATGGAAAGATAAAGGAAGTAGAAGTTGCGAATAAAAGTGGAAAGATGAGAGTTAAAGGAAAGATATTCATAGATGCTACTGGAGATGCAGATATTGCTTATTATTCTGGATTTGGATATACAAAAGGAAGATTTTTTGATAGGAAAATGCAATCAATGGGTTGTATGTTTAAGATTGCAGGAATAGATGAAGAAAGAATTACGGAAGAAGTAGTTAAACAGGCGAGTAAAAAATTAAATGAGTTAAGGGAAAAAAGTGAATTAAAAATTTATAATACATTTCTTGGCGTAAAAGGAAGCACAATAAGGAAAGGAGAAAGGGCTTTTAATGTTATGAGATTTTCTGGTGATGGAACAGATGTTTTTGATTTAACAAAAGGAGAGATTTTTTTAAGAGAGCAGATTTATAAGTACTGGGAATTTTTAAAAGAGAATGTCTCTGGATTTGAGAATTCTTATATTTCTGTTTTACCAGCAAATATAGGGGTTAGAGAGACAAGGCAGATAAAAGGGTTATATACACTTACAGAGGAAGATATTTTAAATGGCAAAAAAAGAGAAGATAGTATTGCAAAAGGAACATACTGGATTGATATACATTGTCCACTTGGAAGGACAAAAGATAATGTTCATCTCTGTATAAAAGAATGTTCAACAGGGAAATACTGTATTGCTCTTGATAAATATAAAGATTATTTACCTTCAAAAGAAAAACTATATCCTTCAAAAAATGACTGGTTCAGTATTCCGTATGGGTGTTTAATACCAGAAAAATCAAAAAATTTAATAGTATCTGGTAGATGTATTTCAGCGGAGCACAAAGCAATGAGTTCAATAAGGGTTATGGCTACCTGTATGGCAACTGGTCATGCTGCTGGAATTTCTGCGTATCTTTCTTTAGATAAAAATATTCCTGTTAATAAAGTGGATGTAAAAGAAGTTCAAAAGATGTTAGAAAAGCAGGAAGGCATTTATTAAATCAACCTTTTAACTATGTACTCTCTTCCCATACCCAACTTCTCTGAATGAATTTGTTTCGTATTTCGAATTTCGTGCTTCGTATTTAGAATTTTGATTTTTGATATTTGAATTTTGTTTCGTGCTTCGTATTTCGTATTTAGAATTTTGATTTAACACTCTGCTCCCAACTATGTACTAACCCCTATGTACTCTCTTCCCATACCCATCTTCCCTGATGCCTGACTTACCTTTATTTACCTTTAACCTTTTTCCTTATTACTCCTGATAGATTCATAGCAATCTCTTCCATCCCTGAAGGTGAAGGATGCACAAGGTCTGTACATAATCCTGTCCAGTTTTTTAAGAGTTTCCGGCCATCAATATGTAACTTTCTCTGAACTTAAATCCTTTACTACATCACTGACTGCCTTTCTGAATGCCCTTTGTTTTTGTTCTTTATTTTCAATGTCCAGATAGAAGGAAAACATATCAATACAGAAGATATGCTTCTCCGGGTGTGCCTTTGCTATGGCAGGAACGAAATACTCTACCCTCTTTCTGAACTCTGAAACATCAAATCCACCTATCATATTAATTCCCATTTCAAGGGAAGCAATGTCCCAGTCGTTCCTTCCTGCTATATAATCAGCCATCTCCTTTTCACAGTGGGCACTTCCTGCAAACCCTAAATTAATCAGGTCCATACCTAAAAGTTGAGCAGTCCGCATTGCATATGTCCCTGTGGGTCTTGTAGCAATAAACCCGTGTGTTATGGATGAGCCGTATGCCAGATACCTTTTTGCTGGTACCTGTTCTTTACGGGGTAGTTCAAAGTTACCTTCAATATTTACAATAACACAACTTCCTCTGTATGGAAGTATAACCCTTGTAAGTCCTGCCTCAAAAGGATGGCACTCTTTTTGTGAAATCTCTTTAAGTTTCTCTATATTGACTGGGGTGGTAATGAGAATTTCAGAATTCTTGTTATTGATAAGATATGTGCAGGATAAAAAGTTGCCCTGATAGACCTCACCTATAAAATTTTCTTCTTCTTTGGTTTTAAGGATAATCCTTGCCTCCTTACTTTTCAGGTTAAATCTTATCTCCACACCAGCACCATGCAATGCCAGTGACTGCACTCCAGGATTTACAGCCATTCCTACTCTGTCAGGGACCCTTGTCAGCATCACACCATCTTCTACCTCTAATAGTTCTGCTACATTATGTAGCCATACCCCTTTATAAACCATTTTTCCTCCTTTCTTTAAGTTATTTATTTGATAAAAAGCACTATACAATTTACAATGAATAGTAAAATTTTTCAAGGAGATTTAGTGTTGTGGTGGCAATTTAAAATTTTTGGTTCTTTCATATTGAGTGTGGAATGATTTTTGTAAGTACTTGAAAATAAAAGAGATAGAAATGATAGTTAGGAAGTGAAAAATGGTATAATTAAGTTAATTCATATACTGAAAATATAATTTGAGGAGGAGAAAATGGATAAAAAACTTGCAATTTTTGGTGGAGAAAAAACAATACCTGATGGCACTATAAAGAAATGGCCTCCTATTGATAGTATAGATGAAGAATATGTTTTATCCTCTTTAAGAGGAGAAATACATAGTTTTGGGCCAAACTGTAAGGAATTTGAGAAAGAATTTGCTGAATGGAATGGCAATAAGTTTGCGATAACAACAAATAGCGGCACATCTGCTTTACATATGGGAATTGCTGGATGTGGACTTGGTTGTGGAGATGAAGTAATAGTCCCTGCTTATTCATGGAGTTCTTCTGCGACATGTGTTTTACATCATAATTGTATACCTGTTTTTGTTGATATTGAATTTAAAACAATGAATATAGATGTTAATAAAATTGAAGAAAAAATTACAGAAAAGACAAAAGCAATCTTAATTGTTCATCTTCATGGTCTATCAGTTGAAATGGATAAAGTTTTAAAAATATCTAAAAAATATAATTTGAAGGTAATTGAGGATTCCTGTCAGGCACATGGAGCAAGATACAAAGGAAGAAAAGTTGGAACATTTGGGAATTGTTCTGCGTTTAGTTTCAACCAGAATAAATGTTTATGTTCAGGTGAAGGTGGTATGTTTGTAACTGATAATGAAGAAATATATGAAAAAGCAAAGATGTTATGGAGTTTTGGAGAAACAAGAAGACCTTTTGAAAATAGAGATTACCATGCTTATGCTTTAGGATGGATGTACAGAAATAATGATTTAACTGCTGCTTTTGGTAGAGCACAACTTAAAAAACTTGACCAGTATATGGAGATTCAGAAAAAAAATGCGAATGTCTTAACTGAAATATTAAAAGAAGAAAAGGGTTTAATTTTACCTTATGTGCCTCAACATTGTGAGCATAACTGGTATAATTACACAATAAGAATAGATACAGAATTTTTTGGAATAAAGGGAGAGCAAAGGAAGTTTAGAGATTATATATTGAAAGCAATTCAGGAAGAAGGTGTTAAATGTGGAATATGGCAGAGTTTTATACTTCCAGCAATGACTGTTTTTCAAGCAAAGAATGCTTATGGTAAAGGATGTCCATGGAGTTGCCAGTACTATAATAAAAAGATTGAATATATACCAGAAGAATATCCAGTTGCTCAAAAACACTGTGATACACATTTTGGTATGACAGAACCACTGAGAGTACCAAATAATGAAAAAGTTGCAGAACTTGTTGGGGTTTCTATAAAAAAAGTGATTGATGATATAAAAGAAAAAGGTGTTAAAAAATGGATAAGTAAAGTGGAAGAAGTTTTAAAAAAATAAAAAGGAGAAAAATGGGGAAGTTATTGATTGGATGGGAGAAAGTAGATATAACTCCAGAAGAGCCAGTTTGTCTCTGTGGTCAATTTCATGCAAGAGTTTCAGAAGGGATAAGAGACCAGATAACATCAACAATACTTGTTTTTGAATCTGTTAATAATAAAAATTCTGAATATGTAATCATGGTAAGTTGTGATTTAGTTGTTATCCCATCTGTATTTAAAAATGCAGTAATAGAGAAAGTTAAGAAATTTTTACCGGATGTAGAAGAAAAAATCATAATAAATGCTACCCATACTCATACAGCACCAGAACCAGGAGGAGATTTATTTAGAGGAGTAGAGAGAAATAGTATAGTAGAATGTTACGGAATAGAATTACCTGTTATGGAGCCGGTTGAATATATAAATTTTGCTTCAGAAAAAATAGCAAAAGGTATTAAAAAAGCATGGGAAAAGAAAGAAGAAGGAGGAATAGGTTATGGACTTGGATTTGCAGTAGTTGGACATAATAGAAGAATTTCTTATTATGATGGTCATTCTCAAATGTATGGGAAAACAGATGATACAAATTTCAGCCATGTAGAAGGATATGAAGATCATTCAATAAATTTAATGGCTACTTATGATAAAGACAAAAATTTAACAGGGTTGATAGTAAATATTGCATGTCCATCCCAGGTAAGTGAAAGTGAATTTTTAATAAGTGCTGATTTCTGGCATGAAATAAGAGAAGAATTAAAAAAGAGATTTGGAAATAACATTTATATTCTCGCTCAATGTAGTTCAGCAGGGGACCAATCACCTCATATACTTATAAATAAAAAAGCAGAAGAAAGGATGTGGAATTTATCAGGGAGAAATCAAAGACAGGAAATTGCAGAAAGGGTTGCTAATGGTATAGAAGAAATTTTACCAGTTATAGAAAAAGAAATAAATTATAATCCAGTGTTTTCCTATGTTTTTAAAAAAGTTAAACTTACAAGATATAAAATTTCAGAAGAAGAACTAAATTTTTGTTTACAAGAAGCAGAAAAACATTATAAAGAGTATGAAAGGTTGAAAAAAGAATTAGAAGAAAATCCAGAGAAAAAGAAAGAAAATAGATGGTATATAGAAGTTACTTACAATTACAGAAGAAATAGATGGTATTTAGGTGTTAAAGATAGATATGAAATTCAGAAAACAAATCCTAAAATAGAAGTTGAGATTCATATTTTAAAAATAGGGAATGTTATTTTTGCTACAAATCCTTTTGAATGTTACCTTGATTATGGAATGAGGATTAAAGCAAGAAGTAAGGCAATTCAAACATTTATTATTCAACTTGCAGGAGGTGGAACATATCTTCCTACAGAGAGAGCAGTAAAAGGAAGAAGTTACGGAGCAGTTGCACCTTCTTGTATAGTAGGGTATGAGGGTGGGGAAGAACTTGTTGAAGAAACTTTAAAATGTATTGATGAACTATTGTAAATACTCACTTCGTTCGTATTTACAGTTTACAGTGAACAGTGTACAGTGTACAGCAAACTACAAACTATCAACGGAAATACTCACTTCGTTCGTATTTCTTGTGTCATGTGCGATGTTAAAAACATTAAACATTTAACATGAAACATTAAACAACTAACATACCTAACACAAAATTCAGTCCTTCTATAATTGGGATTAAAAATATATTTTTGTATATAAAAGAATTTTTCTTTTCTCACCTGGGTATCCTGGTGCATATTCATACTCCTGATTAAAAATGTTATATACATCAAAACCAAGCCTAATATTCTTTTTTACTCCCCACAAAAATTCACAATTACATAGTAAATATTCTTCAATGGTTACAGGAGAAAAAACTTTTTCTCCTGTATAAGAAAACCATACTTTACCTTCTGAATTGTCGTTTTTAAACCCAAAACCAGTTTCTAAATTACTTTCTGGAATATAATCAATATCTCTTTGGAAAAAGTCCTTATTGAATCTTATAAAAAAATAACTAATTGGCTTAATTTTTTGGTTAAATTCTAAATTGAAAAATGTTTCCCACAAATCCTTTTCAGAAAATGGTTCTAATAAAAAATTTGAATCATTATCTTTCCATATATAAAAATTTTTCCACCATATTTCAGAAATATCAAATTTCAAAAAGGATTTTTTTATCTCTTTTTGATATGAAATAGTTGCTGAATAACTTTCAGATGGTGGAATTTTTTCTGGTTTCAATTCTTTATAGTTTATATTTTGGAAATCATACCAGAAATTAGGTATTTCGTATTTGCCATCTATTTTGAATTTAAATCCTTCTAAAAAAGAAATATCACAATATGGTAAAAACCTTTCACCATATTCTGTAATTCCTTTTACATTCCCTCCAAAACAAATATTTCCATTTTTATAAAAAATACCTGAAGAAATACTATTGTTGCAAAAATACTCCCAGAAGTCCTGCCTTTCAAAATAATTCTTTATATTTATGTTTTCTTTCTCAATAATACATCCTAATGTTATATAGTTAGAACTGAAATTTTCAGTTTTATAAGATTTATTACTAATTTCAAATAAGAATGGTTCTTTATCTGGTTTATATTGAATAGAAACATTAGAATTTTCGCTATTTCTGGTGCTGGAAAAAGGAGAGAAAGTAGGTCCTGGTAATTCAATGTTTTTATTTAAGAAATTTGTAGTGAAATTTAAAAATGGTTTTTCTGTTTTAATCCCAAATTCAAGGTATGTCTCATTTATCATATCATTTTCTCTATATCCATTGCTATATCCGGTTTTGAAATTGAAAAGATATTGAGAAAAATTTTTCTCCCATTTAGAAAACAAATCAGTATAAAATGAAGAAAAACTGCCTGCCTTTATATCAATATAATTTTTTTCTTCTTCATAAGAATCTTCTAAATGAATAAGAGGTACATCAGGAAAAGATATTGAAATTTGTGGAAAAGTAAAAATCTGTATTTCTGTTTTTTTTATTGATAAATCTTTTTCAAATATTTTTTCTTCATATAAATTTATTTCTTGAGGGAAAATATAAATGGATAAGAAGAAAAATATGATTAAAATCCCTACTGTATTTTTTTTAAATTTTCTCTTGCAGGTCCACTCCATTCTGTTATATCCTCATAAAATGTAAGTATTTCTAAAAACTTTTCTTTTGCTTCTGTTTTATTCCCTAATTCTTGATGTATTTTCCCTAAATAAAAAAGGGATTCTGCTTTATATTTTGGGTTTGTTGCACTAATTTCTTCTAAAAATTTTTTCCCTTTTTCATATTCTTTCAGGAAATAAAGAATTTTTCCGTAAAGCAATTTTATTTCTTCTCCTGAATATTTATTAAGAAAATCTTCACAAAGTTTTTTCCCTTCTTTCAATTTACCTTGCTGTATTAAACTTTCAACTAAAATAAGATATGAAATATTGAAAAAACCAGTGTCAGGGAAATTTATAGCCCTTTGTAAATACTTTTCTGCTAATTGATAATTTCCTTTTTCAAAGTATTTTTTCCCAAGAAGGAAAAGAATTTCTGGTGTGAATTTACTTTCAACTGAAGTATTTAAAATTTTTGACCATATAGAAGATGCTTTATCTATATCTCCTTTTTTATAATAGCAATATCCCAATCCAAAATAGCATGGAGATTTAAGATTTTCTTCAGGAGAACTTGTAAGTAACTTTTCAAAAAAACATATTGCTTTTTCAATATCATTCTTATTAAAATTTATAAATCCTAATTGCAATAACGCTTCTTGAAAATATTTACTTTTAGGGTAATTTTTTGTTATTTCAAGAAAAAATTCTTCTGCTTCTTCCCATTTTTCTTTTATCATTTTCAATTTACCAGTTTCTACCAGAGACATTACTTTTATTTTTTCTTCTTTAGTTTCTTTTATAAGTTTTTCAAAAATTTCCTCTGCTTCAGAATACTCTTCTCTTTTTTCTTTTAAAATTGCATATTGAAAGTATGCCCAATCTTTATATGGTAAATTATTTGGTTCACTTATGACCTTTAAATAAAATTTTTCAGCAAATTCTAAATTCCCGATATTGAAGTAACAATCTCCTAATTTTAAATACAGGTCTAGTAAAAAATTTTTATTTGGAGTTTTTAAAATTGCCTTTTTAAAATATTCTTCTGCTTTCTGAAACTGATTTTCATTATAAAAGATAATACCTGTGTAGTAGTAAATATCTCCAATATTTTTATGTTCAGGAAAAGTATCTATTAAAAAAGAGAAAAATTCTTTACTTTTTTCCAATTCTCCAGAATTGAAAAGATAAGTTGCATTATAAAAAATTTTTTGGAAAATTTGAGTTTCTAAATTTTCATCTTTTCCAAACTTTTCTATATATTTTTTATAAGTATTATAAGAGTCATAAAATCTTTCTGTTTCTAAATATAGAAGAATAAGATAAGTAAAAGCATCTTTTAGTAAAAAAGAATCCGGGTAATGTTCTATTAAAAAATTTAACTTCTTTTCTGCTTCATTAAAATCTTTAAGTTTTATTAAATTTGAAGCAAAAAGTAGATATGCATAATCAATATTTTTATCTTCTGGAAATGCCTTTAAAAATTTTTCAAGTTGTTGATTGGAAAGGGTATATTCTTTTTCTTGGTGGGCTTTTATTGCCATTTTTAAGTAATATGTATCTTGAGCAAATATATCAAATAATATGAGGGAAAACAGTATTATATATTTTTTACATCTATTATACATAAGAGTAAAAGTGCTCCTATAGCAACCTATAGGAGCACCTATTTAGGATGATTGATGTTTTTCACTACTTATTTATATTTTAGAAACATTAGTAGCCTGGAGTCCTTTTTTCCCTTTTACTACTTCAAATTCTACAGTTTGTCCTTCTTCAAGGGAACGGTATCCTTCACCAGAAATAGCAGTGTAGTGGACAAAAACATCTTCTCCATTCTCTCGTTCAATAAATCCATATCCTTTGGAATTATTGAACCACTTCACTTTCCCTTTTTCCTTAGCCACCTATCTCCCCTCCTTTCTTTCCACCAGAAATTTTCTCTTAGAAGCAACCATAAATACAAAACTCAACAGAGTGGGGGATAAATCTAACCTTAATTAGAGTTTAGTATTTTGGTTTTTCTTCATATCATTGGTTCCAGTGGTAATATATTTGATAAGATACACCATTTAAATCAGGGATTTTTAAGGAAGGTTTTTCATTTTCTGCATTAAAATCAATCTAACTTCCCTACTTATTCCCTTCTTATATAAATACTTATTCAACTCCGGTTCGTATTCAAGTAGTCAGTAGTGAGGGAATAACAGTTGATAAAAACAGTTTATAAGTTTATAGGTTGATAAGTTGATAAGGACAAAATTAACACAACTTCATCTTATCAACGCTCTTCTGGCTACTTTTTACTCCCTAACCCCTCGCTACTGAGCCCTGAGTCCTGCTTTAAGTAGTCAGTGTACAGTTTACAGCAAACTATGTACTAACCCCTATGTACTGACATACCCGGCTTCACTGAAAACTTATTATATATTTTCTATTACATCTAAAATTCTGTCAAATTTAAATTTTCTTTCTTCTTTTTTTAAATGACAAAATCCAATTAAATACCATCTACCTCCTTCATTAACTATTTCAAGTGGCTCAATTTCTCTTAGGGAAATTTCACCATTCCTATTTATATATTTGATTTTTACTCTTACACCTTTCCCCAAATTTTTTATGATATTTTCAGGAAGAATCTCCTGCGGGGTTAAAGTAATATCTATCTGGGAAGTAAGTGTTAAAATCTGATTTAATGAAGTGCCTTTTTTCTTCAATTCTTGAAAAAGATAACAGAATATTTTATAAGAAGTCCATGCATCTGCTTCTGCTCTATGAAATTTACCTCCTTCAATTCTTAAATAATTTGCCAAATTGGGTAAGGAATTGCTTTGAAAATTAAAAAAATTCCTTGCTATTTCAAGAGTGTCAATAAGTTTTGTTTCATTAAATTGGACACCGCAATTTTTCATTTCTATTTTCAAAAAAGAAAGGTCAAAATTTGCATTATGAATAAGAAGTATTTCATTTTTAATAAAATCATTAACTTTGTTTGCAATATTCTTAAATGGAGGAGTATTTTTTACCATTTCATTTGTGATTCCATTGATAAGTGAAGCAGAAAGAGAAATTTCTTTTTCTGGATTTACAAGTGTGACAAACTTATCTATAATCACACCTTCTTTAATTTTTAAAAGAGCAATTTCACATATTCTATCTCCTGAAAGAGGAAATAGTCCTGTTGTTTCTACATCTATAGATACAAGTTGAGGTATTTCGTAAATAAAATTTGAATTTTCCATTATCCAACAAGTTTAATATATTTTTCAGAATCTTTTTCAAATTTTTCTTTGCATTTTGGACTACAGAAATAAAATTTTTTCCCATCTTTTTCTACAACATTTTTTGTTTCGTCTTTTAACCATATTCTACAAACAGGGTCTTTATAAAGTTTTCGTTTCATTTTTCTCCTTTCTTAAAAAAAAATTGACATATATTTATTTTTATTTTAACATTTTATCAATTTTAATAAAAAAAATTGTGAGAGGAGGTGAAAAAATGAAGAAATTAATAGCAATTTTTGTTGGGTTGTTTATTTTGTCTTTTCTTGTAAGTGGTTGCCAGAAAAAACAGGCAGCAGAAACACCACAACCACCAGCAGAAACACAAGGAGAGACAGCACCAGCAACACCGACAGAGTAAAATTGTAATAGAAGAAATGTTGGATGTGGGAAATGTTTTATGTGTTATGTTAATATGAAATGTTTAGTTTGAAAACATAACCCATTGCACATAAAACATTAAAGAGAGGGAGATTTTGTTGGGCCGCTAGCTCACCAGGCAGAGCACCGCCCTTTTAAGGCGGGGGCAGCAGGTTCGAGTCCTGCGCGGCCTATTTATCTTTCTTCTTTGAAAACAGGACTCGAAAAGAGCGAAGTAAGGCAACACGATGAATAAGAGTGTTGTCAGCGAATGGCCGACCCAAGCATTTTTGGGATGCGAGGGCGCCGAGTCCTGCGCGGCCTATTTAAATTCTCAGTGAAGTCAGGTAGGTAAATCCTTGGGGAAGCCAGTTATGGAAGTGTACAGTTAACAGTTTACTGTTTACAGTTAATAGTTTGAAGCATCGGAATTTCAAAGATTCTTCTTTAGCAGATAAATTCCAGATGCTTCTTCTCACGTTTTTCAGTGAGAATAAATGTATTGGGGGTATCGTCGGGAAAGGGGAAACTCCCCTGTCCCGGTATTAAGGGGTATCATTGTGAGGGTTTGGGGGATGCAAGCGCGATATTGATGATGCGACGAGTAAGGAGCATCGTATATCAAGGGCAGTGAGATGGTGAACTGCCCGCACCTGACCGAGCGTATTTTGCGAGAATTTATCCCCCAATTATCTTGTAGTTTGCTGTAAACTGTACACTGTTCACTGTAAACTGTAAATACGAA
>Ga0123519_10009792_pt1 | contig 14375 bp, 17 predicted proteins | sample YelNatPaOPRAMG02_FD_87396 | JGI IMG/M metagenome (GOLD analysis project Ga0123519, IMG submission 87396) | Hot spring microbial communities from Yellowstone National Park - Yellowstone National Park OP-RAMG-02 (version 2) | ecosystem: Environmental > Aquatic > Thermal springs > Hot (42-90C) ...
ATGTATTCCAGCATTCGCTCCTCTGAATATCGCGACCGGCGCTGGTGACATGATCACCTTCGCTCAACCGTGGGGCCTATATAGGAGGGCGCTTCTCGAATGCGGTTTATGGAGGAAACTTCATAGAGACAGACGCATACACGCAAACACGCACACACGCAAACACGCAAACACGCACACACGCATACACGCACACACGCACACGCACGCAAGTCCGCCTGCTGTGCGGCTGCCAACATCATGCGCCTCCGTCGACGCCTCACTTTGCCGCTGGAAAACGCGCTCTGCCAGGACGTTCTTCGTCGGGCAGCACTTGAACGCTTTCGCAGGAGCATGCGCCCGCGCATCCTCGTATTTGCGGTCGCCACAATGCCGAAAAAACGGCGGTCATTGCATCTAAACCAGTTTCAGTCCCAGACCTCTACCATGTATCGGCCTTGCATGGCCATGAGACTGAGCATTTGCTCAGCCTCTGAGGCGCTGAGACCAGCGCGGCTGCAGAGCACCGCTTCCAGGATCGCTCGACGCACTTCAGCTGGCATGCTTGTGCTCGAGCTGCCTGCCACCATGATATGGACTCGCTGCGAGCGATCCGTACCCTTGAAACAGGTCTCGTAAATCAAGTCTGCATCTTGCCGAATACGGTCCTGTACATAGCATTTGGGGCGACCGTCTCGCGGTCGAGAGTACGCGGGTAGTCGCTGTACCACGGACGACGGCCAATTCTCCCGGAATAAATCATCCGCGGTGTCGTTCCGACAGCCGTACACAAGGATCTTGTTCGACGGCAGCCGTGTTGTCGAAATCGTTGCCAGGTGCGATGTCATGCAACGGAAGACGCCAATACCGGTACCAACTGCCACCATGAGCATCGGACACTCCGGATCTGCGGGTAGTCGAAGCGTTCCCGGTTGAATCCAAAGACATACCGAGTCGCCGCTCTGCAGATTACGCAGGCAACCACTCATCGTTCCGATCCGGAGACGTCGCAGAGGTGTTGCGTAGCGCACCAGGCGGACGCATATCTCTACAAGTGCATTGTCTTCAGGCGAGGCTGCTTTTGCTGCATCACGCATGTCGGTGGCAATCGAGTAGCCACGCGGTTGCATTCTCGGCATGACCTCGAGAGCATGTGCGAGGCTCGGGAAACGTGCAGATGGGAAATCGCGCAGCACAAGCAGCACAGTTCGCTGTTCATGGAGGATATAGCTGGCGTACGCGGCGGCACTGTCCGCGATTTCCAACAGACGACGCTGCTCGTGAGCCTCCGTCGCGAAGCAGGCAAGTTGACGTAGAAATCGACGTCGGGGAATTCCGTTCAAGTCGAAGAGGCGTTGCACCAGCGATCGCGCCCTGACTCGCTCTCCGGTCAGATTTTCTATCCAGAACACTTCATTCGGATCCCATGATGGGAATAACTGAAAGAAAGCATCCACAGCGCTGGGCCGATTCTGAGGAACAAGGTACGCAACGTCTCCAGGCATGAAAATGGGCCCCGCTGACCCCGAGCGACCCACGAGGAAACGAAAGAGCACCACGTGCTTTTCATCAGGATAAGTATCATCGAGGGCCAGTTCCCGTGCGTCCAGAAAGACTGCTTCCCGGTTCACAGGCCGGAGATGCCAACGAGACGGTGCTATTCGTTGCTGCCTCTGCTGCTGACGGCGTCGATAGGCCTCCATGCGCTGGGCGCCCAGGAGACTCGTCAACCACTCGTTAAAGGCATCTTCCCAGAGCGCACCATCGCCCAGACCAATGGGTTGGATGCGGGTGGCACCCAGCTGGGCGAGCCGCACATCGAGGCGTCGTGCTACCGCGTTGAACTTGGGATAGCTACGATCACCAAGTCCGAACACTGCGTATCGCACGGCTCGCAGCCAGTTGGCGGGGAGACGCCGCTTTCGCAGAAAACGCCAGAACGCTGCAAAGTTATCCGGCGGCTCTCCGTCTCCATAGGTGGAGACAACGAACAGGACAACAGACTCGAACGGAAGATTCTCCGGATCATAGAACTGAGCGCTTCGGCAGTCAGCACCAGGACCTATAGCTTCTGCGAGCGTAGCTGCGGCGTCTGCAGCGTTACCCGACTGTGAGCCGTAGACGACCAGTGCGTGCTCCAGGAATTCATCGTCCATCGCTTGGCAGTAGCCTTAACGACGCAAGCCGCTCGTGCAGTCCACGAGAGCGTCGTTGCGAGCGCTGTCAAGCAGCTCTGTGGTGCCAGTGCCGCCTGCCAAACGGCCAAGCCGCAAGCAGGTTCACAGGCAGGGCGTGCCTCCTCAGAAGCGGCGGCCAGTCAAGAATAATGGATGAAGGCTTCGATCCAGCTCCACGAAACTTGTGTTGGGACTTGCACTATGCCTAGCCAATAGGCATGCAGTGCGATAAAAAAACCTTGGTCGTCACAGATCCTGTCTACGTACAGCACAAGCACAAGCACAAGCTTCACCAAAAGCCAGCTAGCTTAGTTAGCTAGTCAAACAGGCTGGGTGCGCTACGCGTGATCCGCATACTGGGACAGTCAACGGCGAGCGTTGCGAACGCTTTCTTCTCGAGTGATCGTGATAGGTCAGAGCTCGTGCTCTATCGCGCAGTGCAGCACTCAACGACGCTCTCTTACTATACTCCACTCAAGCAATCCACTTACGCAACGAAGCCGGACGGAGTACCGCTTCGCCTATAAGCAACTTATTGCTACACTAACCGGGGCTGGCGGAGGACTTTTTTTGACCGCAGCTTTCGTGGACACTGCAGCACTATGTGCGAAAGTCTCGTTGGATGCTGAAACGCAACGGTCAGAGTCGCGTTTCGGCAACGACGGAGCCACCGGTGACGGCAAACTCGGTCGTGGACGTTGAGGCAGGGCGGGACTCGCCACCGAACGTGTGCCTGCAGCCTGCACTTGAACACTGGGGCGACCACGCGTACGCCGAGCACAATGCACTGTCTGAGAGAGGCCGTGCTGAGCGGGAAACTTCTGACGCTGGAGCGGTAGCGCTCAGTAACTGCACCAGAGGGTCCAGGCAGAGCGCAGGTGCGACTGATGCACCAGCAGCGTGTGCAGGAACAGCAAGTACCCACGAGACAAGTTGCGCTTTATCTAACGCTGACCGGCCCGAAGGTCAACGAACCGACAAGCAAACCTCGCATACTATGCGCGTCCAGGCGAGTGCGAGCTGGACACACGCTGTAGACGAGAACCCGCAGCGATCAAAGGACTCGTGTGAGCGACAGCAGCCCGCTTCGGATGGACGCAAAGCCTCTCCGCCGAACTCGGGACCTGCACTGGGGTCAACGAGCCCACAGACGGATCATAGCAAGCCCGGGGGTACAGGAGCTGCACAAACGCCAGCACCGAATCAGAATCCTGTTGATAGCTTTCGCTGGCAACAACTTCTCCAGTATCATGCGTCGCGTAACGTAGGATCCAGAGCGCGAGATCTTTTAGCCCTGGAGAGGACTTTTCTTTCCATGATTCGGACGAGCCTCTCATCCGTGGCGCTCGGGGTTGCCATTGCGAAACTCATTGGAACCCGCCTAGCGGATGCTACCGGCACGGTGTTCATTAGCCTCGGGCTCCTGACGCTGATAATTGGACTCTGGCGGTATTACACTCAAATTTTGGCCATTGAGCGGGGCCAGTTCGCAGCCGACACCGTATTTCCTTGGATTGTGGTGGTTCTGCTGCTCACGTCCGGTGTGGTGTCGCTGGTGCTTATCTTCAAGTGAGGCATCGGCGGAAGCGTGACACCCGAGACTAGATTGACATTGCCTCGAATATTCTACTCGTCTAAAGAGTCTTGACGTAACCAGCGCATGCCGTCGTCTGGCTCGGAATCGAAGGCGTCTGGCGTCGCCTGAGCCTGCGCTCCGGAGCTCTACACCGGTGTCCAATGGGACTGAGGCATGGAACTCCAGACGCTGTTCCTGTCTTGCGAGTTTCCGCAGCGAATTTTCGAGGCACAGCCACGAAAATGAGATGTACCAGAGTCAGAGCTCATGGAAACATATGTAGTTTTACGATTCTCGGTCGTGATTGTGGAGTAGGTTCTCTCACGCCCTCTGACACTGGACCTTGGCTCGTCATCCGGGACCAAGATGATTCGCGACGTCCTCGAAAAATTGTTTAGAGAACAACCGATGCCATAATCTAGTTCATGTGGACAAGAATCCAGGCGTCTCGTTTTCGAATTGTTCTCTGTTTCTAGGCACTTCTTGGGTGCAGGAGTCTGCGCATTTGGATGGACGAGGAAGAGGAAAACTCAACGCCTTGCCCTGATAAGTTGTCCAGAAGCTCATGCAGAAACTTTGCTGAACGTATCACATTCATCCGTGGATTTCGTTCGACAGACAAATCGTCCTCTGTTTGTAGCCGCCGTCGAAAAGCGATTCGGTACCAGCATCATGCATCGCACGGGATATGCTCTGGAAGGTTCGCAGCTCTTTCTCTTTGTATGGACATGGGTCTTGGACTCGGACTCGAGTCATCGCAGCGATCGCTTCCAATAGAATGTGCGCCAATGCTTTGCATGAAGAGAGTGTAGACGGATCGACGCTTCTCGACATGATTTCCAGGCTGGATTTTTCGTGCGGTATCTCCATCATCGTGAACGCCATCGCTTGGCACAAATCCATTCTTGAATAGAACAGCGGGCGCTTGCGCACACAGCAAAGAGAGTACTCGCCGAGTGGGTCATTTAGAAGAGGTCCATGATCATCGTGTACGTTACCGGGCGCGGAAAAGAATGAGTGCGCCAACGGGGCGCCTCTGTACCCATCAAGGACATGTAGCCGATGGTGAAGCAGATGTTCACGGGCGACAAGGCAACGCTCGGTGAACGAGGTACCCTAGGCACACGAGACCAGCTGACTGCAGTCAAAATACCGCTGCTGCAAAAGGTACACGGACGGTATTTATAGATATAGAAGACGAAAGTGGCAAGCAACGCTTCGATTCCAAATCCCGCATGTCCATTACAAGAAAAGGAACAGACGGAAGTTGCGAAATCGAGACTTGAAAGTTGCCGTCCACGACCTTCGACATCTGACTTCAGAGCTGGGGGCACAGGAGCGGCTGACGCATTGAAAGCCGGAGATGAGGGAGCGGAAACCGTAGTAGCGATGTGAGAATTCCGCACGGGCTGCCGATGATGTACATGAGAAGAGACCCAATCTTTACTTATTCCGCCCGTGGTAGCTGCATGGATTCCTTGCATTCTACTCTGGTGCGAGCCAAAATGATGGACATTCAGAAATATGACCGCAACCGATGCGTCATTTTGGTAGAGTATGAAAACGAACATTTCGTGCTGCGATCATCTTTGGAACCTGACCATGTCCAAAATTTCCGTCTTCGTTCAACGAAAACAGGTCTGCTGTATCTTGTTACAGGCACGGTGCCCAGAAACGGACGCGTGCTGCACTGCAACCCGCAGTCGTCAACGAAGCGCTTGTCGTACCAAATGCGAGTGTGCTCACGAACAGACAGCCGGCGTTGTCTACTGATGCACACTGCGCAGTTCCACATCTTCGATGACGACTGACGATGAAAAGCCGCGGCTATATGGCACATAGACGAATGCGCTTCGGCGTTTCTCATCACAGAATACCGAACGAGATCCGAGTTTCGTTTTCCGTCCACGTTCATCTATGTGCGCCATCTCCCGGACAGCCTGAGCAACGAGCGTTCAGCCGCAAAAGTCGTCGTTCGGTGCTCTGTTTTTTTAACCAGTATAGCGGAAGAGGCAGCGTCCATCAGGAATACGAACTGTTCGCAAGCGAGTGCGAGCCGACGCTGATCCCTCGCCGCTCTTGTGCCGACCCAAAAATCCTTCGGTTCATGCGCGTCATCGCCGTTGACTGCGTCGACTCCCAGCGAAATGCTCTCAACTCGCACCATAACGGAGCTGAGGTTTCGAATTTGCATACGGACCGTAGCCTGGAAACCAAATACCCTATTCCGAATGAATCAGTATCGCGAAGTTTGCCTTTCAAGTCGCTGATGTCTCGAATACGTTCAGGGCCGGCCGCCCAGTCATCCTGATCCAGCCTGGTTGGATCAGCATCAAGACGTTGCCGTTGCCAGACTTGCTCTAGCAGCATCGGCTCCCAGAAGGCCATTGGTACCTTCACTCGATGGATTGGCTCCAGCATTATGCCGCAGAAGACGGAGGTTTCGCTACCGGCGACGATGCGGGCTGAGGTGCAGTCAGGGAGACTGCTTGCAAACAGCTGAGAATCTTCTCGGGATTCGAGAGCTCTTTCTCTGTTTGCAGACACGGCATGGAGACGTCATCAAGAGCGTACGGACCGACGCGAAGTCGAACCAGACTTGTCATGTGCGCGTGCGTGCCGAGAGCTTTCCCCAGGTCGTCAATGTAGGTGCGGATATAGGTTCCCCCCGAGCAGTCCACGAACAAGGTGCCTGTGCCCTGTCTCGCGTCGAATGCCTCGCAGCGTGCTTCGAAGACGTAGACCGTTCGAGAAGGCAATTCACCGATCGCATCGGCTTTACCGGCCCGAGCGAGGTCATACAGCCGTTCACCTTGCACGCGAACTGCGGAAAAGGCTGGTACTCGCTGCACGATTGCACCGTGGAATGCCTCCGACTGCAGGAGGCGATTCAGCGCCTCAACGTCATATTCACGGAGATGCTCAAAACTCGAGCGCGCTATCACTTCACCAGTGCAATCTTGAGTATCCGTCGCTGAGCCGAGTTTGAACGTTGCCCGGTACTGCTTGCGTCCGCGTTGGAACTCCCAAAGCTGCCGCGTGTACTGCGCGCCTACCGCTAGAACGAGTACACCACTCGCGAGCGGGTCCAGCGTTCCACCGTGTCCGACGCGAAGTCGAAAACGACGTGAGCGCCGACCTGCACCAGACCCAGATGACGACTTGCCAACACCCGCAGGAGGACTAGCAGCGGTGGGCGCCTCGTGTTGTCGTAGGTACTTTTCCAGGGTTGCGCGTACCTTGTTCACGACGTCGAACGACGTCCAGTTCTGAGGTTTATTGACGATCAAGATGCCACTGGGTTCTTTCGGCGAACGAGCTGCGCAGCGCAGGTCACTAACAGCACGAGAGCGCTTCCGGGAGCCAGGCATGGACCCAAGCGCTGGCCCAAGTGCAAAACCAGAAACACCGCTGCCACCGACGGCGGAGGCAGCGAAAGCAGTCGTCGAAACAGCAGCAGCAGCGCCAGGAGCAGTGGTTCGCAGGGGACGCACCAGGCTCAGAAACGCCAACTGAGTTCTCATAGAAAGTACAAAGAGTTGATTGGTAACTGCTATGCCGCTCCAAACTCACTCAGGTGCGTTATGGGTTACACTACGTAAACGAGTCGGTATGCGAGCGAACAACAGCGCGAGCGACTCAGTTTTCTCGATGCCAAAACGTTTAGATTGACCAAAGATCCCAGATTGCGGGATGCGTATTGATGATCGAAAAAGCGTCCACCATGCTGCTGCACCCTACCTCCAAGTTCTATTTTTCGTACTTCCTTTCAGATATACTGGTTATTTCTTAGGTTCTGATTTGCACCTAACATGCCATGAGCACCCGTCCTGGCGCATATACCGCTGGTGCAGATGCATCACGGAGACGGAAAAGCTTTTCCAGCACCACCACTGAGGGCGTCGAATCGAGGAACGCTTCACCTGGTACGGATTCGCAGTACATAGTCATGCTGAAGGCCTGCGAGCAGCGCAGACAGACCTACAGCCTGCGGCAGCGAGAAGCGGCATGCCAGGTGTCCACCGCGAACAGGGCGACGCTCAGAGGCGTCATACCCGCTGCGAGCTCCTGAATGAACTGCGTTGCGGACAAACTGCTCACATCTCACTACAGCATCCGTCACTTGCGGGGGCGGGAGGCGGGTATGCAGCGCTAGCCCGGGAGACTCGTTCAGCTCGCGGGACCTTCCGCTAGTACAGTGAACTTTTGACAATATGGAAACTTGTTCCCCATGTAACGTTTCTTGTGGTGGTGAAAAGAGATTCTAGTCTCGTTGCTATCTAGTGGTTAGTTTCTATTCTTCTCTCTATAGAGCGGTCCGTACGTGCTCTCCGATATCAGGAAGGTACGAAACGCGACGCGCATCTCGCCGTTACACATCAACGCTATCCTGATGATTAGCGTGTTTCTCTATCGTAAAAGATGTGTTTCGGTTGAAGTCATAGCAAATTATCGTCTTTCGATTCAGCTGTGCTCCAGCCCTAACATTAGCGTTTTCAAGTGCTTTTTCGTGGTTTATAGCAGAAGCGTTCGTAGCGGGTTCGTTTTCAAAAATAAAAAAAGAAAAGTCATGGGGAAGGAAATGAAGGATCCGGTAGGCTCGGCGCCGCCGATCGCCGAAAACAAAAACTAAAAACACTGCCAAGCCCAGAGGATCAAGACAAGGCGAATATGAAGAAATGGGAGGCTCGACCTCAAAAGCGACACAAAAGGCGACAGTACGATGAGAATGTAGTGAAAGCATTTCTTCTACTCAAGACCAAGAATCCCTACAAGCAGGAGTTGCGAAAGGCCATCAGAAACCGTGTCGCGTCGTACACCATTAGTATCATTAAGGCTTCTTCAGGACTGATGCATAAGGTGAGCGAGACGTATCGCGACATCACGGACAGCAGAACAGTCGAGGTTCCGGGAGAATTCTTCAGCGAGGCCTTCATCAAGCACCTGCTACGTGGCACAGGGGAAACTTCGAGGAGAAATGAGCGAGTGTATGCCCTCCAGGAAAATTATATCGTCTAACGCTTGAACGGTACGATATAAAGGTGAGCTCGAATTTTTACATCTACGGGGCGGTGAAGTACACCACGAATCTGAAGAAACATTTGAGCATGAACCTAAAACGCTTCATGAAACGCTACATCATATTTAAATCTACGGGGCGATGAAGTACACCACGAATATGAGGAACCATTTGACCATGAACCTCAAACGCATCATGAAACGCTCCATCTTTGCGCTGTACCCGGACCTCTCACACAAAGGGAAATGGGCCACCATGAGTAGCATCACGAACGATCGACAGCATGAACAGGAGATCGAATTCGCCGGTGAGGAGGCATCGCCCAGTACCATGAATGAAGCTCCTGTGGTCCGTGCGGCTGTCCAAGAGCACCGCGGAGGTCTGGGGCTGGCCAATCCAGAAGAAAAGGTATCAGAGATGGAAAAAGATGCTATCCCCTGAACCTGCGGTATTTCGTGGTTTGGGAACCAAGAACTCGAACGCAAGGCGCATATGGATCTGGGCATGGAGGTATGTTGAGAGTCTTTGAAACGGAAGGCTGGGCTTCTGGAGAAGCGCTTCAACGTCGTTCCGTTATGAAAGATCATATCGTACTGTGTCACAATCGATTCCAGAGTCCTTCATGGCATCATGAGGAAGATTTGTTCGTAGTTCGATTCAGGCAGGGAGAGGTTCACCGGCGAAACCGGGAGACTTGTCGGAAGAATATCTTTGATTTCAAATGTCTTAAAAGGAGCACAAAAAATGTATTCAGGGGTACGAATGGGAGCGATGGACTACCCATACGTTTGCACTATCGGCGCTTGATGGCGGATCGTACGACGCAGGAGGTGCAGAAGAACGACTTTGTCGTTGACGTGGATTCTGCGAAATCGAATGTCAAGACCACCGCAGCACCCAAGTGTGCGCAAGATGGTATCGACGGCAACTTATGCCAGAAAGGCATGTGTCTTATAAAGTTCGCGAGAGCGAGACACTAACGAGAATCAGGAATCATGAACATGAGGAAAAAAAGTGAGACTTCGAATACAGATGTGAAGGAGCACCTGGAAGTGATCAGCCAGGCCACTTGCCATGGAGCGGACTTGCAAGCCTCTGTAGCGTTCATGAAAATTCGAGCTGCTCATAACGAGTTGCTGTGGGAAAAGTACTCAATGACCCGGCGAGTTCGCCAGCGTCTCAACCTGCACTACGGGAAGCAGCACGCACTTGCCAATTTCCTCCATGAGGTGAGCGCCCTCACGGAGTACATGAGTCTAAGCCTCCTAGCAGCATACGTAGCATGGCGCTTGGCCTTCCAAAAAAGGGATCATACGCTCTCCATCGACGAGAGCGTACCAGGTGTGCGCACAGCGCGTTGTCACAATACCGATGGATGAGTTCCGAACGTCATGAATACAGCATGAGCTGGGAAGTACACTTCAGAGGGTCAAGACGGAAAAGTGCCAGCGGAGCCCTGAGGATATTGAAAAAGCATGGAGCGCCGACAGAACAGGAAATGGCACGGAGGGCAAAAGTTCGAGGAATCCTTGCATTAGTGAGTGCAAGCGACAGCAAGAAACTGATGGAGTTTGCGAACCGGGACTTTAACGCCGCTATCAATATCAGACGATGTGCCTTGCCTGAGACGAGCGCCGAAGAGCTGAGACGATCCAACTTCATGGGCAGCCCCTCAAGGCGGATTTGTCGAAGAAGAAGTCGAAACCGATAGTAGGTGGCCGGTCGCAATAAGCCGGGAGGCGTCTGCACGTGGGCGGCCAGACATATGGTCTATGGCGAGCGGAGCCTAGCGCGCTGCTCACCACCACCGTACACCGCGTGCAAAGCTGCGCCTCTCGCAAGGCGTTCGTTGTTGATGGCCGTGGTCGAATCCGCAGAGGCATGCAACACCCCTCGATGATATCTCATCTGCAGGAGCAGCATCGTCGTACACAGTCGCATCGACGATAAATGAATCACCTGTTTGTCGGGAATGATGCGCTCTGAGGCGTTCATTTCCCTGACGCGTACCGAGCGCACCTGTTTCCCTTTGCGATACCGGACCAGGTTCAGTTCAAGCGAAAGCGACCCTGTACAGAGTACCGTTTGATCCCCCGGAAACTGGCCGCGTTTGCGCTCTCGGAAGAGACAGGTTCGATGATTCGTTTCTGTATCGTCTAGAAAAATCGATCCCGAGACCTGCGAATCACACCCAAGACCCTACTGAGTCCTGAAATCGACGACGAAACGTACAGGCACACCGGTAGTGAGCGGCATCCGCTGGCGTCTGGTCAATTCTGGAAGCATACCAGGGAGCGCCTGTGCTAGCATCCATACATGCCCATATTGGATCCGATGCGCTAGCGTCACAATACGCGTCGTTTCCGATTCGGAGTTCCAGCTTTGAACATCGTGGATCACACTCGCGCTTCGGTGGTTTCCAGGGTTCTCGCCTGAAACGGCGCCGATGCAGCCGCACCGATGTCTTTCGATGCTCCTTCGAACAAGAATCATTTTTGAATATAATACCGGTGCTGTTTTTGTGTTGCTTATCGTGACCAAATCATCTGAGTGACATGCTCTGCCATGCGCGCTGCGCGCGCATCGAAATCGTCGATTATTCAATGCTGCATCACGAACGCAGACCCGGCGCCATGTGTCGTAAGGAGGCGTCGCTGATCCACAAGCGCTGCACCTGGCGTACTATCGAGCGCCCGCGTTTCCTGAGCCGAGTCTGAAGCCCTTCAATCGACGCCAATCATGTCGATTCATCTCGCTCAAGATCTCTCGCATCAGTTTATAAAACCTGGAATCGTGCTCTGCGTGCTCATTGTGCGCAAGCTCGTGTGCCAGTACTTCCCGAATAGCGTCATATCGGCGAAATCCGGCCAAATCATCGGTTCGCAATCGCAGATAAATCACAGCACCGCGACCTTGATTCAGTCCAAGGACGCAAACGGGATCGACGCCGACTCGACCGTCAGGAGCCATTTCACAGAGTGCACCCACTCGCCAGTGCCATTTCTGCATAACGTAATTAACACCGGGATCTCTAGCCAGCTGTTCTAACAAAGAATGGGCCTGATTGGCATCGGCAAAGTTCCCGAGCACCCGAAGCTCGGAGAAGCCCCAACGCGAGCAGCTCCCAACCGGTGCGCGCGGATACAGCTCGCCATCGAACGGCCGAGCCGGACGCCGTCCAGGCCCGTCAAAATCCGCCGGCCGCACAAGCGGGTCTGGTCGAGCGAGTTGAACGCGCTCCAGTGCAAGCGAAGCCGTGCCGATGACGCGAAGCGGTTGCTGCTTCTGAACAGCCGCGAGGAGCGCGTCCCCAGTGCGAAGAACACGTCCTTGTGCGATCAGTTTCACAGTTTCTCTGGCAAAGTTCCAAGCTGAAGCCACCTGCTCCCGCAACTCCTCGTAAAGAGCCTCTGGATCGGCCGCAGACACCCGGAACACGCGGTCGTTCACCCGCACCTCCAGCGACGACGCAGCGTCTGTGCAGGGTGCCCTCGGCTCTGGACTGTCCCCGGAAGCTCCGGCACCATTCGTCCCTGTCTGTGCCACAGCAGAGGCCATTCTAAGTCCCGCAGATCACTGGTTGCAATCTGAAGATAACCTCGGGTCTAAAACAGCGATTTTAGCGCTCGTATCAGAATATTCCTACCTCGCACGTGAACGTACAAGCTATGCGGTACGCGTGTAGTACTGCTGAAACTGCAGTGAGCGTAGACACGTATCGTTGGAATGAGCGCGCTGGGATCGGAACATGCAGCATGCCCGCACCGCTCGTGCGCGCTTTCGATCATCACGTCACATCGATGGAAGCTGCGCTCGGTTTCCGCAGATGCGTGCGTGCGTGCGTGCGGCAGCGACACTGTGACGCCCTGGACCGTACAAAGCGTCTCAGATTCGTATCATCGGAATTTTACCGGCAGCGACATCTAGAAGCCCTTGACCAAGCAATGAGTCTTAGACTCGAATCATCAGAATTTTATCCCGACCTGAAATCATCTATTCAGAGGCTGCATTCGTGCCGTTGTCGCCGTTTTCTGGAGAACGTTGCGACTCGGGCGGCTTGCGACGCCGTCCAAATACCTTACCCATGATATCTGCGTCTTCATCAACGTAGCCCTCGTCAACGTAGGGCAAACGGAGGTCAAAGCGTTCTCCATAATCGAAGCGCGGTATACCGAAGGACGGCCAGGGCAGTATAATGCCCCGTTTTGGTTCTTCGCCGTACCCGACCTCTTTCCAGGTCCCAGCAGTACGCTCCTTCTCTCGTTGCCGCTCCCAGGCTATTAGCGGGTCCTCGCCCGGTTTTGGTTTCTCTTTGGCGTTGAGCTGCTCCTGCACAGCTTGACGCCGCTCTGCAACGCCTTCGAGGTGCCGCCCAGCTCGGCGCGCTTCCAGCTTCTCCCGCATAATTCTCTGTTGCTCTGCAATTTCACGCTCCCTTTGACTTTCAATTTGTTTGTTCTGTGCGCGGTCATTCTCTCCGTCGCCGAAGAGTGGTTTGAACGCGTCAAACAAACCGGCGATAACAGCTCGGGATGTTGCCCGCGTTCGAGGTGCACGTCGCCAGTGACGTCCTGGGGCAAGGCACGCTCCTCGAGCCTGCCAACGACAGTCCAACGCGCTCCGTACCACAGGCAAACGGCTTGCTGCGAACGCGTTTACGGTCATGAAGCAGTTGCAAGAGCGGTCTGTGCGTGTTTACCCCTAGCACTACATGTGCCTTTCTGCTACGGATGGGGCGCAAACGTGCATTCCGCAACAGGCGCAAGCCTACCATCCATTGCGGATGCGCGCATCAGGGGCGTGCGCAGCCCGCGCACTGGCGGTGCCTGCCAGCTCGGACGGCAGCATCCCCCGCGATGTACCCACAGTGGCTTCGTACGGAACAGATCTACGTTACCTCTGGCGTATAAACTGAGGTTAGGGGCTATTCCTACCGCCACCAACGTAATGCGTATACAGACAGAAGATGCAAAATCAGTACATAACTTTACCACCAATACTCTTCGATTGCGGGCAACAGAGTCGCATGAATGGAAGACACCATTCTATTTAAAGCCACAGCAAAGAGAGATGTAAAGGAAGCAGTCACGGAACAAGCCCCGAGTGGCTGATGTTGGTGAGCGTGTGCATCGCTGCGTCGAACACACGTGTGTATGCGCCTGTGGCGACGACACGTATCTGTCCAATTTGTGCAGATATGGATCTATTGTGTACCATTCGGATACACGTCGCTATGTTCAAAAAGAGCCATATATACACTTTTTCTCCTAAAATAGCCGAAGTCGCCTCAGAACGATCGTGCGCCCGCTGGGCTTGTCCCGGGTGCCGACTCGGGAAGCAGCTTCGTGCACAGGCAAACATCAAAAAGCACGTGCTGCTGCTTCTGTACGGCTCCAGGCATATGCTACGCGCTTTTCTGCTCATAGACAGCGGAAGCGACAAGTTCGGTTACTGCCTTGAAGACTTAGACGCTTTAGAGAGACCATCATATCGATTGTTTCAGTTTTCTGACCTCCTGTAACCACCACGCTCGCATCTCTGTTGCAACGGCACGCGCAGCAGCTCTCATGGCAGCCAAAGCTGAACCCGGGCATCCAGAGAGTGGAAAGCTGCATCAAAGGTG
>Ga0123519_10009794_pt1 | contig 14375 bp, 17 predicted proteins | sample YelNatPaOPRAMG02_FD_87396 | JGI IMG/M metagenome (GOLD analysis project Ga0123519, IMG submission 87396) | Hot spring microbial communities from Yellowstone National Park - Yellowstone National Park OP-RAMG-02 (version 2) | ecosystem: Environmental > Aquatic > Thermal springs > Hot (42-90C) ...
CTTCTTGGGGTAGATTTCCGCCTTTTTTGACCCTCCGGCACCTCAGGCACGCTCAACCATTGGGGCTTTTACTTATTTCCACACCCCTCATTCGTGCTCAGGATCGGCCAATGCAATAGGCTCCTTTTAGCAAGAGGCAACACAAACCAGTTCGCGGCAAAATGACCGAACGACTCCTATCTGCTTGAGGATTGTGCTGCTTTACGCATTGCCTAGTGTTGTTCAGTTTGCGGCGCGCTCGTGGTCGCGCTTGGCGGCTTTTCGCCCTCTCGTAGGAACACTATCTCGTGTTTCGATCGCCCATGCATATAAAACCTCGCACGTTTTCCGACTAATTTGTCTGTCTCCTTAGCGGAGGTGTCTAGTCCGATTACCTGCGGATACCAAGAACCGCCGTCGAGTATCTTTTTCGGCTTACTCCAGCTTTGGGGGTCTCCGAGATCTCTACTGAAACTTATGTAGATTCCTTCCTGTGGCCACCCGGGCTTATAACGGGTTCGGTTAAGCAGCATCACATAGCAACCGAGGTGGGTGTTCCAATGTACCGCAGGTCCCCAAAATGCGTCAGCGTCCTCCCTCATCCAGCTTACCTGCGCTGGAAATATCGCTGTAACGCGACCCCCGAGTCCAGGCGAATCCCACTTGCCATCTCGGTATTTCCATACCTTGCCGACCGGGTTATCCCGGTGTATCCAAGCCATTCTTGCAACGGCAACTCCTTGTTCGTCGAGATTACCAGTGTAAGTGCTGATGAAAAAGTACATAAAGCGCTTTTGTTTATCCAGCATGCAGCAGAAGTCTCCGTTGCCACCGGCGAAAAAGCCATTTTTCGCATTGCAATCTATCTCTGGTGGCGCCTCGATGACTATTCCGAGGTCGATCCAGTGAAGACCATTATCCGTGGATTTTGCAGCTCCGATCTTTGGAGCTGTTAGTTTGCTCCCAGGGCAAATGCCCCGGGGTTCAAAATGGTACCATCCGTAGAGTGTGCCGTCATCTGCCTTCCAAGTGCACTCTATCCATCTTCCGCCATTGACTGTGTTGTCAAATTCGCACCGCTTAGTGTTGCTCAGATGAAATTGATCGGATCCACTGCTGACGAATGGATGTCCTTGTGAGTTGAATATATAAAACGTGTCGCCATCCCAGTGGCAAGGGCTGTTGGAATCTGTTGAGGATGGGAATTCCACTATTGGAGCATCGAGAAGTACCACATTCTGAGCGAAGCACGTCGCGCTCAGCAAAACAAGAATTCCCAAAACGCAGGACACGATCTTCCGTTTGTCTAGCATTTCTCTGCAAACTCCTTTTGGAATGTTGTGCCAGGTGCAATTTCTGACCCGGCTAGGCAAAGGAACTGAATTACGCCTAGGAAGCGCGTTCTTTTATGAGCGTGCCTATTTTGCGACCAAGCTCAGCGCAACGTCCAAGGTCCTCGGTTGTAGGAACATACTGTACTCGCAAACCATCGTCGGCAATTTCAAATTTCATTTCTTCGAAGGCTGCGTTGATTTGTTTGACCGCTTCACCTCCCCATCCGTAACTACCAAAAGCTGCTGCAATCTTTGGCGCCGGACGCAAACCTTTTAGATAGCATAGCAGGTCCGATACTCTTGGGAGCATCTGATTGTTGATCGTTGATGAACCGACTACTATCGCGCGCGAATCAAGAATCTCTGTGACGACGTCGCTTCTATGCACGTTTGCCAAGCTCATTACTCTGACCGAAATACCTGTCTCTTGCAAACCTTCTGCGATAGCTCTCGCCATCGTTTCAGTGCTTTGCCACATTGTGTCGTAGACCACAATTGCCTTTTCTCGACTCTCTTGACGGCTCCAACGTTCCCAAGCATCGATAATCCTTTGTGGACTTGATCTCCAGATGAGTCCATGGTCTGGGGCTATCATATCTATTGCGAGTCCCCTGCTGCGAACATCCGCAATAAGCTTTTGGACAAGAGGCGAGTAGGGAAGCAGTATGTTCGCATAGTACTTCGCTGATTGATACATTAGTTCAGACTGGTCCACCTCATCATCGAAGCGTTCGCTAGTTGCCCAGTGCTGTCCAAAAGCATCCTGCGAAATAAGTAGTTTGTCTTCGTCGATGTATGAAAACATACTGTCCGGCCAATGCAACATTCGCGTTTCGATAAACCGAACGGTTCTCGCCCCCAGGCTGATCTGAGAACCTGTCTCCACAACCTCATATGGCCAGTCTTCGCGGTGAAAATGCGCGAGAAGTGCTTTCTTACCATTCGGTGAGCAAATGATTTTCTCAGGTTTTGCTAGCTCGACAACTTCCGGCAGCGCCCCAGAGTGGTCAAGCTCGACGTGGTTGACAATGATGTAGTCGATGCTTGCTGGGTCCGTGACCTCTGATATATGGTTAATTAGGTCCGAGGCGAAGGGCTTCTTTACAGTGTCGAACAGCGCAGTTTTCTCATCTAATACCAGGTACGCATTGTAAGTACTACCGGCAGGTGTGGAATATCCGTGAAAGTCTCTTACGTTCCAGTCAATTGCACCAACCCAATAAACATTCGGCTTAATCTGTAAAGCAGGCATTTGTCTCACCCCTTGAAAGTAAGGCACGAGGCATGCTGCCTATTGCCCCGTGCCCTTGTTTTGGTTGATAATCATCCAAATCCGCAGCAATGCTGATGCTTGAGTAAGCCGAGCTGCAGGCTACCAGCTTTCGACTAGCACCTCAAAGTAAGCTTGAGGATGTGCGCACGCAGGGCAAGCAGCAGGCGCTTCTGTGCCTTCGTGGATGTATCCACAGTTTCGACATCGCCAGGTTACTGGATCCTCGCGCTTGAATACTCGGCCAGCTTCTAATAGGTCAGCCAACTCGGTATAGCGCTTTCCATGATACTTTTCTGCAACTGCGACATTTTCAAACAATCGTGCTATTGCTTCGAAGCCTTCTTCTCTTGCTACTTGTGAAAAATCCGGGTACATCGTACCCCACTCGTAGCCTTCTCCCTCAGCCGCGGCGCGCAGGTTTTCGAGAGTGTTTCCGATTTTTCCTGCTGGGTACTCGGCTGTGATTTGCACATTGCCACCTTCAAGCATGCTGAAAAATCGCTTTGCGTGCTCTTTTTCTTGATTGGCAGTTTCCTCGAATACTGCTGCTATTTGCTCATAACCTTCTTTTCTTGCCTGGCTAGCAAAGTAGGTATAACGGTCACGAGCTTGTGATTCGCCAGCAAAGGCGGCTAGTAAGTTTTTCTCTGTTCTTGTTCCTTTGAGTCTTGACATTTCCCACGTTCCTCCACTACGAATGTAAGCACTGTTCGGCTTTCTATGTCTTTTTACCCAAAACCACGCGCTTCCCTTCACGGCCAAAGTGGAAAACCGTCGTTCGGAGGCAAGTAGCGATCCGAAATGCAATTCACAACTTCATTCAGCAAATCGATACTAAACCTATACGAATTAGGGTCAATTCGTGGAATGATATCAATGAGCGGCGAGCAGGGAAAGGAGAGGTATATGGCGGCTGTCGGAATCCCGAATATACAAGAAGACCGCTCGGTCCGGCTTACGAAACGCGAGCTCGAGGTTCTGACACTGGTTGTTCAGGGCAAGACGTCCAAGGACATTGCAGACGCGTTATACGTTAGCAAGCGGACCGTGGACTTCCACCTAGCCAACATATATGACAAACTCCAGGTGTCGAACCGCGTGCAAGCTTTCCGACGCGCCACCAGACTCGGACTTATTCCGTTGGAGGCGACTTTGTCGGACAACTAGCCGGACACCATGCCCAGCCTCGTTTTGACACGGCGCCCAATTGGGCGCCGTGTCGCCATTTACCCCGTTTTATATCCGAATAGGTGTTAGACGCAGCAAGATGCCCCCGGCGCATTCCAATAGCAGCAGATTCCCATCTCGAGAGACACTCGAGCGCACAATGCGGGATGGGAGATTTGCAACCTTTTCCAGCTTCCCGACACTGTTCATCGAAAACAACGCTTTCTCATTGCCGTACAGTAGGACACCTCCATCGCGCGTGACCATCAGTGGACGAACGCCAAAAAACAGAGATCCCTTATCGACTAGTTTCCTACCAGAACCGTCGAGCAGAAGTGCATGCTTCTCTCTTACCGAACGACCTTCGTGCTTAATGACATTTTCCTGGGCGAGGCAAATATAGTCTCCATCGCAAGCGAACACGACATCTAGACACTGCTCGCTGTTGACAGCAGTTCTCCACTGAATAGCACCGTCTCGCAAGGCACACAGTTCGCCATCAGGTACTGGTCTTAACGGTGTGCCGTAAGCTAGTATTCTATCCGATGAATTAGATGGATGAGCTCGATAGATAAGTGCAGGCTGTAAATCAACGGTCCATTGCCTCCTGCCTTTCCAAGTAAATTGACCTATGCTTGACCGCTGCCAAGTTGCAAACACGATGCGTTGGCTATTCGGGTCTAATACAACCGAGGTTACAGCGCCAGGCACGCGAAAACGTCGGAATCTCTTGCTATCGGGCTTCACCTGGATCAAGTAAATGTACCCTTCTCCTGTGCCAATTGCGAAAGTAGCCTCGCACGCGTCACCGAATACGTCAGCGCACCATATGGCTCCGCGAACTCGGAGTTTCCAGTCCACACGACCCGAACTATTTAGGAAAGTGACTTGAGTTCTAGAGGGATCCTTTTCGGAGTAAGCTGCCGCATAGCCAGCATCATCCGTTACAACTGCAGCGGTTATGTCGGGTAGTTCGAGTGAATACTGAAGCAAACCCTTGCCGGTATAGACCCACAGTCGATTGTCAGATGTGACCATACAAAATGCTCCTCCGTTAGGGGAGCATCGCAGCGTCCTTGTGTTTCCAGGTAACTTTTGTCGCTCAATTCTGAACTTGGGCGGTCGCTGTGCTATTGGCACGCTTTCCAGTCGGCCGCGCACCAGCGACACTATTGCAACGCAGGCAGTTGATACGGCGATTCCAGTTACGGCAAATAATAGACGTGTCGCAAGCCGACTTCTCAGCATGTTGCGAATTTCTTTCTAATCTATTAGTATCTTGGCACCAAATCAGGATAACATCCGTAAATGGGGCTGTCAAAAAGGATTTAGCGCGCTAAGTAAGCAGTTTGCTCGCGAACACATTTTTAGAAAGGAGAGCTTGTAGTATGTTCAAGAAACGTTTTCTTTTTCTTGTTGTGGGATTGATCGTGGTCGGTTTAGCTTCCGCGGTAATTGCCGAACTGTCACCAGGCACCAAGGCACCGGACTTTACGCTGCCAAAGCTTGATGGCAGTAAGTTTACCCTCTCGACGTGCTTTAAGAAGGCACCGAAGAAGGTGGTTTTACTTGATATCTGGGCGACATGGTGTCCGCCTTGTCGTTCTGAGATTCCCTTCCTCATCAAGCTTCAAAAGACTTTCGCGGGAAAAGATGTTGTTATTGTGGGCGTTTCGGTCGACAGAAGCAAGGACGAGGTAGTCAAATTTGTCAAGGAGCAGAAGATCAACTACACAATCCTCCACGATCCTAGCGCCAAAACAGTGGGAGCACCATACAAGGTAACTGGTATACCGGCTACCTACATCATAGATAAGAAAGGTGTTATACGGTACGCCGAAGTAGGGTTCCCTCGCGACGAAGAACAGGGCAAGCAAAAGGCTGCCGAAATGGAAAGGCAGATCAAATCTCTGCTGAAGGAGAAGTAGTCGGGCATATTCTGGGTTCTACGAACATTTCCGACACGTCATTAAGCAGCAGAAGTCCGTCGTGCGTGACGCGCATACGGCTACCGCGGAGCTCGACTAAACCGCGGCGGACAAGATCCGCTATCTCCAAGCCAAATTCCCTAAATGGGTCTAATCCGATGGCAGACTGGATATCAGTAAGGTCAATGCCGTCGAGCATCCTAAGCCCGAGAAGTATTGTTTCGCCTAACAGGGCTCGATCCGCAAGTTTTTCTGAATACTCGACCGGTTCCTGTCCCGAAAAAACAGCACTGATGTAGTCGCGCGGATTTGATAACTTGCGCGTTCGAGTTCGAGCTAGATAACTTGTAGCGCCAGCGCCAAACCCATAGAACGGTTCGTTGCGCCAGTAAACCTGGTTGTGGCGGCAACGGAAACCAGGTAAGGCAAGGTTTGAGACCTCGTAGTGTTCGTAACCGGCGGATTTGGTTTCTGAGATCGCCTTTTCGTACATTTCCAATTTTGCTTCTTCGTCAGGCAATGATAAGGATTTGTTTTGTACCATCGAAGCGAGAGGCGTTTTAGGTTCTACACTCAACTCATACATCGAGAGGTGTTCTGGTCGTAAATGCAGTATTGTGCGAAGTTCGTTTTCCCAATGGTCTAGTGTCTGTCCCGGCAAGCCGAACATAAGGTCTAAATTGATTGATTCAAATCCTGCCTGTCGCGCATCCCAGAATGCTCGAAGTGCGTCCTGCGCTCTGTGAATTCTTCCCAACCGCTCGAGCATCTTATCATCCAACGACTGAACACCCAGGCTCAATCGGTTAAAACCCATGGAACGGAGTTTTTCAACCTTGGGTTTATCAACAGATTCAGGGTTGGCTTCGATTGTTACCTCAGCAGCTCGGTCGATACCGAATACGTGCTTCAGTGCCTGAAGTATTGGTTCGAGCAGTTCGGTAGGCAGGACTGTTGGCGTGCCACCTCCGAAGTAGATAGTAGAAAGACTTTCGTGTTCCGAGAATGCTTCGCGGACTCTACCACTCTTCGATGCTGCTATTTCTATTTCTAGAACAACTGCACGAACGTAGTCTCGGAAGAGCGACTCTAGCCCGGGATATGAATTGAAGTCGCAGTAATAACACTTAGATACACAGAAAGGTATGTGGACGTAAGCTGCCCTGACGGATTCCATCGCAGATGATGCTCTGGTCATTTGTCATTCGGGGATGGTGACGGACGCCTAACAAGGTATGAATAGGCGCTTAGAGCCGCTTTGGCACCGTCACCAGCCGCGCATATGATCTGCTTATGGGGAACGTCCGTTACGTCTCCTGCAGCATATAGACCTGGTATGCCTGTGCACGTGCTGCAGTCAACGGGTATTTCCCCTCGCTCATTAAGAGGAAGCAAATCTCTAACGAAGTCACTATTGGGCACAAGACCAATCTCGATGAAGACTCCCTCAACTTGCAGTTCGTCCACCTTGCCAGATTGTACATTCCGCACAACTATACTTCGAACGAAGTTATCGCCTCTGATCTCTTTTACTTCCGTGCTAGTCAGCACTTCAACGTTATCAGCTCGAGAGACGTTGTCTTGAATGACTTTGTCAGCCTGCAAATCATCTTGGATCTCGATGATGTAAACCTTTGGGCAGATCTTTATTAACTGAGCTGCTGCATCAAGACCTGAGTTACCACCGCCGATGACAGCTACGTTCTTGCCAGCGAAAAGCGGCGCATCGCAAGTTGCGCAGTAGGCAACACCTTTGCCCAGAAACTCCATTTCCCCCGGAACATTCAGTTGGCGGGGAGATTTTCCGGAGCTTATTATGACGGAGTGGGCAAAAAATCGGCGACTATCCTCAGTGTCAACTGCAAAAGTTTCAGCCTCCCGAGACAGTCTTACCACCGACGTATACTCAATCCTTACGCCAAAATTCTGCAGGTGTTCTTGGAATCTTTCTACTAGCTGTGCGCCGGTGATGAATGTGAAACAGGGGTAGTTCTCAATTTTGTAACTCCACAGAGCCTGCCCGCCCACGTCCTTAGTTATTACTAGTGTGTCCAACTGCTTGCGCCCGGCGTAGATTGCAGCTGTCATACCGGCGGGTCCTGCGCCAATGATTATCAGTTCCCACTCGCTTTTGTTTTGCATAACCCACCCTCCCATTCACCACTTACTCGAAAATGCCGCTCTTACAGTCTAATAATACCAGACCGAATAGCTAAGAAAGGAGTTCGTCGAGCTTATTCCTGTTGAAACCGACAACGATCTGACCATCTATTTCAATCACCGGCACACCAAGCTGTCCGGATTTCTGCACCATAGCATTTCGTGCCTCTATGTCTGAGGCAACATTGTAGTCTGTAAACGGTATGTTTTTCGATTTCAGGTACTCCTTTACCTGTATACAATAAGGACAGGTTGGCGTTGAGTAAACTACAACGTTTTTTGCAGCCATAACTTATTCGACCTCCTTTGTGCTTTTATACATCTATACCCCGTTAATTCAATTATCATACGCAGAAGTTGTGCAAGTAACTACGTCAACGCAAGCCCGAATGCTTCTAACGTATTATCTTTTTTGAGAAGCACGCGAACCCATGGACAAACTCCGATAGCCTATATATCCATCCGCCACGGCGATTGACCAGAAAACGCCGACAGTGTTATTATTTAGCAGTTCACAGGGCACGCGGGACAAACCGGACTCGCGAGGCAATTTATGGTAAGGCCGGAAAACCACTGGATAACGCTCGTAGTCCAAGTATGGACCATACCCGTGCTTATTCTCGTATCGACTGGCATAGGGCTGGCAATAGGCTACTATCTAGATCATGTTTTCCGCAGCGAACCGTGGTTCACGATCATTTTTACTATACTAGGGCTGGTGGCAGGCCTGTACGAGTCAGCGAGAATATTGGTGCAGGCGAGTCGTGGAAACGGAAATTGACAAAGCTTTTATTAGTCGCGTGTATCGCACTAGTGCTGTTGTTTGGCCCATAGGGGTCTGTATTTCATATGCGGTCGGTGGTTTGAGTGCTGCGGTCGGGTGGACTGTTGGTTCAGCTTTCTCCGTGGCACTGCTGCGTGGTATTGAACTTTTGGTCTATCACTTTTTTGTGCCTACGGTAGCTAAAAATAAGGTAAGCTTGACTAAGATTTTTGTCGTAAAACTGTCGATAATTACGTTGATACTTTTGTGCGTCGTATTGTTGGGTGGACGCGACCTGCACTTTATAGCCGGGTTTTGCGCCGGGCTTATTCTTGCTCAGGGCGTAATTGTACTTAAGACTTTGGGACTAATACTTGCGCGCAATTAGGAGTTGAACGGTTGGCGCACGGGCACACAGCAAAAAATGGGCTGGAGCACGGAACCTGGCTGCACTGGCTTTACCATTATAAGATTCTGCCGGAGTGGCTCCCCGAAGTAGTTCCGGAAACCTTTCTGGTTGTCTTACTGCTGTCTGCTGTTGTGATTCTTGCAAGACCGAGGCTGAGAACGAGGAATCCGGGACGACTGCAGGTATTCTTGGAATACTGCGTGACGTCGCTTGATTCTTTTGTCCGAGGCATCGTAGGTGATGAGGCAAAAACTCTGACGCCAATCATTGGCACGTTTTTTATATTCATTCTCTGTCTTAACCTTTTAGGGCTCATTCCTGGTCTGACAAGCCCCACATCAAACATAAATACGCCTGCTTCTCTAGCCATAATTGCTTTCGCTGTGGTTCAGTTCTACGGTATTCGGAAGCAGGGTTTGTTGAATTATCTAAAGCATTTTGCCGGAGAACCTTTGATACTTGCGCCACTGATGTTCCCTATTCACGTGATAGGAGAGTTGGCGCGACCTGTGTCGTTGACCGTCCGACTTTTTGGCAATATCTTCGGCGAGGACATGGTAATAGCGATTCTTATTTTGATTGTGACTAGTGTTCTCGGGAAGCTGCTTCTACCGTTGCAGTTTCCGATGATGATATTTGCAATTTTTACGAGCTTTGTGCAGTCGCTTGTGTTCTCCATGCTGGTCACAATATACGTTACTGTGGCCATTTCTGGCCATGAGGAGCATTCTTAAGTAATAAGAGGATCTATAAAAACACAGGAGGTAGGCTTTCATGTGGATCACGGCACTGATACTTGCGGTTGGTTTCGGATTGCCAATTGCGGTGCTCGGTGGAGCAGCTGCGCAGGGCAGGGCTGCGAGTGCTGCTCTTGATGGAATCGCTCGACAGCCGGAAGCGGCTGGGAAGATCCAAGTTGCTATGATTATCGCGTTGGCTCTCATCGAATCTCTGGTGATTTATGCTCTTCTCATATCGCTGATTCTGCTCTTCCTTGGTGTTCCAAGCGTCAAGGGATTAATGCAGTTAATAGGCAAGTAGATCCAAACCGGTGCCGTTAGGTGCCCGGGTGTCATTGCTCAAAATAGAGATTCGGTAAATGCAATGCGTGTGGGCGGGGACGACTAGGTGGATATTCTAAACATAGACCCCAGAGTTTTGGTAGTGCAGGCTGGCGGCTTCTTGTTGCTGCTGCTTGTGTTCAAGTTCTTTCTCTTTAAGCCGATCTTCTATATTCTCGAAGCCAGGCGGCAGGAGGTTGAGAGCCGATACCGCGAGGCTGAGGAGCAGCGAGAGGCTGCCAATCGGCTCAGAGCCGAATACGAAGAGCATCTTGCACATATTCAAGAAGAGATGCGTGCAAAAATCGCCGAGGCGCTCAAGGAGGGCCAGGCGATGCGTGATGAGATAATTGCCTCTTCTCGCGTGAAGGCAGAGGATATTCTGGCAAGAGCCGAAGAGCAAATCGAGCGTGAGAAAGAAAAGACCATAACTGAGCTCAGGAAGATAGTCGCCGACCTGACTGTTGACGTGGCAAGCAAACTACTGAGCGAGAGCTTGGATGACGCCAAGCATCGAATGCTTATTGAGCAGTTCATTCAGGAGCTCGATAGCAAGGCAGGCTCAGCCCAGGGCAAGAGTGGAGAACACGAATGATTCAGCGGCGAATAGCTCGCAGATATGCGGCAGCGCTTCTGAGCGCTGCACGGAAAACAGATGCGATCGATCAAGTGGAAAGCGATTTGGGGTTGGTTTCATATACTCTCGAATCGTCGCCATCGCTTGCCCGAATCCTTCGTTCGCCTGTCATCCCGCGCGAAAGAAAGAAATCTGTAATTGAAGAGGTATTTTGCGGAAAACTACACTTCTTGACCCTGTCGTTCCTGAAGTTGCTTGTAGAAAAGCGCCGGGAAGATCTGATCCCTGCAATTGAGTCCGAGTATACGCAGCTTGCCGATGATGCGCGCGGGGTTGTCAGGGCGCTTGTGAAAACTGCTGTCGTGATGAGTTCGGAGGAGACAGCGCGGCTGGCGGAAGTCATTTCACGTATCACCGGAAAAACAGCGCTACTGTCTACCGAGGTTGATCCTTCGATCATAGGCGGTGTAGTTGTCAGAATAGCTGACACCGTGATCGATGGCTCCATTTGGGGTCAGCTTTGCGCGATAAGGGAGCGGCTACTTGGTCGTGTGTGACATGGCAAGGTGGTTAAAAACAATCCGCATTTCGAATGGATTTGTAACAGCAATGCTGGTGCGGTGACTTAATGGGGTTTGACCTATGGCGGTGAACATCAGACCTGATGAAGTGGCGAGAGTACTCGAAAGTAATCTTGCCGGCTACGAAAAAGAGATCGCTGAAGTCGGCGTGGGAACCGTATTGCAAGTTGGTGACGGTATTGCCAGGATTTACGGCTTGCAAGACGCAATGGCAAGTGAGCTTGTCGAGTTTCCCAACGGCGTAATGGGAATGATTTTGAACCTTGAGGAAGACAATGTCGGTGTAGTTATTCTTGGTCCCGATACGGACATAAAAGAAGGCGATGAGGTCAAACGCACAGGTCGAATAATAGATGTGCCTGTGGGTGAGAACCTTGTTGGAAGAGTTGTCAATCCTCTTGGAGATCCATTGGACGGAAAGGGTCCCGTAGTTTCACAGCATCGCCGCTACGTTGAATCGCGCGCACCAGGCGTTGTGGAAAGGCAGCCAGTCAAGGAATCTTTGGCTACAGGCATCAAAGCAATCGATTCAATGATACCGATTGGCCGAGGCCAAAGGGAGTTGATTATAGGCGATCGTCAAACTGGTAAGACTGCTATTGCTGTCGACACCATATTGAACCAGAAGGGTGAAGACGTCTACTGCATATACGTAGCCATCGGTCAAAAGCTATCTACCGTTGCTGCTGTGGTCGACACTTTTGAGAAGCACGGTGCTATGGAGTACACGACTGTTGTCATCGCGTCCGCCAGCGATCCTGCACCCTTGCAGTATATAGCTCCTTATGCAGGATGCGCTATGGGCGAGTATTATCGAGATAGCGGTCGGCACGCGTTGGTGGTTTACGACGATCTTTCCAAACACGCACAAGCTTACCGTCAGGTTTCACTTCTTCTTAGGAGGCCGCCAGGTCGGGAAGCGTATCCAGGCGACATCTTTTATCTCCACGCCAGGCTCTTGGAACGGGCTGCTAAACTAAGCGATGAATTGGGTGGTGGGTCGCTGACAGCGCTCCCGATAATCGAAACGCAAGCCGGCGATATATCTGCGTACATACCGACGAATGTCATTTCCATTACAGATGGGCAGATATACTTGGAACCCGATCTCTTTTATTCAGGTGTAAGACCGGCTATCAATGTGGGAACGTCGGTCTCAAGAGTTGGTTCCAGCGCGCAGAAGAAAGCGATGAAAACAGTGACTGGAATGCTTAAGTTGGATCTTGCGCGTTACTGGGAGCTTGCCGCATTTGCTCAGTTCGCCAGTGATTTGGACAAGACAACTCTTGCTCAGCTTGGACGAGGCGAAAGGATCGTAGAGATACTCAAGCAACCTCAGTATCGACCTATGAAGCTATCGGACCAGGTGGCGGTCATATATGCCGCTACGCATGGGTATCTTGATGATCTGCCGGTGCGGGCGTGCAGTCGCTTCGAAAAGGAACTACTTGCATTCTTGGCAGACCGTTATCCCGACATAGCTCACGTTATCGAAAGCACGGGCAATCTTGACGAAAAGACGGAAGACAAACTGAAAAGGGCAATTGAAGAGTTCAAACTCCAGTTCAAACCATAATGGCTACTGCTAAGGAAATCCGTCGCAGGATTCGGACGGTCAAAAACATACAGAAGATTACCAACGCCATGAAAATGGTGGCGGCTGCGCGGCTTAAGAAGGCGCAGGCAAGAGCTGAAGCTGCCAGGCCGTACGCTCAGAAGATGAAAGAGCTTATGAATAGCCTGTCTGCGTCGGCGACCCAAATTTGGCATCCGTTGCTTGAACGTCGCGAAGAGAAAAACAGCGCATTCATCATAATAGGCGCAGATCGTGGACTTGCCGGTAGCTATAACGCAAACATAATGCACCACGCGCTACGGGAGATAGGCGATAGAAATCCTGATAGCGTCAGGTTAATACTTGTCGGCAAGAAAGCCGTAAGCTTTTTTAAGCGAAGACCTTACAAGATCGAAGCGACTCTGGAAAACCTTGCTTTAGATGCCGCCTTTTCTGATGTCCGCTGGCTAACCGCCCGGGTGCGCAGCATGTTCGAAAGCCGGGAGGTTGACGCAGTTTATCTCGTATACGCACGCTTTGTTACGGCTATGAAACAAGTCCCCACTACTGTGCAGTTGCTACCTATGGAGCAGGCGGTAGGGGACACGAATGGACGCGAGTACGAGTTTGAGCCAGAAGCGGATGAACTACTTGCTGCGCTACTGCCTAGGTATCTGGACACACAAGTCTATCAAGCACTTATAGAGGCGCAGGCAAGTGAGCAGGGTGCGCGTATGAGTGCAATGTCCGCGGCTACTAATAATGCGTCGGAAATGATCGAGACGCTAACCCTGGCTTATAACAAGGCAAGACAAGCGGCTATTACTAAGGAGCTCACAGAGATTGTGACGTGTGCCGAAGCTCTAAAGTAGTGGTGTAAAATCGACGTTTGTTATATAGCTGAGGCTTCTAACTAAAGAACAGATTTGTAAAAAAGCGACCCTCGGAGGACAGATGGCTACAGGAAGAGTTACTCAGGTTATAGGTCCAGTCGTTGACATAAGATTTCCGCCTGACCAGCTACCTCAGATTCTGAATGCGATAGAAATTCCTAATGTACAGGGGCGCACGGTAGTCGCAGAAGTTGCGCAGATGATCGGCGACGATGTTGTGCGATGCGTCGCAATGCAATCAACGGACGGCTTGGTTCGCGGAATGGAAGCGATCGATACGGGCTCACCGATCACTGTGCCAGTTGGCCGTGAAACCCTGGGTCGCGTTTTTGACCTATTGGGAAACCCCATAGATAATCGGGGACCGGTCGAGGCGAAGCAGCGGATGCCGATTCATAGACCAGCACCAGCCTTCGAGGAACAGGTGCCCGCGGTAGAAATGTTTGAGACGGGCTTGAAGGTTATTGACCTGATCTGTCCATACGCAAAGGGCGGCAAGATCGGTCTATTTGGTGGGGCTGGCGTTGGGAAAACCGTTCTGATTACGGAATTGATAAGAAACGTGGCAACGGAACACGGCGGCGTGTCAGTATTCGCCGGAGTTGGAGAGCGAACCCGTGAAGGAAATGACCTGTGGCTGGAAATGCAGGCAAGCGGGGTTATCGACAAAACTACTATGGTATTTGGGCAGATGA
>Ga0123519_10009799_pt1 | contig 14373 bp, 14 predicted proteins | sample YelNatPaOPRAMG02_FD_87396 | JGI IMG/M metagenome (GOLD analysis project Ga0123519, IMG submission 87396) | Hot spring microbial communities from Yellowstone National Park - Yellowstone National Park OP-RAMG-02 (version 2) | ecosystem: Environmental > Aquatic > Thermal springs > Hot (42-90C) ...
GATTCACCCAGAATTCTGCGAAGCACTTAAGGGGATAGAAGAATACTCACACCTAATAATACTATACTGGATGCATCTACGAGACAATGAAAGGGATAGGAGAACACTACTCGTCCACCCAAAGAAAGGCACAATACCAATTTTAACAGGGGTATTCGCATGTAGAAGCCCATCAAGACCAAACCCAATAGGCCTATGCATCGTTGAACTTCTGAAGAGGGATGAGTGCACATTAACCGTTAAAGGGCTTGACGCCATAGAAGACACACCAATAATAGACATAAAACCATACATACCAAAACTAGACTCAATTCCAAATGCTCAAACACCAAAATGGACTTAAATTAAATTGGAAGCTAATAAGTGAATTATACTTCGCACTTTTCAAATCATCCAATGCCGTTAAGGAAAATTCCTTTGCCAGCTCTTTATCAACTCTTTTATCCTCCATTCCCTCTCACCATCAACATATATTGGATCCATCTCTTCAATCCAAACTTTCGCTTGCTTTAAACCTCCCTCAAAATTCTCCCTTCCAAACAAAACTTTATAGCCGGAAAGCACTCCAAACAAGAGAGGATTAACTGGAGAGAAAATCTCCTCCTCTTCAAAAAGCAAAGAAGAAATCTTTATCCCATACTTATCCCAAATCTCACCCTCCTCCTTCTCCAAAAGATCAAACCTTTCTTTTATGTCAGGTAAATTCCTCGCAATTATCAACAAATCATAATCGCTATCTCTTATCGCATAACCCTTAACCCTCGAACCAAAAAGAACAATGGAAATCAGATTTTCGCCAAACTTCTCCTTACAAGCTTCAACAAACTCCCCTAAAGCTTCCCTCTCCCTCCTCGTTAACCTCATATCCCCTCACCAAAATATCCCTTCAAAACAGCCTCCAAAACAATTGAAAATAAGGATAACCCCCATTCCCCAAACTGCTTACAGAAATATCTTAAATTCAGCTCAATTTATTATTTGCTCCCCTATCCCTTTTTGAAGTTAAGCTACAAAAGCTTAAATATATAATTTACCGTTTCAAAATATTTGTCAGTGAAATCCCTATGTCAGAAGAATCAGAAGTGTTAGAGTTGGCGGAGGAAGAGGAAGATAACATTATTAAAGAATATGCTACTAGAAATAAGGTTTTCTTGCTGTCCTGCATTGCTCCCTTTAAACCATTAAGAGTGTCCCCAGCTTCCGTGGTTTACGCTGAATTAAGTCCACCTGAAGAATTTGCTATTGAAAGCTTTATTAATAAAGTAAAAGAAACTGGTATTCCGAAAGATAATCGCACTTTAGAATTGCTTCTTCATAGTTATGGTGGTGGAGTTGACTCAGCGTATATGATAGCTAAAGTCCTCAGAAATAATTTTTCTAAGATTAGAGTCTATATTCCTCATATAGCTGCCAGTGGTGCTACGCTTATTGCGATTTCAGCTGATGAAATTGTTATGGGCGAAATAAGTCGTCTTTCTCCTATCGATGTTATTCAAACAACACAGAATGGGGAAAGAATTTCACTGTTAGCATACCTTAGAGGTTTCCTAAAACTAAATGATATGTTTAAAACAACCAGGAAAGAAGACATACCCTATCCATATCTTTCACTAATAGAAGATGCAAGTCTCTCTACTTTTGAAGAGTTTTCTGGAGTTTTAAGTCAAGTAGAAGGGTATGCAATAGAGTTAATGAATAAAGCAGGTTATACGGATGAGGAAGCAGAAAGAATAAGTGAGAGGTTAGTTTACGGCCCACTAACCCACAATGAAGTAATAGATTTTGAGAAAGCAAAAGAGATAGGATTAAAAGTTAAATTCTACGAAGAATTTAAAGAATCATGGAGTATTATGAGAAGGTGGTTGAGTAAATACATTTTAAAAGAATCGGGCATTCATCATATTAAATGCGTCATTCCAGAGGTGAAGAAGAATGAAATCAAATAAGAAGATTATATTCACAAATATCAAAAATTGGGCTGAGTTAGAACCATCCCTCGACGACCTAGAAAAGTGGAGACGAATCAAAATATCCCCCGAAGAATTGAAGAAATGGGTCTTCCTAAAACCCGCTGGAAACATTAGAATCGCCATAGAAAAACTACACTACAAAGTTTAAACATCATAGAGCAATAAGCCCCCTTCAACACTTCCCTAACTTAAACATTTTCCATTATTCCAAGACTTTAAACTATTTGCCAACACTAAATAATCAATTCACTCTTGTAAGCTATGGTTTGAGGACTACTACAACTGATGGTGTGGTGCTTATCGTTATCGTGATGGAATCTATTTTGAAAATGCCAATGTACTTTGAAACTATCCTCCAGAAGGCTGTGAGAAGGTTAAATAATGCATTAAGCAAGCACATTTTCTAACTTAAATGAGGGTTGTTAAGTGGAAAAAAGTGAAGGGGGAATTGTAATGGAGAGGATACTGTTATGGGGCTTTCATATACTGTAAATGGATCTAGCTATTTACATAAAAATAATGTTTAAATTTAGTTTTATAATGATATTTGACTGTGTATCGAAAATTGAAAGCGGAAAATGTAGGTTTACTCATATTTTTACTTATCAACGGACTTATTTTCGGAGGGAATCAGCTTACCCTATCACGCTCAGAAACAAAAATTGAACTCAAACCTTTAATGATAAGCGGCCCAACATTAGCTGAAGTTAATGAAACCATCTCATTCAAAGTCACCTCAGAAGGTTTACCAGTAAAGGGGGCAACAGTATATTTTGCTGGATACAAGAAGGAGACCGATGATAATGGCATGGCAAGCTTCAAAATAGACTTCGCTGGAACATTCAAAGCTGTAGCAGAAAAGGAGGGTTACAAAACCAACTCAACATTACTCCTAGTCTTTCCAAAGGGGAATGATGAATTCAATATAAGGTCTACTAAATCGATGACTGATCCACAAATGTTGGGTGATTTTGACTATGCGGGTAGGATGGCTGGCTTTAACTTTGCAAGGATAAAAGCATACTATACATATGATGAGGAAGGTAATGTCTATCCTGTTATCATCACGCTTGGCGCTGCTGAAGAGCTATCAGCCGAAGCCGCAGAGATTATAAAGGAGAAATATCCTGGCGAAGCCCCGCGACGCAATTTATGGATACGGGTTCCAGATGATATTCATCTAAAATACTTAGCGTGGATGATATCTAGAGCTAGAGATTGGGGATTAAAGATCTATTTACATGCACAACTATTTTACGTAGAGCCAAAAACGGGTGAGATGCTGGATGTACATTACGGCCCCCCTCTTTCTGAAGAAGTAAAGAAAACATTTCTTGAGCAAAGAAGGAAACAAGCCTTAATATTGGCTAGCTTCGCTGAGGAAAAAGGAGTTGAATTGCTTGATCCATTAACTTTTTCCACTCTGCTTCCAAAGGAAGAATTCCTATTATATAAGGAGTTACTACCAGAACTTAGAAAAGTCTATAGCGGCAAGCTAGTTATATCCGATCCAAGAGAGGCTGGTTTTTCCCTCGATGATTTCAACCTTAGCGGCTTTGACTACATTGTAGTACTTCCAGGATGGGCATCTAGGTCTCCAGATATGGATCCATCCGAGTGGAAGGATGCGATTCACAAATACCTAGAATACGCAGAGTCCGTGGCAAGCAAATACGGCGTTAAAGTTCTTCCCATGTACTTAGGGCATATTGATTGGATTATGAACTCCTATACAAGCAAAGAAAGTTTTGAGAAGTTCATGAGCAATTTCAATTCTACCGAGGATACAAGGATTTGGTTCATCAATCTACTTTTTAGAGAGATTTCAGTAAGAAAAAACATCGCAGGCGCTGACGTTCATCCTCTGTGGTTCTTTGGAATGTTATATCCTATATATGATGGAGAGGTTTATCAAAGGTTCTCTTACTGGCCGACTAGAAAAACGCTCAATTTAGCTTCCCAATATTTTTCTAAACCTTGGAATAAGGAAGGGAAAAATGCATTAAACATGCTACGACATATAGAGTTAGCAGTTAATTCAATAACTGCCAGGTCGTCCAATCTAGCACTCGTAAACTGGGCATCTGAATTATTGAAAAAAGCATTAAAAACCTATGAAGAGGGCGATTATCGATTTACCATAGAAATTTCACATGAAGTCCTAAACTTTTTCTCCCATGTTGAGAACCCGTTAAGCATAATCATAGATGGGAATGAAGAAGATTGGAAGTATCTAGACCCTGTATATTTCAATCCTAGCCGAACATTTCCTCAGTTCAACCTCGTCTGGTGCTATAGAAATGATAGTAAGGTAGGACGCGAGTTAAGAGAAATGGGAAATCTCAGAAGCGTGTATGCAGTTAACGATAGAGAAAACCTTTACTTGATGCTTGACTTCTACGACAATCCTCCTAAACGTCTGCCTAATATTGCTATTGACGTAAGTGGATACTGGTCCCACAAGTTCGGGGAAGAATTTCACATCCCATTGCGAGATGGGATAGTAGAAATATGGAAAACGGCATATGTAAGTAATGAGTTTAATCCTCAAGGCCCCGGATCGGAGAAGGTTGGTGTATGCGAAGTTAAGGTAGGTAAAGTTGTGGAAGTAAAGATACCTCTAAAAATATTGGGAAATCCGAGGAAAGTGAACTTAGTTGTTTGGTATCCTTGGATAGCTCCATGGGGTGACATGGAAGTAGATCTAGTAAACTGGAGCATTCTTCCTTCGACAAGCTCAATTTCCATGTCAATCTCCTCGAATAAGCTCTTGGTAGGAGAAAATGTTATTGTATCAGGCTTTATTTATCCAGCTCATCCCAATTCAAAGGTAACTTTAACCTACATTATGCCCAACGGGACTACTTTAACCAGAAATGTCACTACTAAAGCTTTAGGTGAATTTGAAGATATAGTTACACCTAGTATAGTGGGTAACTGGACTGTTAAAGCAAGTTGGAGTGGAGACTATGACCATGAAGCTGCTGTAAGCCGAGAACTTTCATTCTCCGTTTTAAAGGCAAAAAGCTCACTGTCACTCCTAATTTCTAGAGAGAATTTGAAGAAAGGTGAGCAAATTACAATATCAGGCTTCATCAATCCACCATTAACTGGCATTGCTGTAACGCTAACATTTAAGAAACCTAATGGCTTAACCCTCACTGAAACCATACTTACAGACATCAATGGATCCTTCAGTTATACCTTCACTCCAAAAGATGTGGGAAAATGGAGCGTAAATGCAAGCTGGCTAGGAGATGAAAACCATGAAGGTGCTTCCAGCCTATCACTATCATTCACAGTTGAAGAACAACCTTGGTGGCAAGAATACTGGTACCTTATAGCCAGCATCATAATAATCTGCACCGCCTCCATCCTTTCCCTAAAGATTAAAACTAAACGGAAACTTTAGCATTTAACATCTCTTTCGAAAAGATTGCAATCACTGAGACTTCTTAATGTTATTGATAAACTGGAAAAAGGTAAAGTTAATTTGTTAAGTATTGCTTAACTAGTTTTCTAAATTCCTGTATTGCATTTTCGTTGTTTGAAGTTAGATTATCAATCACATTTATGGTTGTTAGTTCCTTTTTAATGTTAATTGGCACTGGCTTCATTGATGCAAGTATCATGTTAGTAGGCTTATACTTCTCTAAATATGGGATCAACTGACCTTCTATATCCGATTCCCAGAATTCGAAATCTTCATTTTTACACTCGATGATTAAGTCAAATTTCTCCACCATTCTTCTTGGATATCCATAGTTGCCTTTACAAATTGCAATATCAGGTCTCATTGGTCTTCTTTTGCCAGCGGGGCGCTCGCTAAAGTGAGCTTTTTTGCTTGGTTGGTATTCAAACCAGAAGGAGAAAACGTTTGTATCGCTTTTCGCTACAAAGGCGGGGGATGAGCTACCTTGCTCAATCAACCAAAATATTTCTCCCATTAACGGGTCTTTCTCCATCTCCTTCACATCCAAAGCTTTACATGCCAACATCATTACCCAAATCTGATAAATCCATTTCATTGGAACCTTTAAACTCCTCAATTTCGCTTCATCACTTTGAAGACCTAGGCAAGCAACATATCCCATTAATGGATCTATAAATATATCAGCAGTTCGCTTCACACGGCGACCAAACTTAATCTTAAAACCTAATTTACTAGCATAATCCTTAACTTCATCAATCATCTTCGTATAAATAGTTCTCAATTCCTGTATAGCCTGCTTTAAAAGAGGATTCTCCATCTCTATTTCCAGCTCATTAAGCTCTTCAAGATTTGCAGGATCCATATGCTTAGGAATCCCCGTATACTCACTATACAAAAACGAATCAACCCCACACTTATGTAGACCAAGGTTACCCTGGTTACTAAAGTAGAATGCATAAATTTGCTTCCCACTAATCCGCTCCAGAGGCACTTCAAATTCCATAGTTGCTTTCCTTCTATCCTTCTCAACTACTGTCTGTTTTACTGCATACTCACTAATCCTCCTAAGCCTATTACCCTCACGAACATAATAATACCAAGTCCCCTTCGTCCCATACCAAAACTCCCATATCTTAACAGTTTGCATATACAACTCCTCTGATAATTTCCCTTAAAATAATATGGGTATATGTAAATTAAAATCTTATCATAACCTAACTACTCCTTGCAAAATTATCAGAAACATATCATACAAAGAATTACAATAAAATTGGCTATAAGGAATTAAATGATTATTCCTGATAATCTTGGGACAGCAATCGTTGATGACCAGTTAGCCATGGTTACCTTGATTTTTAATTAATTCTGTTTCGATGATTTCACTGGCAGGCTAAATAATGCTTCTAAAACTTTTCTGAGAGCTATTATGTCTGCTTTATTTGCTTCTAAGAGAGAGTTTCGGGATGAAGTATCTGTGGGGTCTCCTAATATTCTATTGCAGAGGACCAGTTTATAGATTCCATCAATATCGTAGAAATTGTTTTTCCACCACTCATCTTCCATATGTCCACATAATGCATCATGAACATCCTTTAAGGTTGTTGAATCTATTGGGGCTACAAGTGAGGTTTGGCAGAAGTAGAGGAGGTTAAATGTCTGTGGATTTACTCCAAGCTCATCGAGGAGCAACTTCTCATCTTTACCTCCCCAGTGAACAAAAATATAATTCTCCTTCATTTTCAATTGAACATACTTGGAAGCCTTATCTTTCTCATCAAACCAGAAATGTTGAACTTCCCCACATGAAAGATCTAGAAATCCATAAAGTACACCTTTCTCAGGATTATACTCCGTATCAAATACAATTACCTTATCATTTCTAGTTATCGGTAATGGATGCATTAAGTAAGCTTCACTGGATTTTTCCCTCATAAATTTCGCATAAGCCTTCTTCCAGTGTACCCGATAAATTCCAGGAATATATGGGTAAATGTCGTGGAAAACTTTTTCATTAAGCTGAATTACATCCTTTACTCCTTTCTCATACATCATTAACATGAGTTTCCATGGCAATCCATACCTAAATTTAATTGTTGCCAGTTTCGGTAAATCTTCAAATAAATCCTTATACTTCTTAGCATAGCTAACAAATAATTGTGCCTCTACATTTCTCAAATTACACCTCTCTTTTAGCTTTTCTTCAACGTCAGGTCCATCTTCAGTAATTATATGCTCGACTAGTGAAGGTAGATTCCTTATATCTACATGAACTTTCCCCTCCTCATCAATGGTTATCCATGCTATATTTGCTCTACTGAATGGGTCATCATGTGAACTTATATTCACGATGGTCGCGTTATTCAAGGTTTCAAACCGTCCACCACAACTATGAACATGCCCACAAATCACGAGGCAAACCCTAGGCTCTTCCTCCACAAAATCTCTCAACGCTAAACTTCCAATAGACTCCTCCCCATAACGTATCGCCCTATCAAGAACACCCTTAGGCGGAGTATGAGACACCACCACAATAAGCTCATCTTCAGCCACAAGTCTCTGAACAAACTCCAACCTCAACTTATAATCAGACTCCAAATACATACCACTAGGACCCCTCCCACAAGTAGACCCCTCCAAACCAACAAAGAGAACAGACCCTATTTTAACCAACGAAGAAAAAAGCTCATACACCTTCTCCCCATGAATCCAAGCTCTAAACATTTCCTTATCATCATTACCTATAATAGCAGCTAAACCATATTTAGCATGGGAAGCCAATTTCTCAAAAATGTTTTCTCCAAGTTGATCAATAGTAATGCAAAAGTAAACATGTTGTTCATCTTCAATAATTGCCAAATCCCAAGATATATCTGCTCGATCATTTGAAAGTTTCTCAGACCGATATTTCAACATAATATCAATATAATATAGTGCATTCGCTACTTCTGCAGACCATCTTTGGGTATAATCTTCACCACACTTATATCTGGGGAAACGTAGAATCAAGCGACATCCATCGATTTCCTTCGATAAGAACCAACTATTTCCCTTAGAAAGCAAAGTCTTCGCCTCAGCTTCACTTATATACTGAGCATCAGGAAGCAATCTTAAAAGTAAACTTCTTAAATGTTCTAATGGCATTAGCGAAAACCTCTCCACATCATCACCTGCATAAATGATTAAGTCTGGTTTCTCCTTCAAATTGCTAACATAATCAATTAATGGTTTAAAATCATGCACCCTATAATCGGAAAAAGCAAGTATCCTCAAAGGCAAGGAATGTTTAAAGAATACCATTTGTTTTGGTATTATAGACGATAAAGGCAGATGATGATTATCCCTCTTATAATCTTCAAAGTAAACTTTCTTAACCTCCCCAGTAGTCTCATCCTTTAATTCATAAATACCACATACCTCCCTATAATGAGCAAAAAGCCTTTCCCTTCGCTCCTCCAATTCCTTTTCAACATTTTCTTTCAACTCAATGGGAAAAACATTATGGCCTTTACCAAAATCATGATAAGAGCGTTCGATAACACTCACCGTTTTCATTAATTTTTAAAGTCATTAAATTATAATTTGTTTTGTGGTTAATTGTTTAAGTTAGAGTTAAAAAAATGGGTGAATTGGGAAAATTGCTTAATAAAGTAGCTATGGATACAAGGTAGTTAGTGTTAATAAATTTATTTAGAGAAATAGAATTAAATGACAGTGATAAATGTGCCTTTTAACTTACCTTCTACTTACAGAGGGTTTGACGTAGTTGACCGGCCAGGTATAGGCCCTGCTATAATCATAAAGGCTGTAGTGGAAAGTGCTGTCATTTCATCCTCACTACATCTAAAAGAGGACTGCAATCTTTTGTTCGTTCTTGATGTATATGATGTTGAGTTTTATTCCGTTAAAAAAGAGGACAGCACTATTAGTACCTTCATCTTTTCAATAAAGAACTTGAAAGGTTACAGCAAGCTTCGTGGAGCAAATGAAGATCTTAAATTAGAATTTGAAATTCCTGTGAGTGGTAAGTTGATAGACTGCATTAATGAGATCAGAAGAAACGCTAGACTACTTGGACTCATCATTAGGTATTCGTTCAGAATAGCGAAGCTACATTCTTATGAGCATGATATAATGGAAGCAGAAGGGTATGTAGAAAAGATCTTACCGAGTGGAGAAAAACATTATGTGATGATGTTTTTCACGGAAGAAATGAATGAAATTATGAGGAAGCTGGGTTATGCAGAACTTGTAAAATTCGAAATTCCTATTCCACTCATTCCTGAAGCTCACATTGAGATCTTAAGTAAAAGTGCTACAGAATTAAAGAGTGCTGAGGAAAAAATTGCCAAAGGAGACTATCCAGAAGCTTTGAATATTCTAAGGAACATAATAATGAATTATTTAACGGAATCAGAAAAGGAGAAGGGACGGGTCCTTAAAGAGGAGTTAGAGGAGAGCATAATAAGTAGTGTTCCGAGCGACCTCAAGGGCGTCTACGAGAAGATACTTAAAGGCATAGAAAATGCCCTACTATCTAACTTAGAGCATATTCATAAATTCATTAAAGAAGATACGGGTAAGTTGATTGCCATGCCCTCGAGAGAAGAGGCTGAATATGTATACCTAATGCTTATAGCCATCCTCAGATACCTTTCTCAACTTATAATTAGGTGGCGTGGAAAGTACTAATTTTATATATGATTGATCCTCATAAAAAGCAACGTGAATATATTTATCCTTCGCCTAAATTGATTGAAGTATAGATAATGCCAATACCTCCACCCTCATAATCAAACTCCACACCCTCTTTCAACCCTCCCTCACCGTTACCATATGGATACCTGAAAAATTCGTTGACAAAATCCATAATTTCGGTCCTCCCCTCTCTTTGGGCTTTTCTCATTATTGCGGAAAGCAACTCATGGAGGAAATCAAGAGCAGGAGTATTATACTTTCCAATATATGAATAAATAAGCTCTCCAATATTGCCTCTCAGATAATCATCCACAAATTCATGAATGTTTGGGGCAAAATGAGAAAAACCAAGGATGCCTATGAAATATTGTAAGAAAAATGGAAAAAGCAACCCATTCTTCAATAAATACAAATGCATAGGATAAGTGAAGTAATAACTCAATGGCCCCCAGAATTTATACACGTCAACTATGCCTATAGATTTTCTATTTCCAACCAAACTTTCTAATAGCGGAGCACTTACAAAAATGAAGTCTCCTGGTCTGAAAAGCAAATTAAAAGAGCCTAAACATCCTGAATAATTAGGTAAATTGAATTCTCTCATGGGAATAATAGACCCTTTCACGCCCCAAAATGATGGGAAACGGGAAAGCAAATATATTTGCTCTCTATTACTAAGGTCCCATCTTAGTTCGCCATTATCCTTTTTGAACTGTGAAATCGTAAACTTCTCAAAATATTTCCTCCCTTTATAGATGACGGACAATATAAAAATAAGATCCCCAAGTTCCCTTCTAACTCTTTGCCCATAATAGTCAAATTCAACCAGAGATCTTTTTCCATGAATGAAAATACTTCTGGTAGAAATTTTAAACTTATCAGTTGTCGCCGACCACTCACCCAAATTATTTACGATTTCCTCTACAATTGAAACCATCGTCGGTTCATAAAATCTTCGCCGATACCCCTTAATTAAACCCATTTGAACTTTTCCTACAAAATCCTTCTCATATTTTGCAAAACATTCCGTCTCTATCAACTCAAGATACTTTGCTACAACATCCTCTATGGACAATTCAATCCATCCATATACTTAATTTTCCTAATATCAATTATTAAGCATTATTTTAAGGATTCTATGAATGAACATCAGAATCAAACAGTTTTAACCATTTCCTGAGTACTTTATTCATGAAAGTTATAACCTCCTTTGTCAATAAACTCCTTAAATTCATTTTTGTACATTTGTTTTGACAACAACTTTTTAATATCTTCCTCAGTTAGCTTATCCTTCCCAATATTAACTAATTCTTGAGCTATCTGTATACAGAGTTTATTCAAACTCTCTTCATCAATTATTGCATTCGGATGCCTTCTTTTAACTTCTCCTTCAACTCTAATTTTTAATAATTTAAATAGAAAGAGGAGTCTAGCGCCAGTCTTTCCATGTTTTTGAATAAGATCAATGAGTTCATTTAGCTTGTTCAAGGAATCTTCGGACATACTTTATCTCCTCATCAGTTACTTGCTCCATCACTCTTGAAAGTATACTAAAACTTTTATTCTGATAACGTCTAGGTATGTAGTCCTTAATGGCCAGCCAAACTATATTTGTCTGAGTAGAGGATAAAACATTATGTAGAACATAATCTCCAACTCCTTCCATTGTCCTCTTCAAATTTCCCTCCTGATAACTGCTGTAAATCTTTTTAATTAAATCTAGGTTAACACATACGGCATCTGCCACAAGATAAGCTGACTGAAGTTCTCTGAATATAGGTACTTGCTGTAAAACTGAATTTATGATTGTTCCGAGCATAGGTTCTTCAATTCTAATTCGTGGAATTCTGGGAGAACAATTAATCCTTACCTTGAAGCTTCTGCTCGAAGTAATTGGTCTAACTCTTCCTCGCTCATCTGTATAAAAGCCTTTAACACCTCTCCCATAATTTCTTCGTCTACCCTTATGCATTTTCCACCGCCATATTTTCATCGATTCTACAATGTAAATTCAAATATCTTCTAACAATTCTAATGAGCATTTCCTGTTATCAATCCCATACAAGATCTTATAAACTTTTTGAAATTAAATCTTAAATTTTTATCTAATTTCTTAGTTATCATTATTGTAAGCAAACAGATATCATCATAAAATTTTAGTTAAAATTGTATAGGATTAAGAAGTTCTATTGAACGCATTAAGTGCATAAGACTATTATTGAAGCATGCAGATATAATCAATATAGTAAATGCTTGAACCCTTAGTCAACGAGGAGGTCTGTTTCAACTTGAAACGCGTAATACAATATTTGAAATTCATTCCTTCTGAATATGGAATACCAACTTTAATTTTCTTCTCACTTTTCTTGTTATCGTGGCTTTGTCCTTATCCCTATTTTTATGAGTGGAAGCCTTTAGCTCCAGTTTTTCTCACAGCCTTTTCTATTTTCCTTTTAGATATGGTTAGGATCCATTATCAGAGGCCTAAAATATTTGTATTAGGGATTGATTACCATAAATTTGAGGAATCCATTAGAATATATGCTAAGGTAGGAAATGAAGGAAGATCTGTGGCTAGGTACGTTAAACCTCTGCTTACAATAGAAAGCGAGAATTCGAGTCGACTAGTTTATGCTGAATACTCTAATGGAAAATGGTATCCTTGCATAAAAAGTGGTTTAGGATGCCTAATATGTAACCCGAGGATTAGAGAATTTCTCTGTCCTTACCCTTTTAAAGTTGAAAAAAACTACCTTTGTTGGGCGACGCCTGAAGTTAAGGCTGGACGTGGACTCGAGAATAAGCCCTATCGCCATGTCACAAATATAGCTCCAAACGATTCGCAAGAAGTAATTATAGCAGACGTCTATAGAGATGAGGAAAGGAATTCTTGTATTATAAGAATAGCTGACGAATACGGGATCGACTGGAAACCAAGGATATGCTATAAGATAGATCTACATGAAGGTGCTACAATACGATTAATTCTCGAACTCGTTGGTGAGGGCTTCAGCTCTGTTAAAGAGAAAATGGAATTAAAAATAGCTAAAGACGAATTAAAGGTAGTATTTAAAGGTTCTGAAATCCCTATACCTAAGTTCAAAGATATAAAGAAATTTCCTATGTACAGCTCCATTTTAAGAAAACTTTAAGGAAAGAGGTATAGGTATGAGTTGGGATGTTGGTGAGGTTTATAGGCGTTTAACATTGTTTACTGTGCGTAGGTATGGTGCGTTTTTGGGTAGTGAACTTGGAAGGGTTAAGATGCAGGCTACCCCACTATTGAGGATGGCTGAAGCTTTGGAGAAGATTTTAGAGGATTTACAGCCAATACAAAGCTACATGGAAACATTCAAGGGGAAAAGTGATGAGGAAGCCTTAGCAAGCCTATTCAAACTCATAAGCTACCTAAACTCTTTATCAGCATATCTAGAGCAGATTGATATTCGAACTCCCAGAGATAACGAAGCCAGCCATGCTTGAAACAGCAAAACACGTAACACTACCAGCAATAAAAGGATTCCTAAAAGGACTAATAGAAGCATAAACTCTTAAGCAGTAAAATACCCACCCCTTTCCTTAACGTAAGAGACGAATCTGGATAGAAGTTTATGTTTTTCATGTATTGATTTTGCATTGCCAAATACTATCAGCTTTTTCTTAGCCCTCGTGAATGCCACGTTTAGTCTATTCTCATCTTCCACGAAGGACATGTCTTCCGTGCTTGTTATTGTGAAGATTATTACGTCCTTCTCCCTCCCCTGAAATGAATCTACGGTGTTCACTTCAAGCTCATCATCTTTAATGAGCTCCTTTATGTAGTCTCTCTGAGCTCTATACGGGGTTATTACGCCAATATCTTCACTCTTCACACCCAAACCCTTTAATGTTTTAACGATTCTTGTTGCAAGTTTTGCTTCGGATTCTTTGAATCTTGAACCATCTTCCCTCATGGATTCCATTCCATCCACATGCAAGAATACCACTGGGATGTCTGGATTTAAGAACTTCATATCCTTGGGATAGCTTTTAATGTTAAGCTTTATCTCTCTACATTTATCTACGGGGGAGATATTCCCTTCATATATGTATCGGCTTGAGAATCCTATTATCTCGCTATTGCTCCTATAATGCCTCCTCAACCACACAGATCTATCCTTATACTTGTCAAGCATATAGCAGAATATGCTCAACTTCTCTTGAACCTTCTTATCCTTAATATCCAATGTTTGGAATATGGGTAGAAGTTGCTTATGATCACCAACCAAAACCCAC
>Ga0123519_10009800_pt1 | contig 14373 bp, 14 predicted proteins | sample YelNatPaOPRAMG02_FD_87396 | JGI IMG/M metagenome (GOLD analysis project Ga0123519, IMG submission 87396) | Hot spring microbial communities from Yellowstone National Park - Yellowstone National Park OP-RAMG-02 (version 2) | ecosystem: Environmental > Aquatic > Thermal springs > Hot (42-90C) ...
GTACGCTGTCGTGCGCTTCGGGCAGGATCGACCGCTCTATGAGCGCTTTCTTGATCCTTTTTTTAAAGCAGCACGATCCAAATAAGAAAGCTGATGACGCACCGCATCGAGCGCGACAGAAAAGCGGTTACTGGAAGGACCTTGTCCTGGTAGCACAGCAAATTAGGTTGTTTCAGTCAAGGTTCGGGCTTCCGAACGATCGTCTTCCAACTGAATATGAGCTCCGAAGGCACGGATATAACGGAGGTCATACGATTCTCCGAGCACTTCGATTGCACGGTGGTAAACGGGCGTTTCTGCAGAAACTTGCGCGTTTAGACGATCCAGAGGCAAAGGCGCCGTTCGCCTCCTGGCAGGAGGCGAGTCCGCAGCGAAAAGTTTCAGATGCTCGTCGGGTCGCTCGGTCTCTGAAACCAGAGTTGGAAGGACTTGCTCGGAAGCTCGGGTTACCTGGAAAGACCCTTCCGAACTTGTCTTTGATCCGTGAATACGAGCCGCTTCTGGCCAACGTCATTTGCAGTACGCCGGGCGGCTATGCCGCTATTGCTCGCGAACTGAACTGTTGCATTGAGCAGCAAAAGCCGGTCAGCTGGGCGAGCATGCGTAGATTAAAGCCTCTGCCTCTCCAAGAGCTGAAACGGGAGCTCTTGAAATTCATCGCGGAGCGAACGGTCACGCCGGGCGTGATGCCCCCGGAGCGTATCCTGGCAAAGGCTGGACGCTTCGACTTGATTATTTCCATAGAGTACCACGGCGGCAGTCGAGCAGTGGCTGAAAAATGCGAGCTTCGTGACTTTGCCAGCTGGGAATACGTGCTGGAAATGCGTGATCTGTTGCGAGAATTGCGTGCCTATTTGAACCTTGCCAATAAGGGCAACGAAATGCCGAGCATCGCTGAACTCCAGCGACAAGGCCGTGAGGATCTCGCACGACTCATTCGACGACACGGGGGTCCGCTCGTGTTTGCAGCGAGGTTCGGGCTGTATGTGCCTCCTTCTCGCAGAAGGCGAGAGGCGGATCTGAAATGGGGCCCGTTCTCCCTGGCGCTTGCCGTCCAGCTCCTGGATGCCTGTTACCAGCGGGGCAGAGCAGTCGATGGAATCCCTGAACTCCCGCCTCTATCCGAGTTGGATCTTGAGCTGCAGACCGAGATTGCCGAGTACGGAGGACCAGATACGGTTGCCCGTCGCCTCGGATTGGCGTTTGCACGTCCAGACGGAGCGTCTGGCACCTTGCGTGAGGATCACTGCTGACCCGTTGTGCGTGTGTTGCGCTCCATTCCATGTAAAATTTTGGTGTGCTTGTTCCAGATCGTAGAATGGTAGGTTTTGTTTGCATGAAGACCGTCTAGAGTCGGAGGAAACACGCCGCGAGTCCGCAATCGTCTCATTCACTGAGGCTGGAGCACCGAATCTGCATCCTCTAGGTCGGATCTCCTGAGAATACCCCAGAAAGCGGAATGGTTGCATCTTTTCGGGAAACTGGCGCGTGGAGCATCCTTCTTCTGCGTCGCATATCTTCAGAATAGCACAGAAATCTGAATGCTTGAATCATGTTCGGAAGGAGGATGCTTCCGAACTGGGCGAACGAAAGCACTGTGCAGTGCACATGAGGTCATCGCGAGCGCTGCGATGCGCATAGCTCCACTCATGCTCCTTGCTGCCTCAAACACACAGGATGGTCAGACGAAACCATCGAGAACTTGCACAGTTTATGGCGCTACCAATGGAGCTACAAGTACATGGAGTGGCCAAACGAAAACGACAAGGCTTGGCACGAACTTTGCCGCTGCATCCGCTGCCTACTGATAAAGAGCGCTGCATTTGGCAGGCGCCCCGCTTCAAAAAGTCGCCTCGTTTTGCCCTGGGGCTCGTCGCTCAGAATCCGTCTTTAGAAGGTAAGTGGTTTACCCTATGAGTTGCAGACGAAGACTCTGCCCCATCACCGCGGCACGTAAGTGGCTTGAAGCAATCCCTCACTGGGCAATACAAGAGCTCCTCTGTTCTTCCTAACACAAGTATGCATCCGGCAAGTGCACGTGCGGAGCTAGCGCCAGCGTCGTGACCGACGGGTGATACGCAACACTCCCAAAGTGTATGTATTGGTTCAGCCGCTGCCACCGTTCTGTGGCAAGTCCCTAGCTAACAGCTGCATCCAGGAACCGTACCAGTTATCGTTGCCGCCCGCAAGTTCAGCCGCATCACACAAGAGTCCCATAAGCAGCATGCGCCACAACGCTTGATGCATCGTTCTGTTCGGAAAGATGCGTTCAACTCTTTGGCTCGCTGCTCGGCACTTGGGCAACATGCAGCGGCTGCTTCACGATGACGCCAGTGACAGGCCCAAGTCCGGAGCAACCGTTTTGACTCGTTGCTCGTGGCGCTCGCGCTCGCAACCAGACATCATGCCTGGTGACAAACCAGCGCCAACGTGAAAGCACGTGCGCGGATTAGACGCTGTAAAATAGGTTAGATTCTGAAACTTGTTGTCTCCGAACGCAGCAGAACGCTCTTCAGAACGTGAAAACATACGTAAACATGCCTCTGCCGGTGTCGGGTGCAGCGGGCTTCAGCGTATGGACAGATACGAACGTACTGACAGAACTTGACTTGCTCGTGTGTTCGGTTTCTCTCTGTTGTGCTACTTCCAAGAGGCGTTTCGAGGAAGGTGCCCCAGTGCACCGGAAGTTTCGAAAGAGCAAGACTGGTTCATTCAAGGGCACTGAAGGGTTTTTTCTCTTTAGCCATCTTTGGCAGAGTGCTTGCTTCCGACGAGTTCACCAGGGGGCACGAGTCAGCGCTTTTACAGCGCTGGTCCGCCTGGCTTGACTGAAGTAGGTTGAACACACTCTCGCCACTGTGCCAAGCCGAACTTTCGTTCCCCGAACCCAGGCAGTGCGGGGCAATGACTGCGACTGGTTTCGCAGAGGCAGTGAAGCCCACAAACCTTCTGAGCGCGCTCCAGGGAAACAGGGTGTCCGTGCGCCTCAAATGGGACCTGGAGTACACCGGCCTCCTCGCATCGTATGACTCGTACTTCAACCTGGAGCTGGAGCATGCGGAGGAGCTTCAGCCGGACGGCTCAAGCATTCCGCTAGGCGACATGATCATTCGCTGTAATAACGTTCTTTATATCCGCGACCTTCGATCCACAGTGCCGGTCCCGCCTCTATCTTGATCAGCATTCTTTCGGATCCATTCCGAACGTTTGCGATGCAGCAGTTTGTCGCCGTATTCCGAGCAGTTACCGCAGGGCTGAACCCCAGGGATGCACAGATCGAGGGATACTCCCTTGCAAATCATTCAATCCACAGACGCATCCGTCTCGGGGTTATACGCTTACGGTTTCCTTCGCTTGATACGCCCTTACGATATCGAGGAAAGTGGGTTTCAGACTCGCCCCACCGACCAGAAAACCATCGACGTCAGGCTGCGCAGCAAGTTCAAGACAGTTTTCCGGGGTGACCGAGCCACCGTAGAGAATTCGCATCTGTGACGCACAGGCTTCGCTGACCTGCCGACGAATCCAGCTGCGGATTTCCGAGTGGGCCTCTTGTGCCTGAGCCGCCGTCGCAACCTTGCCAGTTCCAATGGCCCAGACAGGCTCGTACGCAATAACCACTTTGGCCCAGTCGTCGGCGCTGAGATGTGCCCTTACCGCCGAGAGCTGCCGCTCATTGACCTCCCGGGTGCGGCCGGCTTCGCGCTCCTCTAAGAGTTCCCCTATGCACAGAATCACGTGCACGCCTTTGTCGATAGCGTATTTTGTTTTGCGACCAATGACGTCATCGCTTTCCCGTATTTCCGGTAAATGACGCCTCTCCGAATGCCCTAGAATCACGTGACTAAGCCCGATATCCCGGATCATTTCGACCGCAACCTCACCGGTGAACGCTCCCGGTTTTCCGACCCAGCAGTTCTGCAGTGCTACCCCGAAATCAGGCCGCAAAATCGATCTCGTCAACATCGCATAAACCGATGGCGGTGCGACAACGACTTCGACCCTGTTAAAGTCGATGTTTTTCCCAGCGTTGAACGCTTCGCACAGCTCCTGGACGGACTGCTTCGAACCGTTGCATTTCCAGTTGCCACCCACGAAGAACTTCCGGGCGCTTTGGGCGGACATGAATAGACGTGTACGTGCTGTTCTTACGATGCGCAAGCGCTGTGCGTAGCTCTCCGCCTTGCTACTGACTGCGCGGCTTGGCACACCGAGCGTCACAAACATGTTTGGAGTACGAACCCGTCGTTGCTGGCCACTGATGCAGCCGATGAGCGCAAGTCGCCGAGACTATCCACGGTGTCCAGTAATGTGCGTGTTTATACATTTTTTCTTGATCGCCTTTCGAGGCAGCGCATACGACGCGCTCGCCCCGTTCATGCCAGCGGTGACGCACGCTACGCTGGAAGCGATCGCTGCGATGACTACATTCCAAGTCCGAGACCCTTTTCCACGCATACCGAAGAGACAGTAAACTTTAGCAGCGTATTGTGTGAGATGTGTCATGCAGCTGTCGAATGCCATTCCGTGAATGGCCTCAAATGGCGGAGGATTTGTTATTCGAACGGAATCGATTGTTTCACGCGAGATGTTCGGTGAGCTTTCAGCACGGTTTTTGTGGATCGAGTTGCGAACGGCCGTTGCCAAGTATTATCGTCCGTGAATCCAGCGCAATGAATCGCTTCGTCAAAGCGTTGATTGAACCTGAAAGACCGAAACCCTGCAAGAATACCGTGTACGCATATACTATAAATAGCGATAGAGGAAGAACGGAGGCTCGTACGTATGCATCAGATAAAGGTATCCGTTAGTTTACAAAAACCTATTTGATTGCGCCGTAGATCTGCTTTACTCCGGTGATGGCACGAGTGCCAGCGGCGAACTGGTCAAAGCAGTTGCCCCGAACAGGCGGCCGAGAACTCTCCAACTGCGTATGAATCGACAAGTCCCTAATGCTCCATTTCAGAACCTCGAGGCTGTATGCCTGAGAAACCTTCGAAAGAATCTCAGGGCTGGAACAGATGGCAACGTTTCTTGTTTAATTGTTATCGGACACGACAAAGGCGGTCACCAGAAGCGTACAACTCGGAGTTGGTTCATCCCCGGTGCAGTGTATAGCAGGAGATCGACATCACGATGCAACGCTTTGTATAGATCGTGGATGAATTACGTGCTGGACATTAATTCCTTACTGAACATTGTAAGAGGGACCGCATTCCTCCCTCAGGTCAGTCATACAACAGTGCTCAGATGGTTGCGGAATAACGGAATAAACATGTATGTGCAGTCCACGCAAAGAACTGATGTTCCTTAAGCGTGCTTGCAGTCAATGGTAGAAAACGAACAATAGATCACCCTCTAAAAAGCAAAAGTGACGCTGATAGCCGCCGCGGGCGTCTCTGCTTCTCAATAGCTTGTTCGTGTTGACCAAAAAACATGGGGATGCAGTCGCCAAGGAGAGTGCTAGTTCATGCACTGCCGTCTTGTACCGAAATAGCAACGACAGAGTTCCTAGAACGTCGGGATCCGTACGAAGCACTGGAACCTCGAGTTGCTTTTTTAAGGTGATAAGACTTCCTCTTGACGAAACGGTCAGAGCGTGTACGGGTATTCGCGGAGCAGGGAGCACGATGTATGCACTACCGAACTTTAAGAGAACGAGGACACTATCTGTTCTAGCTGGAGTGGATTCTTTTCGCGGCCTCAGTTCCGCTAGTAGACAAGGTTCATACAATAGCTCCAAACACTGTATCGAATCATTGAAGACTTTACCCTGACGTCTGGCGACGTCCGCCCATTGGACAAAGTGGCATTTTCCAATTTCCCTAGCGGTCGAGCTTTCGCCGATTTTATCGGGGCAGAGCTGATTTTCATTCCTACGTGCATTCCGTGGTTCAGCCACATCGAAGGAGTGTTTTTACCCTGAAACGTCATGATAGTTTCAAGTGCGAATCCCTGAAGCGTTCAGCACATGGTGACACACCGGGTACATTTTATCTGTCTTGCGCAAATCCTTCTCCCTCTGAGAAAGTCCTCACCAAGGGGCATCAAGAATTGCGTTCATCTAAAGAAATAAACCATCCAACGGATGAGCTGAAGTGTGCACTTCAGAAGGTCGAGATGCAACGAAGGCAGCGGAGCGCTCCGGCGATCGAAAAGCACAGAGCGCCGATAGAGCCCTAAATGCCACAGAGGGCGCGATTTCAAGGACTTCTGCTACTGATGCGTTCCACCGTCGTCAATAAACGCGTGGAGTTCGTGAACCGAGACTCCAACGCTGCCATCCATATCAGAAGATATGCAGTGCTGAGGACGAGACCCAAGGAACTGACGAGAGCCAACTTTATGGGGCAACCTCTCAGTGTCAAAGTGTACAAGGGCAAGCTGAACCCCCACAGCAGGGGGCCGGTCAAAAACGCCTGGGAAGCGTCTGCACGTGGGTATTCATTTACTCTGTATGGCCGCGAAACGTTTCCGCTTCCTTGACTGTGGAAGCGAAATCCGTGGTGACCTTCACAGCATTTTGGCGCGCTTTCGAGCAGCGCGCGCCAGATCCGCCGATGATCGCTGTGTTGCGCCTGGCGAGCAGCTCCGCGTGGCAAGGCAGCGAGGTGTGTCGCGCGGCTGCTGCGCTTATCCAAGCCTGGGTTTCTTTGAACATAGTGCTCAATGAGCAGCGTATTTGAATGCAATACTGAAATTGAGACAGAATGTGTTCACGACGAATCCTATGGAACCTTCCGCGAACCTCTAGTCTATCGCAGTCAAAGACTATCAACGCAGACGCTACGCGAGAAGCTAGCCTTGTTGGAGCGGCGACTCAATCCACGCCCCTGGGATGCGCGTACTGCCCAGAGCGAAGTGCTTCTAGTCAACAAAAAACCTCGCTTTTGTGTGGAGGGTTTTGAAAGGCTTTCTGGGAACTACTCTGGAGAAGAACTGGTGACAGCAGGAGCTGGTGCGCCGGCGGACTCTGCCGCGAAGCTCGCGACGCCAGAAGCGGAAACCTGGGTGTATTGCGCCAAAGCCGCTGCAGATGGTTGCGGCTCTTCGGTGTGTCGCCCAGGACAGAGTGATTCCAAGTCAGGTAGTGAAACTCGGCGAACTCCGATACCGCGTGGCGAACGAGTGCCTGGGAAAGTCGATGTCGTAGCAGCGGCGACGATAACGTCAGGGGCCGCAGAATGCGCGGATGCCTCGAGTGTAGATGCGAGCGGGAAACACACAGACCAGCTGCATCCTGGTCAATCTTCGTCATGTACGGACAACAGGTTCCAGGCGGAGATTCACGACCGTACTCCAGAACATAGAAACGAGAACGATCTGCGCTGCCCTGAGAGCTGTCACCGCCGCGGGTGTGAAGCTGGCGCAACGCCACCGCCCGGTTCGCAGTCAACGAGTCCCGGCAACTCTTGCAGCGTTGCGGAGACTATTCTAACCGTCTCGCGATTCGAAGGTAGAAGTGGGTGCCAGACAGAGCTCGGCTCGCAGACACCGTCGCAGACTCCAGCAGCAACCGTCGATCGTAGCAGTTCGCCGGTAGCTTCCAACAGCGGGGAGAGAAGCTGTCGAAGCGAGCCGGCTCGCCATGCGCAAGAGTGGACGACCCCTGCCGCGGTCGCGGGTCAAAGCACCACAAATAGGCCCCGAAAGAGAAAAGCGCGCGTGCCTGCTGCGGAGGAGAACAACGGCCTCACACTGGATCAGTTTTTTTCGCGAGCGGAGAAAATGACGCCAAGTGCATCGGCCGGAGCCTGCACGTTTGAGATGGATTCCATTGAGAGCGGGAGCAGCAGGGTGAGCGCTGCGGATGACGCTCCTGGATCGCAGAGCACCGCGGGTCAGCAGGACGCGCGGCTTGTCAAAGCCACCGCCTCTGTGGAAGAAATCCACAACCAGTATGTGCTCCAAATCGAAGGGCTCTCCACACAGCTCGAAGAGCTACGTGCTGTGGCGTTCGAGCTCGAGTCTACACAGGAACGCCTCTCCCAAGTAGAACGCGCCGCCGGTGCACTCCGAAATGCGCTGATGGATGCCCTGCGGGAGCAAGGCCGACTCGAGCGAGGGCTGAACGCCCGGCTAGTCGCTGAAAAGTGTCAGAGGTTAGGGCAACCAGTTATTGCTCGCAGCGGCACTGCCCTGCAAGAAGTGTGGGAGGACGGATCTGAGTTTCAGCGTCTGAGTGAGCGTCAAAACGTCATTGCCGCGGAGCGAGAATCCATCGAGAGGTCACGGAAAGAGCTTAGCAGACTGCGCCGCCCCGCTCCTGGTCAAAATGATGCCACTGCAGATGCCCCGCAATGGCTGTCTATGTACATCGCAGAACAAGAAGAGATCTTTCGCGTGCGAATTCAGCTTCTGAAACGAGATGAAGCCGCTCTCGCCGAAGAGAGAGCGAAACTGGAATGCGAACGCGCAATGCTTCTGCGTGAACTGAAACGCGTTCGCGATGAGAGTGCCTCTCGATTCCGAGAATTTCCACTGCTTGCCGATCGGTATCTTCTTCTCCGCTTGCTCGGTCGCGGTGGCTTTTCTGAAGTCTGGAAAGCCTACGATATCGAGCAGGCCCGGTATGTCGCATGCAAAATCCACCAGCTCCACGCCTATTGGAGTGAATCGCGGAAGAGCAACTACATCAAGCACGCTACCCGCGAGTATCGAATCCATGCGACGCTCAAACATCCCCGTATCGTGAGCTTGTACGATGTGTTTGAGATCGACGACCACACCTTTTGCACAGTACTCGAGTACTGCGGTGAGGCCTGTGACCTCGACACCTATCTCCGGATGAACCATCACGTATCGGAGCGCGAGGCCAAGTCCATCATTGCACAGGTGTTGAGCGCTCTCCTCTATTTGAACTCACAACCCAAACGGATCATTCACTACGATCTCAAGCCTGGTAACATTCTGTACACAAACGGAGAGGTCCGCATCACGGACTTTGGCCTCAGCAAGATCATGGACGAGAACCTGAATACCATGGATGGAATGGAACTAACTTCGCAAGGCGCTGGCACCTACTGGTACTTGCCTCCAGAGTGCTTTGAGGGCATCTCTGCTACGAGCGGCGCCACGGGTCCTCGAATCAGCAACAAGGTGGACGTCTGGAGTTGCGGTATCATCCTGTACCAGCTTCTTTACGGTGTCAAGCCATTCGGAAACGACCTTTCCCAGGAACGAATTCTGCGTGATGGCACGATCCTCAAAGCGTCGGATCGAGACCTCTTCTTTCCGGCAAAGCCAGCGGTATCGACGGAGGCCAAAGATTTTATCCGTCTATGTCTCACGCGAAATCAAATGGATCGACCCGATATTCGCTCTATTGCGATGCACCACTATCTTCGAGGGACTATAACGATGTCCTAAATGGTCACCCGAAAGCCAGTGGTGTCCTGAATTTCGCCTGCAAACCCATGGAGCTCACAACCTACAGACCCACAAGATCGAGATGATTCTTCACAAACGCGAAATCACCCGGGTTCGTGAGCTCAAGCGGCGTGCGAATAGAATTGCACGACAACACCATGAGCTCGATCTGTGCGTCGTGGAGCAACTCGTTCAACATTGTGGACAGAATGTATTCCTTGTGCGCGTACACGTCGTTCTCGTCAGTGCTACACCGTTTCACGCTCTGCTGCTGCTGCTGCTGCTGCTGCTGCTGCTGAAGATGATGATCGTCACGCAGTGCCTCCAGCTCGGACAGAAAGCGTCGAAACCGCTCGTCGGCCCGAGCGAAGATGCTCGTATCGTGGAAGCCGAAAACGTTCATACTCGTGAGCTCGTCGCCAGTATAGCGACCTTCCTCAATATCTTCGAAGCCGATGTTGTACTGTTCGACAATTTCTAAAACTCGGTGTCGCTCATCTGTCTGAACGATGGCACGGTTAACTCGCCCTTCCTTGGGCAGCACTTCGCGCAACTTGTATCCAGGCATGCACGCGGTTTTCGCCGCCGTAATGTGATTGCATACCAGTGACAGAGCTGCTACTCCGTATAAGGAATCACCATTCAGCACTATGAAAGGTCCATGAATATGCTCCCGCGCCGCAAGCAGTGCGTCCACGGTGCCCAGCGGTCGTTTTCGCCACGCCGGTACCCGTTGCACGCAAAAGTATACTGGGAGCCCATAAAACTGTTCGCCAATGAGGGCGTGAATCGGTAAGTGTGTAGCCTCCGACACCACGAAAACGAGACTCGATATCGCTGGATAGGCCTCGCAGAGTTGACGAACAGAGAGTTCCAGGAGGGTCTCGCCGTGGCGACCCACCTCCTGGAGGCACTTGATGCGCCCGCCAAACCGGGAAGAAAGCCCTGCTGCGAGGTACACCGCTTGAATTGTCGGTTTCACCGCTTCATTCTCCCTCATGGGATTGTAACGAATCAGAGTAAACGCTCAACAAGTGGCAGTGCCGACCAGCGAGCCACGTTGTCGCCGCAGGCGCTGGGGCGCGAGAGGTAAGCACCCGCGGACGACTGGCTAGTCTGCGCTGCGTATCGACGGCCTGAGGAGGTGCGCGCGCGCGCGCCCGCGCCTCTCGGCGGCATTTTGACACGATATGCCTGTGATACCTCTGATGCTACTGCCTCTGATGCTATTGCTGATGCTGGTGCCTCTGCTACCTCTGATGCTGGTGCCTCTGGTGCATCTGGCGCTGATGCCTCTGATGCTGGTGCCTCTGATCCTAGTGCTGTTGCTGGTGCCTCTGATGCCTCTGACGCTGCTGCCTCTGATCCTAGTGCTGATACTAGTGCTGATGCTGCGTTTCTCTGGGTGCTGCAGACACACGCAGTGTCGAGAAATCGATAAGGCGACCCGCATATCCTTCCCTCGGTTATGGAGTAGATTTGCGATGTGTGTAGCGCTAATGCAGATTTGTAAATTCGCTCTTAATGCAGATACTTGACAAAAGGGTGGCGCGCTCGCGCTAGAACGCAAGAGCTAAACAAACTCGCACAAGCGCACCTCTGATCTGAGACAACGAGGCAGTATTACGGGAAGACACTCATGAACAGCGAATCCGCATTCCGAAATGCGTGGCAAAGGGATCGCTCTCGCCTAGCCCGTGTCATGCACCGTACCTGAAAGCGATGTTCCTGCTGACTTTTCGTAAGGTGCTCTAGCCGGCCCCGAGCATAGCACTGTTCTCGTGCAGAAAGCAGTGTATGGTGTCCAGCGCGCCCGCTTCCAGTACCGATCGTGAGCATATGGACTATTCCTGGCATGAGACTCCGAGCCCCAGGCCGCAGTTCCCAGATCAGCGGTCGATATGCAAAACGCTCCGTGATTGCTGCCACAATCACTCTGCAGATCACATCTTCGATCATAAGGGAAACGCGCATGAGAGCGCGTCGTTCCCACGGTCCTGAAGCAGCATGCTCCGCCCGCACATCATGAGGTATCTGTGCTGTGGAGCCGCCAGCACCCAGATACGAGGGCAGCAGCGCGAACTCGCGGCTTTTGTGGAGTCCGCGCACTCCGGGACACACCTGCAGGGCCATGGGCACGGCAAAAGCAGCCACCGTGTCTGGCAGAAAGCCACAGCACCACTTTCATGGCTTGTCGAAGAGAATTTCGTTTCCGGTTTACAGCAACTCGGAATGAGCGTACAAGGCGTGTGCACCTCGTTTCGCTACGATACTTATAGATGAGTTCCGAACATCGTATACACACCACGAACTGGGGTGTACACTTCAGAAGGTCGAGCTAGGAAAGTGCCAGCGGAGCCCTGAGGATATAAAAAGCACGGACCGCTGACGGAAGCGCAACTGGAAAGGAAAGCGAAAGTTCGTGGACTACTTGCATTAGTGAGTACAACCAGTGACGGCAAGAAACGTATGGAGTTTGTGAATCGTGACTTTAACGCCGCTATCAATATCAGGAGATGTGCGGTGCTGGAGACGAGACCTCCAGAGATGACACGAGAGAACTTTATTGGACAACCTCTCAAGTCGAACTATATGAGACAAGATTGGAAGCAGTAGTAGGTGGCCAGTCGAGAAAAACTGGGAGGCGTCTGCGCGTCAGTGGGAGACGTTTCGTATAGGGCGCTGGTCGCCACTACTGCACACGCCCGTAGTCTTTCTCACAATGCTACGGTGGTGGTGGTGGTGCAGGAGATTCAAAGCAAACTTGCCAGTTTCTACGCTGCGTGGTGAGCAGCTTTTCGGCTCCGCGCAGCACCGAAACCTAACCCAGTCGAGTTATGTCGGCGAGAGCGTCTACTTGTGGCAGAACAAGGCTCGCGTTCACGGGCTTGTGTCGCCACGCGAAATAGCTTGCAGTCCGCGCTTGAGAAGCATATTAAGCGGGGCACTGAACCGACGTGGTTACTCGACTCCTGCTTCGGAGAGTGTCGACGTTCAGCGGCGTCTAGATGAGCAGCTCCGCGCCAAGGCTGCTATTGCGCTGGACCCGCAGGGCCTTGCGACAGTTTTGGCCGACTCGACCCGAATCGAAGAAGCTAACGCCACAGTGCAGCCCGATTCTACCGCGAACGAAACGCAGGCACAGCAGCGACGACGTCGACGACGTCTGTATCCCGACGGTTCCGTGAACGCTACTGGACGACGGAAGACTGCCGTTGCAGTCGCGCGTCTCTTCCCGATAGAGTCGCCCGGAGGTCCGCAGTCGACCGCAGTCGATCATGAGACGCTCGTGGAACCCCGCTTTCGCGTCAATCGTCAGGATATCGCCGATTACTTCCTTCGTGTTGATCATCGTTTGGAGATCATGCGCCCGCTGATGCTCACCGGTATGGAGAACCGTTTCCATGTTCATGCGTTTGCACGCGGCGGGGGCATCACCGGCCAAGCCGAGGCTCTTCGACTTGCCATTGCGCGAGCTTTGGAGGATTACGACCCTGAGCTACGGCGTATACTCAAGCCGGCAGGTCTTCTCACGCGAGACCCTCGCATGGTTGAGCGGAAAAAGTACGGTAGGCACAAGGCCAGAAGAGCCTTTCAATGGGTCAAACGATAAACTGGCTAGGATTGCTTGCGGTTAGCTTGTGTGCCGAACGCTGGTGTCTCAACGCGGAAAATGGTAGGACCCGGGGGCATGTCCACTGATACTCTATGATGTCGAATGACTGCGCAGCATGACCGTCTACATATTGCTCGAATCATATCCGTTTGCTGTATATACATAAAGCTTTCAAAGCTTGCTGGATCCCTGAACCGTACCATACAAATGCCTTGCTCCAGGCGAGAGGCGAGGCCCCTGTCTCCTGGCCTCTGATTGTCTTCGCTCGATGGTCGGCGAGAAGAGGATTCTTTTCGTTCTTTTCAGGAAGCCAGTAGTAACCGCCCTCTAGCATCCCGAAGTCCATGTCCATATCACTCCCTTAGATTTTCTATTTCTTCGAATGAATGCGTTTCGAAAACATCTATAAATCGCGAAAAAGCAATTTGATGGCACGAACCTGCGGACGGAATACCTTTGACGTGAAAGATTATAAGTGTACGCGTTTCAACGCGAGACCAATGACGTGCTGTTCAACGCGTGACGGGTTTTCCACAGAAGTATGCGTTGTTCTGTGTCCATTCGTGTCTCTTTATCGGAGCTCGAATCCACAGTATGAAGGCTTCACATCCTCTTACTCCTTGCTTACCATTTGCTGGAAAGCATATGGAGTGGAATGCATTGACAAGAACGTAGTTTTGTAGACAGCGTTTGATGCGTTCTGTTCTTTCGTGCAATTCTTTTCAGGACGAGCATTACGAGACGGATGGATCATTCACCAGCTGACCGGGGAACGACTGACTTGTGCATGGAACACGCTTTTCCGTAAGCTGGCAATGACAGCCCAAATTTGTTGTGCGACCTGTCTTCAATCTACAGAATACATTCCCCAAGTTGCATACCGAAGGGAAAAAACAACGTGCGTATACCGCAACAGGTGCTCCAGAATGCACCCCAACACATCCATCGACCCGCGGATACGCATATGAAGCTTTGAACTGTTGCGTTTACGCATCGATACGTATATATTCACGCAGACGCATGAACGCATGCTGGCATCAGTAACCAGAAACGAACGCATATCACTGCGCAGCGATCACTGACGTACGTCTTCTGTAACGTGTTTCATACAGCTTGCATGCTTGCCAGAACAACGAGCGTACTACTCGTGCTTGCTGGAGCACTTTCAGCATCTTACAGTATTGGACCAAATCGAGACTTTTGGCTGGACTCCAATCGTCGACGACGAGGCGGGGTGACAGATATCCAGCGCGTCAAGAATCGTGTCTGGAAGTACTCGGTTCCAGTACTCGGTTTTCGTACGCGTTCTCGAATGCTGGTATTATGCACAATGCAATGCTTTTTGATGCTCTTTGGATGCTTGTGGTGACGATCGTGATCCGCCGATA
>Ga0123519_10009801_pt1 | contig 14373 bp, 18 predicted proteins | sample YelNatPaOPRAMG02_FD_87396 | JGI IMG/M metagenome (GOLD analysis project Ga0123519, IMG submission 87396) | Hot spring microbial communities from Yellowstone National Park - Yellowstone National Park OP-RAMG-02 (version 2) | ecosystem: Environmental > Aquatic > Thermal springs > Hot (42-90C) ...
AAAAAGTGGTCAAGCGAAGACTGCGGCTATCAACGTCTCGACGCCTTTCACTACCACCGCCGCTACGGCTATAACTATCGCCGCCATAGTTTATCCCTACCGCAACATTGCCCTTCTTCAGTTCACTCCGCCCATCGAGTTCTATCGTTAACCTGCCGAATACTGAGAGTGCAACATATTGCATAGCCATAGCCAAATCTGAAGCTATCACAAGCTGTATGAAGCCTATGGTTATTGCTAGCGGATCCCATCTAGTGAAGAGTCCCGATATTCCTGGGGCAATTATGGTAGCAAAAGAAATGAATTTTTGATGATATGAGCGTCTAATTAGAAAAAAGGAATCTTACAGAAGGTACAGTCAAAAGTAATGCTTATTAGATATACTGTAGTAATGCTCTAGGTGTGATACATTGTGCGAACGATAACAGTGAAAGTTGACGATGACCTCAGAAAGAAGATGGCCTCAATCGACATAAACTGGTCCCAGTACATCCGTCAAGCAATTCTTGAGAGAATTGAGCGAGAAGAGAGAAAGAGCGCCGCTGCCAAGATTCTGGAGAGTCTCGAGGCTAAGAAGCTCAAAGTTCCGAAGGGATTCATAGAGAAGACTATACGTGAGATGAGAAAAAATCGTTGATCACCTACATAGTCGATGCGTCTGTAGTGGCAAGATTCCTCTTGACTGAAGAGCTGTCCGACAAAGCGACATCACTCTTGAAAAGTTTCCATGAAGGAACTGTTGAATTGAAAGCGCCTTGCCTCGTGACATTCGAGGTGGGGAATACGCTTTGGAAGGCTATAAACCAGAAATTGATAGAGGCCGATGAGGCTCTTGAGAGATTCTCACATTTTTTGAAACTCAGATTGGGCACCGTCGAACTGGATGATCAAGAATATTTAGAAGCACTTGTATGGAGTGTAAGAAGCGACACTACATACTATGACAGTGTCTACGTTAGAGCCTCAAAGAAACTTGGGGCAACACTTCTGACAGCTGATGATGAACTCTACAAGAAATCTTCAAACGAGACCCCGACACTCCATTTACGAGACCTTCCAAGCAGATAGACCCTATCTGAAGAAGAAAAATTTGCTTTAGAAGAGCCTCAATTTATGTCACCGCACTAAATGGGATAGTCTAGTCTTTGGTTGAAAAGAGCTCAGATACATGCTGTTCATGAAATCTACTCGAACTGTTGTGTGGGGCCGAGTTCTATGTCGCAATGAAGGGAAGTACCCCAAAAGATTGCGGAGAGAATATTTGAAATCTTTAGGAGGAAATAGTTGTATTCAATCCAGTAACACTAGAGATGGTTGGCGATGTATTGAATTTGATATATGGGTTGAACCTACATGTCGCGAACGGTGCCCACTTGGCTGCACGCATAGATCTTTCATGTGAAGCATATTCTCACTGACGATGAGCATATGCTAGGTGAAAGCGTCAAGACACATCTTGATAAACACACCATCAAACTAGTCAACCTCAAAGAAATCCATAAAGGCATTTTATTGAAGAATTCCTTGGCTGATTGTATGATCTATCCACATGATACTAATATGTGATAGGCTGCGTGGATAGTAATATGGTGTGGATATTTCAAACTACTTGATTTACATTTCTTACCCAAATATAATCATTCTTGATTGTTATATACTCATACTCAACTTTCCATAAATCCTAACATCATATTGCTTGAATATTATGAATAGACGTTGAGTGCATTACCAATTTCTTTCACTCTCGGTTCTGCAGTCTCTACTGTCCCCAGCCCCTATTTTTTTTAAAAAAAAGGAGGTGGAGGTGTTTGGTCAGATGCCTAGCCGCGGAGGCTCCATGACTGTCCAGATTATGAAGTAGCCTATCAGGACTACGATCCATATGATGTTGATGAGGAGGTGATACCATTTGGGTCTTATAGGCTTCGGCAGGAACTTGAGGTTTATGGCCAACATCAAGATCGTTATGTAGGCTTGGGCTGCCTGGCCGAGCCAGTTCGCTATCAGCCATATGAAGTACGGTGTCCCTAAGGGTATCGCGCAGATGCCGTATGCTACGAGGAAGGTCAGGGCTATGAAGTACCAGAATCGGTAAGGCCTCTTCTCTGAGGCTTTCGGATGCTCGACGTAGAATGAGTCTGTGAACTGCCTAGCTATACCGTCGTATATTGAGAATTGACTGTCGAATAGGGCGGCTATTATGACCAGTCCGAAGAGGGAGAAGCCTATTGGGCCCCAAACCTTCCCGAATATCTCCGATATGACGACAGCTATCTTCCATCCTGATGGCAGCTCCATAGCGTAGACGGATCTTGCGGTGTATCCGGCGAGGGAGGCCATGAAGGTAAACCAGATTCCGCCCAGTATTATGAAGAAGAGGACCATTGTGATGCCGTTGAGCTTCATCCATCTACTCCATTTCTTGAGCTCCTCAGGATTGTTTGTGTCGAACATGTATCCGCTCCTCCTGATGTCCTCAGGCTTCGCAGTGAATCCCGTCACGTGACCATAGTAGTGGGCCATACCCATCCCCCTCTCCCTGACCCAGTAGGTATGCCAGAAGTTCCAGAAGCCCCTGCCGGCTGGAGTAGGAAGGGACCTATCGCAGCCACGGTTATTCCAGCAGGGATTAGTCCAAAGCTGACCCATCCTGCCGCTACATCTGCAACAGCCTTCGGTGTTGTCATCAAGATTGTGAATATGGTTAACCCTACGTTGGCGATTATGAAGGCCCCGTACATCAAAAGTTCAAGAGCCCTATACACGTATCTGCTTGCTGCAAAGATTATCCAAAACCAATGCCAGGGCCACTATACTCCACGACTCCCATGTGCCTATACCGCTCAGGGCTGCGGCTCCGGCGGCGGCGCCTGTGATCCAGGCTGGCCAACCTGTCTGGAGCCAGGCGAAGATTGCTGTCAACCAGCCCCAAAGGTAACGTGGCCTCAACCTTGTGAATCCCTGCAGAATAGTTTCACCTGTAGCCATGGTCCATCTCGCTATCTCATTGTTCAAGAATAGCTGGAAGAAGGATGATACTAGGTAGAGCCAAAAGATTCCGGCGAAGAGCTTGGCGCCCATATAGCCTGCATGGTAAGCCTCGAATCCACCGACTGAGAGTGTCCCAAGGATCACTGCTGGACCACACCATGCCACGATGCCGCGTAAGGTTAATGGCGGCGGCTCCGGTAGCGGCTTGATCTCAAGCGGAGGTTTGATATCTCCAGCCTTCCATAGGCCGGACTTTTCCCCCACTCAAAATTTTTTCCTCGGGTCTGTTAAAACTCAATTATTTTTTTAATATCTTTCTAGATATTAAAAACTTTCGATCGCAGTCTCCTAAACAATCCTAGCTGTTAAACGTAATAAATTATTTATATTTAGCTATATTTACATATATCGGTCGCTATGGACGAAATCGGCATGAACAACTTCAAAGCAACCATATTCAAAGCTCTGGGAGACCCGAGTAGACTACAGATACTAGAATCTTTGAGGTCCGGGGAAAGTTGTGTCTGCTCCATCGTTTCAAGCGTAGGCTCAACCCAGCCGACAGTATCAAGACATCTGAAGGCCCTGACAGACTGCGGCATCTTGAAGAGGAGGAGGGAGCGCAACAGGATCCTCTACTCAGTGACATCTACCAAGATCTATGATATAATAGATTCAGTAGACTCAAAACTTATCGAAAACTTCACCAGACACATCATAATGTCAATACAGAGAGGAGAGAGATAGCCTCCATGCCGATTTCAACCACAATTGAAAATGGAGTGAAAAAATTTGAAGGTGAACAGTTACGAGGTACTAGAGGAATTATACTATACTGAGCGTCATAGTTGGGTCAAGATAGAGGGTGAAAAATGCAGGGTAGGGGTGACAGACTATTTTCAGAAGATGGTCAGGGGATGGGCTTTCAGAAAACCGACAGACATAGTATATGTGGGGTTACCACAAACAGGATTGACAGTCAAGAGAGGTGAACCAATAGCATCCATCGAGTCTGCAAAGGCTGTTTCAGACATGTACACCCCAGTCTCAGGGGAGATAGTTGAAGTGAATAGTGAGTTGCTCGACAATCCTGGAGTAATAGGTGAGAGCCCATATAAGGAGGGGTGGATAGCCATCATAAAGCCCTCTAACCTCAACAGCGAGGCCGAAACCCTCATGACTGCTGAAGACTATAAGAAACATTTGGAGAGCCTCATCGATATTAGGAATCGAGAGTATATGGAGATGTTAAAGGAAGTCGGCCTACAAGAATAAATTGAGATGGTTGATATGGTTCTGGTTGAGGTTATAGGCGTCGAGCCGCCATGCAAGAGATGCGCCGCAACCCATAAGAACGTTGAAGAAGCAGCTTCAAAACTTAAGAGTGAAGGCATAGATGTAACTATTAGAAAACTGAATATAGCCTCGAAGGAGACTATCTCAAAGTATGGAGTAATCCTGTCGCCAGCATTGGCGGTGGACGGTAAAGTCAGGGTTGCAGGCAGAATCCCCAGTCCAGAGGAGATAATTAAAATCATTAAAGAGTCTGAATAGACTTCAGGTTAATATGTTCTTTACACTGAGGTAGCTACAGGCAAAAGCATAACAAAACCATAATCAGAAATGGAAATTGAGTATAAATCTATGAAGAGAACCGATGATGAGCCCCAGAACAATCACCTCAACAATTATCACAACAATATTAATATCTAGTCTCCTCAACAGTGTTTGGGCCGTAGAATCCACCCTGACGATCCAACCCTCAATCGCAGACACCTTCGTAAACAGCATGTACCTGAGCCATAAATATCCTGAGGAGCCACATGGATACTTATGGGGAATGTTCGCTGGAAACATGTACGCAGAGTATGACTCATTCAAGGGCTACGGCTCCTCAAGAATATACATACAATTCAACATATCATCCATACCGAGAGACGCCAAAATACTTTCAGCTAACATGTGCCTCTACATGTACGACCCTCCAAAGACAAGCCAGGAGTTTGAGGCCCACAGGGTACTCTCAGAATGGAACGAACATAAATTGACATGGACTACCCAACCAACCTATGTTCAGACACCCACATCCACCGTTACTGTAAACCCAACACCCAGAGAATGCTGGGTATGCTGGGACATCACAAAAGACCTACAGATGTGGCATTCAGGCGAGGCTCGAAACTTCGGCACAATGATAAAGATCAGTCAAGAGAGAAACGCAACAGACCAGGTTGCCTCATTCTACCCTAAGGAAGCTTTACAGGCTCAACACCTCAAACCGAAGATAACAGTTAGAATTGACTGGTACAAACCCATCCCTCAACAGCAGACCGAAACGCCTAGCATACCAACCAAAACACCTGAAAGCAAACCTTCAACCAAAGAAGCAAAGCCGACATTCAGCCCAACCTACACGCCTACAAACATAACCGAACATAAACCCCCAGACTATACAATACTAACATTGGCTTCGGTAACGATCATCATAGTGGGGGCCATATTAATCGCCAAGGGAAAGTTTAGAAAAGACAGGAAGAAGGTCAATGGAAAGAGGCGAAGACAAACCTCACCAAGATAACTTGCAAGCAGAACGTCGCGGAAACTATAAAAATGTGTAGTGGAGGCTGATTCACTCGAGAAAGATTCTAAAGGTTAAACCTCCAGACGACTACCCCCCTGAAGACGGCAATTACCTAAGGGGAAACGACTACTCACCAGTCGCCGTCGTCATCCTCCTCCACACATCATACGATAAGATTCCAGACTTTCTTTTAGAACTCTCAAAGGTCTCAGTTGAGGCGGGAGCAGCGTTGGCTGGGTTCTTGCAGACCGAGAATATTGGAATAGAGAAGATAGTCTGCAACGTCGTCGCCAACCCAAACATAAGATACATCATACTCTGCGGGGTTGAGTCTGCAGGTCACAGGCCAGGCCAGACATTCGAAGCATTCATCAGAAACGGTGTCGACGATAAGAGAAGGATAGTTGGAGCCGAATCCTTAACCCCATACCTCTACAATATCTCCCTCGAAGCTATAGAGAGGTTCCGTAAACAGGTTGAACTGGTGAGCCTACTACTCGAGGAGGATAGAAGACTCAGAATAGATCCAGAGACTGTGAAATGTGTGATAAACGCATGCATCCAAGAGGAGCCTACACCCATCCTAAACTTCACCTTATACGATCCAGGAGCATACCCCGAACCAGCCATATGCGAGAAGATAACATGGAGAGTTGAGAGGCCATGGGCAAAATATTCAGAGGAGGAATCTGAAAAGATGAAAAAGATAAAAGAGATCGCCTCAATCAGATCGAAGTCAGAAATGGAGCGTCAGAGACGTCGAAGAGAGGAGATGGAACTGCTAGAATTACTATTCCCGAGCAAGACAAAGAAGGAATAGTTTCACGCAGACCGCTAAGCCTGAAGAGTGTAAGCGGCTTTTCAATCAACAGATATTCAGCATGCACAAGAACCTCCAATTCCTCCAACCCGTGAACGGTGTGGGTATCCTTGATGGATTTTAATGAAAACTCCAACCAGTAGAGTCAAAAACTGCGGTATATGAGAACGGTAACAATATTTTAAGATCAATTCAATGTGTTACTACGCCACCTGAGGGATATTTCGTGTCTTACCAGATCCGAAGAGACCTCTACTATACCCGTGAGCATGAATGGGTGAGAAGAGCATATGATGAGACGGCTGTTGTTGGAGTAACCGACTATGCCTTCGAAAACCCTACCGGAATAGGTTCTAGTGTTATTCATTGAGTTTCCCAAGGTAGGAGTAAGAGTTAGAAGAGGAGAGTCGATTGCCACTATTGAAAGTGAAAAGAACGTTGTTTTTCCTTCACCACTATCAGGAGAGATAGCTGAGGTGAATAGGAGGTTAGAGGGAGATCCAACGCTTGTAGGCTCAGACCCTTACGGTGACGGTTGGATAGTCAAGTTGAGAATATATGATCTGAAAGAGTTAGATGGGCTTATGAGTCCAGAGGAGTATAAAAATTATTTATGTTAGACGCTCGATCTTCGCAGATTCAAATTTTGACTTTGTAAACATTGAATTTTCGAAAAGAAATCATGCCCATTCAATAGTTTCTCTCAGATATGTTCATAGGCTCAGGCATCTCCTCAACATACCTTCTGTATCTGTCTGCATCGAAAAGTTCAGCTACCTCACTCACATTCTCAATTTTCAATTTGGCAATCCAACCCTCACCGTAGGGGTCTTGGCCTATAAGCAAAGGTCTGTTAACCAAATTTAGGTTAACCTGCAAAACTAAACCGCTCAAAGGCGAGAATACTTCTAGAACCGTCTTCGCTGTCTCAACAGTCGCTATCGCCTCATTTCGTCTAACCCTCCTACCTGGCTCTGGGAGCTCCATGGACAATATACCTCTCATGTAATCTTGAGCGTAAGACGTGATCCCTATAGTAGCCTCATCACCAACTATCCTCACCCATTCATGATTTGAAGTATAGAGGAGATCGCTTGGAATATTGCGGTTCTTCATCATATGACCACTTTGAGGAATATGTTAGAAGTGTGGCCTCACCAACTATCAGTTTGACTTCCTCAACCGGGCTAGGCTGTCAATCCCCCATCAACCAGTATGGTTGTCCCTGTGATGTAGCTTGAGGCGTCTGAGGCTAGAAACACTGCGGCTCCAACCAAGTCTTCTGGAATACTGTGACGGCCTAGAGGGACGAGTCTCAACTTCGACTCATACCAATCCCTCTGCTTGAATAAGGGTGCGTTGAGTTCAGTGTCTACGAAGCATGGGGCTAGAGAGTTGACCCTTATCCCGTATCTCCCCCACTCCTTAGCCAGTATTCTGGTGACACTGTTCAATGCGGCTTTGCTGGGGCAGTAAGGTCCAACATTCAACTCAACCCTGTCGACAACCTCAGATGTGATATTGATTATGCTCCCTCCCCTCCCTTGAGCCATCATGATTTTTCCCACTTTCTGTGAGAGGAAGAACGGAACTTTTACGTTGATAGTCATGCTCAGGTCCCAATCCTTCTCTTGAACCTTATCGGCAGGAGCCTCTTTGACCAAGCCGGCGTTGTTTACAAGTATATCGATATGTCCAAAGGTTTTCATGGTCTCCTGCACAATCCGGTCGAGTTCAGACATAACAGAGAGGTCTGCAACAATGGGCAAGGCTCTACGCCCAATCTTAATTATCTCCTCAGCAGCACTATCAAGCTGAGACTTTGTCCTTGAACATATGGCTACGTCAGCCCCATGCTCAGCAAGTCCGATAGCTATGGCCCTGCCTATCCCTCGACCTCCACCAGTTATGAGGGCTACTCTACCGGATAAGTCGAACCTGCCACTCCTCATCCAAAAACCTCCATCAGCCTTCAACGTTATGGATCTGACCTTTAAGTTTACTCTCGGCACAGATGGGGTATGGGCTTAAATATTGTATAGGCAACCTTGATTATGTGAACCGTTATGGATAAGTCGAGAACAAGAGAGCTGTTTGAGCGTGCAAGTAGAGTTGTTCCGGGTGGAATACACTCGAACATAAGATACATGCAACCTTTCCCATATATATTCGAGAGAGGTCGAGGAGCCAGACTCTTCGACGTCGACGGGGAAGAGTATATTGATTGTGTAGTAAACTATGGGGCTCTGATCTTGGGTCATGGGGATAGAAGAGTTACGGAGGCTGCTAAGCAACAGCTCGACTCAGGCCTCACCTGTGGGGTTGAGAGTGAACTCAGCATCAAACTCGCTGAGAGGCTGAACAGCATCATCCCATGCGCTGAGATGGTTAAGTTCTCCCTATCAGGAACAGAGGCTGTCGCCCACGCCCTCAACATCGTCAGAGGATACACTGGCAAGGATAAGATAATCAAGATTGAGGGGGGCTACAACGGCTGGAGCGACACAGTCATAGTGAGTGTCCATCCAGATCCAAGCAAGGCAGGACCCGCCTCAGCACCAAACAAGATATATGAGACCAGAGGTGTACCCCAGAACGCTAAGGAGAACACCATAATCATACCTTTCAACGATGAAGATGTTGCTGAGAAGACAATTAGAGATAACAGAGACAAAGTAGCTGCCCTCATCGTTGAACCTGTAGTATTCAACAGCGGAGCTATTATGCCGAAAGAAGGTTACCTGCAACATCTTCGAGAAGTGACTGAGAAAAACGATGTTCTACTCATCTTTGACGAGGTGATTACAGGATTCAGGCTGGCCCCAGGCGGTGGCCAAGAATATTTCGATGTCACACCAGACCTCGCAACCTTCGCCAAAGCAATGGCCAACGGCTTCCCAATAAGCGCCGTAGCTGGTAGAAGAGATATCATGAAAGTCTCAGCCCCAGGTGGGGGGTGATGTACGGCGGAGTATATAACGGGAGTCAGGTATGTGTAGCCGCAGCCTTGGCTACCCTAGACGCTATCGAGGACGGTGAAGTCCAGAGAAGACTCAACGAGTCAACCCAATACCTATCGAAGAGGTTCACCGAGATCGCAGAGGATAGAAAGGTTGAAGCGCAACTCTTGGGGTTAGGTGGACAATTCTGCGTATATTTCACAGACGAGGAGATTGTGAACTACCGCTCAGCCGCAAAGTCTGACAGGGCGAAGTCCCAGAGATTCCATAGAAAACTTCTGGAAAGAGGCATCTACACATATGATGGGTATCTATTTCATAACGGCATATGTGCAGCCCACACAATGCAAGACCTAGACCTCATACTGGAAAAGATGAGTGAATCCCTCCCCTAGAAAACATAGAAGTCGCAACAGGTTACTGGATAGAGAAAAATGAACTCTAGGAGGAGCTAGTTTGAAATACCTCAGGCAGAAAACGCATCATTACACGTTGAGCCCCAGAGCAGAACCCGCTATGACTGTCATCCCAGGTGAGACTGTGATCGTTGAGACCCTCGACAATGTAGGTAACAGAGTCAACTCAGAGATGGATAAAGACAAGATCAAGCCACCATTGAATCCCCTGTCGGGCCCAATATTCATTGAGGGAGCTGAGAGGGGGGACACGTTAGAGATCATAATTGAAAACATTAAACCTGCAAGAGATTTCGGATGGACGGGCCAAACATCTGAATGGGGATTCATAGAGATGGGCAGCCCAATCTGGAACATATTCAAAGAGACGATCCCAACAGAGATCAAAATATGCAGAATACAAGGTGGCAAAGTAACATTTCCACTAAAGAATGGAAAGACCATCGAACTACCTTTGAGACCCCTCATAGGAACAATAGGTACCGCCCCAGAGGTTGAGGTCCAAAGTACCACACCTGGACCGTATGGAGGGAACATGGACTGTCAAGAGGTCAGACCGAAAAACAGGCTCTACCTCCCATTATATGTCGACGGAGGTCTATTGTATTTGGGTGATATTCATGCCCTGCAGGGACATGGTGAGTTGGGAGGAGCGCCTATCGAGATCCCATCTGAAACAACCTTAACTATAAACCTGGTGAAAGGTAAGAGCATAAGTTGGCCACGCATAGTCTCAGAAGACTATTTAATTACTGTCGGAAGCTCAAAGCCCACAGAAGCCGCTGTCAAAGCCGCACTTGCCGAAATGGTTTGCTGGTTGATGAGCGATTACAACATGGACATTTGGGATGCGAACCTCCTTCTAACAGCTACAGCAGAGATCGAGTGCAGCCAGATAACCAACCCCCTCTACACAGTAGCCCTAAAGATGCCGAAGAGCCTCCTCCTAACCTAATACACCTTGAAAAACAGAGTAACATCAACTCCATAAGAAGCTGATTATGCCCTCCACATGTTTGTGGCAGTAGAGCGCCAGATGATCTACAATAAGAAACGTTCCTCCACCTTCTAGTCTGGATGGGGAGGGTTAACCACTTATATCCATTTTACTTCGAAGTGCTTCATGTCGACTCTTCGATTTGCTTCAACAAACTAGATGGTGCATCCGCCCTAACCATCGAAGGAGTACTCAGCATCCACCATGTTAAATCACACTCTCGGAGTACATTAAATTTCGCGGTAAGTAATTTGTCTACTTTATTGTGATGATTAAGCGAGTAAATATGCTTGAGAACCTACGGCGTTTAATTTTAATTGGCTACTTTACATTAAACAAGGTTAAGCGAACGGTAAATGGAAGAAGCAAGTTATGAAGCGTTTCTGGAGCATCTGCCTAACTCACATGTTCATTGAGGTATACTTGTTAACCCAAGTTGCTCTGATACCTGTATTCATACAGGAGTTTCATCTGAGCCTTCTCGAAGCTTCTCTAGTAGCCTCTGTCCCTAGCATGGTTCAGTTGCTGATGATAATTCCTTCAGGCTTCTTAGCTGAACATTTCAACACTGGGAGAATTCTTTCATTGAGCATGTTGATTGAGGGTGGGGCTGCCCTATTCCTGAGTCAGACGAGGAGCTTCCACATGTTGATCTTAGGAGTCTCCCTACTCAAGGCCTCATCGGCAATATACCATATCTCAGGATTGAGTCAGATAAGTAGAGAGGCGAAACTTGAGGTGATGAGTAGATCTATGGGGTTCCACAATACCCTGGGATGTTTAGGGTCAGCTCTGGGGGTTCTCAGCCTCAGCTTCTTCCTTACAGCTGTTGGTTGGAGAGGCGTCTATATTTTCTGGGCATTTCCAATCTTGGTTTGGGCCATAGTAACATCGAGACTATCAACACCTGGTGAAGTTCTACCCAGTGAGGTTGCAGTCGATAGGCGAGCTTTGCCTACTCGAATCAGAGCTCTAATGACAGCTGGGTTCATGATCTTTCTAGTTGCAGTTGGGTTGAAAGAGTTTGGAACGACAGGAGTCTCAACGTTTATGACAACATATCTTGTAGGTGTCAAGGGCCTCACTGAGGCGGTGGCTAGCCTAATATTCGGTTTAGGCCCATTGACAGGGATTGTCGGCTCATTGCTCGGAGGCTACTTGGGTGAGCGTTTAGGCGCCAAGAGGGCCCTGGGCCTGGCCATCCTAGGCTGCATAATAATGCTTCCAACCCTCATCTTACCCATCCAGATTTATCTCATCACATTGTTCTATCTCATCTATTCGACCTTGAGTCAAAGCACATACGTTCCTATGAATACGTTAGTTACGAATCTCACCCCTGCAAGGAGTAGGGGATTCGGGTTCAGCGCTTACTTCTTTACTGAGAACCTCATCGCATCCATCGCCCCGACTGCTATGGCTGGTGTGATAAGCCTGTATGGTCTGCCATACTTCATCCAATTCAGCACTGGATTCATGGTAGCTGGTATGCTAGCCCTACAATCTTTAAAGGCTCTGAGGTCTAGCCAAGTTTAGTAGAGGTTGAAATTCGCATCTGAAATATTTCGTTTGAGATCGCATAGTTTTCAAGACTTAGTTCCGCATACTGGACATTTGGGGTTTCTCTTGACCTTTATCTCTTGGAAGGAGAGGTCCGTTCCATCGTAAATGAGCAGTCTACCAAGCATATTGCTCCCTATGCCTGTTATGAGTTTGATGGCTTCTGTGGCTTGGAGGGTTGCTATCAGGGCTGGTGTTGTGCCGACGACCGGAGGCTTCTCGACTTCAGGCGGAACCTGCGGGAAGATGCATGAGAGGCAGGGTGTGGTGCGCGGTATGATTGTGGTGAGCTGCCCTTCGAAGCCGTAGACTGCTCCATGGATGAAAGGTATCCCCTCCCTCACACATGCCTCATTCAAAATATACCTGGTCCTGTAATTGTCCATCGCATCCACTACAACATCGAACCCCCTTATCATATCATAAACATTCTCTCTCGTTATTTTACATCTCAAACCCTCAACCTCAACGTCTGGGTTCAGACTCCTTAGTTTCAGGGATGCGGAGTCGACCTTGAAAATTCCAATGTCATTCATCCAATGTAGGATTTGTCTATTCAAATTGCTCAACTCAACCTTCTCATCGTCTATGATTCTGACCTTTCCGAAACCGCTTGCGACCAAGTATATGGATGCTGGGCATCCTAGACCTCCAACTCCAGCTACGACGACCTTGGAGGACTTCAATTTCAGTTGACCCTCAGTCCCCCAACCGCTTATCTTGAGTTGCCTGTCATAACGTTCAAGCTCATGCCTTGCCAGATCCATCGTCACCACCGTGATTATAATATTCTAAACTTACTAATTAACCTCGACAGTTTCATGTGCGTGGTCGTCATACTCTTCGGTGAGAACCGCTTAGGTGCCGCTTCACTATAACAATTTCCAGCTCGCCTATAACGATGCCACTCGAAATCTCCATCTCCGCTTATGAGATTGTCGGTAGTGAGCCCCTCAGATGTTGCGTCATCGCCGAGTATCTGTAAGGTGGCGGCTTTCTTCACTGTGTAGAATCTTCAGCCGTATCGTATATTGATTCTATTGAAGAGGCTAAAGGCTGAATGAAGATGTCAACCTTTACGGCCACCCTCAAGTTACACATATTTTTAAATTACCTTCGATAAGAATCTTCAATGGAGATAATTTATGTTTAGAGACCTGCCTTACTTTAGAGTGGAAGGGAGCTTCATATGATAATATATCACGCCAGTAAAATATGGCTGGCTTATGGTGTTATGGATTATGATGGATAAAGTCTTGCAAGATCTCAGGAGGGGTGAGGATAGTAGTCTCCTCCTGAAGGTTGCATGCGACATTCTCAGAGTCTTGACCATCATGGGTGGAAGCGCTTGGATGAGTGAGTTGGAGCAGACGCTTTTGGAGTTTTGGAGCCTCGATGAGGGGCACCCCTACGACCTAGGGAGTTTGCAAGGTGAGGTTGAGAAGGCATTGGAGCTTTTGCGTGGAAGAAATTTGTTGACTGTGAGGAGGGGTGTGAGGGGTGATCTGGAGACGAATCTGCAGAGGGAGGAGAACCTATACTCAATATGTGACTTCACATCCCTACTCAGGGTCTTTGGAAGCGATGGAAAAATATTGAAGTATAGAATGATGGCGTAATCTAGGTTCCAAAACCGATTTGGCATGGGTTGCTCAATCGCTTTGGGATGGTGCCTCAACAACCGTTCTTGTGCGGAATATGGCCTTCACATATCCATCATGGAGAGCCACAATTCTTAGTGGGTTATCCACTGTCTTTAAACCTCCAGGTAACTCCCACTCAACAAACTCCCAGACTCTTGAATCTTTAGGAGTTGCTGTGAAGGTTACTGATGTGTTGTATCTGTAGTTGGTGGCCCATGGGTTGGTTATCAATCCATATGTAGGTTCGGGACTGCTGCTTATCGAACCTGCCTCAGGCGGGTAGACTATCTGATCTATTCTCACCCAGGGCCAGATGGTAGGTATGATGGGGCCTCCAGCCTTGATGGGGGCTACAACCGCCTTCAAGGAGCCGTCACCTAAGACGGTGCATGCTGTCTCAGACAT
>Ga0123519_10009803_pt1 | contig 14369 bp, 14 predicted proteins | sample YelNatPaOPRAMG02_FD_87396 | JGI IMG/M metagenome (GOLD analysis project Ga0123519, IMG submission 87396) | Hot spring microbial communities from Yellowstone National Park - Yellowstone National Park OP-RAMG-02 (version 2) | ecosystem: Environmental > Aquatic > Thermal springs > Hot (42-90C) ...
CGCGAATCGGCTATGAGGATGGGAAGACAATCTGCGGTACGGATCCCGAGCATGAGATCGGGGACGTCGGTGATCATCGCGTCGTATTCGAGGGGTCCGCAAGCCCTTCGGGGAGGCTCCCTCACAACCAAGACCTCGTCTCGATGAACCTGTTTGAGCATGACCAACCGCTCCGGATCAAAACCAAAAGCCGTTGCAATCCATCTGCGGTTCTTGAGGGCCTCATCCCAAGAGGTCCCATGGGTGCTGCCAACGCTCAGTTCTCCGGAGGAGGTATCGATCCCTTTCCTTCGCGTGAGAAAGCCATGGCGAATCCAAGGGATGGCTGCGAGGCAAGGGGCCTCAAAAAAAGGGAGCCCGTCGTTCATCCGGAGGTCGGGTCGGTCGAAAACCCTTATTGCCTTGTTTCCCAAACGTTTCTCTAACATCAGGAGGTTTTCCTTCCGATTCTTAAATGGATTAAGACCCTTTCCATGTCCTCTGGCAAGGGGGAATGGAATTCGACTTTTTCACCGGTCCGCGGATGGATGATCCTTAACCTCTCCGCGTGAAGCGCCTGCCTTCCCATGGCCTTGATCAGCTCACGAAGGCGTGGGTCAAACGTGGACGAGACGTTCCCCTTTCGGCCATAAAGGGGGTCTCCCAAAAGAGGGTGGCCCATGGAGGCCAGATGGACTCGGATTTGGTGTGTTCGACCCGTCTGGGGAAGAATTTGAAGGAACGTCACGCCCGGGAATCTTTCCAAGACCCTCCAGCGGGTGACCGCGGGCCTTCCTTTCTTTGTGTGAATGGACATCCTCTTTCGTTCCCGGGGGTGGCGGCCTATGGCCCAATCGATCACTCCTTCATCTTGATGGAAATGGCCGGTAGCAAGGGCAAGATAGGCCTTTTCAACCGATCGGTTCTTGAACTGCTTCGCGAGGTGTTGATAAGCCTGATCGTCCTTTGCAACGACCATCACTCCGGAGGTGCCTTTGTCGAGGCGGTGGACGATCCCAGGCCTGATGACTCCGTTGATTCCCCCTAAATCCGTGCAGTGATGGAGCAGGGCGTTGACCAGGGTTCCCGTAGGGTTTCCCGGAGCAGGGTGGACCACCATGTTTGGGGGCTTATCCACGACGATGATGGAGGTATCCTCATATAGGATGGAAAGAGGGAGACCTTCCGGCCGAAGGGTGAGGGGTTCGGGTTCTCGAAGCCATCCCGAGACCCGATCGTTCGTCTTGAGGTGAGCGCTGGGCTTGGCCGGCCTCCCATTCAGAAGGATACGGCCTTCCTCAATCAGTTTTTTGGCCTGAGATCGAGAAAGGCCCAGCTCCTCCCGGGATAGAAATTGGTCGAGGCGAAGCCCCTCTGCGTCGGGAGAGATCGTGATGTGAAAGGACCTTCCTCGTTCTTTTTCTTGACCGTTTTGGGAATTCGAACCTGAAAACGTCTCCAGTGCCATTTCTTATCGTCGGGTGGACGGCGCTGTGGACAAGGCTCCCTCGATGGCCTTTGCCAGCAGGGGGATTTCGGAGTCAAAAACGGTTCTCATGTCAAGAAGAATCTCTTCCTTGCTTATCCGCGCAACGACAGGAGGCTCTCCTTTTCGAAGACGGGTTTCGAAATCGTCAACCGAGCAGCCTTCAGGCCGGATGGTCACGACGACGGTGGGAAGTTCCTCGATGGGAAGGGAACCTCCTCCGACCTGGGAGACATCCTCCCGGATAGCGGCCCTTGCTTGCCCCGCGCAGAGAGGAAGGATCTGCCTGAGAAGCCTCTTCGCCTTTCTCTTAAGGATCGATTTTTCCACGGTGAGCATGGCCAGGGTTGGAATCTCCCGTACCGCCCTCTTCGGATCAAGATAGAGAAGGAGGGTTCCTTCGAGAGCGGCCAGCGTCAGTTTATCGATTCGAAGGGCGCGGTTCAGAGGATCGACCTTGATCCGATCAAGGAGGGCTTTCTTGCCTAAGATAATGCCTCCCTGGGGGCCTCCCAGGAGCTTGTCTCCGCTGAAGGTAACGATATCCGCACCGCCGCGAATCGCCTCTTGGACCGTAGGTTCTTTGCTCATTCCATGGGCACGGAGATCGACGAAACAGCCGCTACCCAAATCGCACATCACCGGTAGGTGGTGACGTCGTCCGAGCTCGGAGACTTCTTCAAGGGGGACCTCGGCGGTAAATCCGATCACTCGGAAGTTGCTGGGATGGACCTTCAAGAGAAGGGCGGTCTCAGGGCCAATCGCGTTTTCGTAATCTCTCAGGTGGGTTCGGTTCGTGGTACCCACCTCCCGTAGCTTCGCACCACTTTGAGCCATCACATCGGGGATACGAAAGGCGCCTCCGATTTCGACCAGCTCGCCTCTCGAAACGATCACCTCGCGGCCGGATGCCAGGCTGTGGAGGGCCAGAAGGACGGCTGCGGCATTGTTGTTGACGACCAGGGCTGCCTCCGCACCGCTCAGACGGCAGAGCGTCTCTTCCACATGGACGTAGCGACTGCCTCGTTGACCCCTCTCGAGGTCATACTCCAAATTGGAGTACCCCTGGGCGATCGTCATCAGATGCCCCAGTACCGTCGGATGAAGCGGGGATCGGCCGAGATTGGTGTGAAGGACCACGCCGCTCGCGTTGATCACATGGCGCAATCGAGGCTGAACCGTTCGAGCGATCTCCTCCTGAAAGAGGGGCAGGAGATGGTCAAAACGAAGCAGGGCCTCTTCGGAGGAACCCAACGTCTCACGTTGGGCCAACTCCCTCCGCACCCTTTCCAGCCCCTTTCGGATCGCCTCGACCACGACGGCCCGGGGATGCCTTTCGAGGAGGGCACGGATCTCGGCTCTCTCAAGGATTTCATCGACACGAGGAATGTTCCTCAGAAGCTGCTGGCGAGGGGTTTCGGACATTGGGTTGCCTCCTCATCAGGATGGTTCTCAGGATCTTGAAGAAATTCATCCGGATGAATCGTGTGGGCCACTCGAGCTCCCTCTTTTCACAGACCGTCGAGACGCTGTAGGCGTCTACAGGCGGGTCTTCTTCAAAAAAACGATCGAGCAAGCGCTCGCGCTCTCCTTCGTCGGGAACGGACATGATCCGGTCGATCTCCTTCATGATCCGGACAGCCCCTTCGATTCGGGCCTCCACCGCATCGGCTGTCTTCGGGTCGATCAGGCCGTAACGGGCCTTGAGGCGGTTCAACCGCTTTCCTGCCTCGTAGGTGCTGTAAACGATGGCATCGCGATCCATCCACTGGGTTTCGTAGTTGAGAATGTACTTCCAGCTTGGTGCGAGGAGGGCCTGCCGATGCTGTTCGATCCCTTTGAAAAGCAAACGATATCCGTATCGTTCGGGTTCCTCAAAGGCAGCACTACCCGGGTCGAGAAAAGGAGCGAGGGGAGAGATGAAGGGAAGAAGCTTGTCGTAGGGTTGAAACCGTTCGATGAGGTCATGACAGTAGTCCACGGTCTCTAATACGGACTGATAGGTTTGCTTGGGGAGACCGGTCATAAAGAAGAGATCGATCCGCTTGCATCCAAGATCCACGGCGTCTCCGATCATTCTCTCAAGGGCTTGATTATCGTAGAGCCTTCCGAAGGCCCTCCGGACCTCTTCATCATGAGATTCCGGAGAGATCTCGATGTTGAAGTTCGTAACCGATTCAGCGATCTTCTCGAGGAGGGCCCTTCGAGGAGGCATAAAGAATTCGAAAGCGATGTGATTGGGAATCGTTCGTTTTTTCAACTCTTGAAGGAAGGTCAAACCGTAATCCTCACCGCCCTGGAAGATGTCTCCAATGACCATCACCGGCGCGTTGAGATGCTCTGCGATATGGAAGATATCCCGGGCAAGAAGGGCCGGGTCCCGAAAGGCCGTTTTCTTCCGGTGCGCGATCGATCGAAAGGTGTTGGCCGAGCCCCCGCAGGTCTTGCAGTTGTAGTTGCATCCCCGGCAGGTGAAAACGGCCGTGACGGGGTAGTTGTACCAGTTGACAAACGGCTGATAACCGACAGGATCCCGATATCGGACGACCTTCTTCATGATGTGGCGGTAATCGATGGCGATCTCGTCGAGATGATCGGGAACGTGGGAAAGGGGGTTGACGCGAATCGTGTTTTGACCATCTCTCCAGGTGAGATTCGGGATATCCTGGAAGCGTTTCTTCCCTTTGATCTCTTGAATCAACCGAACCAACGGTTTTTCCGTCGAATCGCCTCGGAGCACAAAGTCGACAAAGGGATACTCTCGGAGGATCTCTTCGTGATAGTACGTCGCCGAGAGACCGCCCAGGATTACGGGTATCCGGGGGTGAAGCCCTTTGACCACCTCGGCCAGAGCCAATGCTCCCTGGACATGGGCCATCCAGTGGAGGTCGAGCCCGAAGGCCCGGGGCTTCTGTTTTGCGAGAAAGGCCGAAACATCAAACCCCCTGTCCTTCAGCATCTTCATCGCTACGTTGACGATTCGAACCTTCAGACCATGGCGCTCGAGGTATTCGGATAGGCTGGCAAAACCGATCGGGTACATCTCAAAAATGGGAGTGGACGGAACCACATCGCTGATGGGGCCATAGAGGCCCCGTCGTTTCCGAAAATCGTAAAGTGTGGGAGGATGAAGAAGAATCAGATCAACGGGTGCCATGATGCGAAGATGCCTCGGATCTTTCGTAATCGTGAAGAGGTTCGTTGAAGGCCGTTCAAATCTGTCCTCAGAGGGAGAAGGAATGGAGACCTCATGGGCTCTGTCGTTTTGGAATCGGTGGCTTGGAAGCTTCGATTGCTCTGGCCTTGAAGGCCTCCACCCTCTTCGCAATCTCCGGGTGGTCTTTGACCTGCTCTGTCAGGGGCAAGATGGTGTTCGAGAATTCGTTTCGTTCCTTGAGCTGCTCCAGTTGTTTTTCGAACCCCTCTCGGGTCTTCTGCCACTGGAGCTTTTCAGCCTCCGTCACATTTCGAGAAGCGATTCGCTTTTGGACATTGATCAAGTTCCTCTCCAAGGTTTGCTTTGTGGTCACATTGTAGAAAGACGAACCTGGATAACGGAGTTGGAGATCGAGCCGTCCCACATACATCCCCTTTGAAGGCGTCTGAAGGAGGATGCTGTTCTTGATCACCGGGGGGTTCAATAAGTTGACGCCCGTGTGACCGCCCACAATGATGTGAATGCCCGCAAGGACCTGAGCCAATTCCATATCCTTTGGATAGCCCAGATGGCTGAGCAGGATGATCAGATCGGACTTCGACTGAAGCTCTTTGACGAGGGTTGAAGCGACTTCAACCGGAGGCTTCACTTCGAGCCCTTTGATCCTCGGATCGTCAGGTCTGAAAAGATCGGGTGAGAGAAGGCTGAAAATGCCGATACGAAGTCCTTTCACCTCCTTCACCAGATAGGGCTGAAAAAGGGGTTTTCCCGACTCGACGTCATAGAGGTTACTCGAAAGGAAGGGAAAGGTCGCCTTCTTTGAAAGATCCACCAAGAAATCCTTCCCAAGGGTCAAATCGTCGTCCCCGATTCCAAAGGCATCATAATGAATGAAGTTAAAGGCCTCGATAATGAGACGGGCCTTCTCCGAAGCCTCCCTCAGCTCGTAATCCGGAAGGGGGGCAATAAATTTCTTGAAGAGGAGGTCTCCCGAATCCAGGACAAGCAACTCTCTTTCGGTTTCCCGGATTTCCTCGATCTTCGTCGCTCTCTTGGCGAGACCGCCAAGACGATTCTTCTGCCCTCAGGTCGGACACGGCTCGATCTCACCGTTGATGTTGTTACTGTAGATCAAGGTGAGCGACCTCCCTCCGGTTTCCGCCCTTGTGGCCCATGGGATCACCAGAAGGAGGAACGTACCGAGGGAGACGAGGATGAAGATAGAGCTTTTTTTCATATCCGTTGCCCTCACTCGTTTTAATCTCATTTATATCCTATTTCCCCCTCCTAAAACAAGGGAGGAGAAGGCGAAACGAAATCTCGGAGTGTTCTCGAACCTTTTCAACTCTTGTCCATCGTTCTTCATACAAAGCGTTTGTCCTTGTGCCATAGGTTGCACTTGTTCCTTTCTAGTCTCTGGCCCGAAGGCTATCGTCTATTTCGTCTGAATCACGGGTTCAGTTTGTCCAGGGGTTGGGAATGGGTCTTTTGTACCCTTTTTGGTGGGCGAGAAGGTCGAGATGAATTGTAGCGATGTCTTCAAGTAGAGGATCGGGAACCTCCATCTTTCTCAGGTCGACCGTTTTGAAGTAAGAATGGCATTGGTCGCAGAGGTCGACACGGCAGTTCTCTTCCCCTTCCGCGAAAATATAGTGGAGGGTTTGAGGATCCTTGTTGTGACAGTAAGGGCATCCAACTCGATTCACGTGCCAGGAGTATCCGCACTCGCCGCAATAGAGGTAACGTTTTCCCGTCTCCTCCCGTAAGAGGCTGATCGAGGGCTGCGAGCCACAGATGGGACAGGTTCCTTTCAGCTCTTTCTCCGTGGGAAGCTCTTCGCGGATCCTGGAAACGGTGAGCTCAACGGAAGGGCGAATGGTTTCGCGAAGAAGGAAAAGCAAGATCTTGGCGTCGAGACGGAACCGGGCAGCGACCTTTTCAACTTTCTTCTCCCGGAGTCCTTTTCTTAAGAGTTCCTTCAAATCCCAAACTTGGCTTTCGAGCGTTTCCTCGATCTTCTTCACCTCTTCCGATAGCTTCGGATTGGAGGCCTTGGCAACCTCGCAGAGAGACCGAAAGAGGGAGATGGAGGCTTCGAAATCGATAGGCCAATCCTCCTTCTGGACAAGAGGGAAACCCTCTTTTTCGAGAAGGTCTTTCCACTCTTTTTTCAGGACGAGAGGTTCCACGCGCAATGAGGTTTTCACCTCGTGCTGCTTTGTTCTGATCTCTTGATAGAAATCGAGCAGGGGCCCATAGGCAGGCCTCCTCTTCTTGATCTGCTCGATCCGTTCCCTGAGCGTTTCCAAATAGTCTCCCGTCATAGGGCCCGTGATCAGGGCTACGAAAGAAGGGTATGCCTCGGCGGCGTTGGACCTTCCTCTTTCCGCCGCCGAAGCAAAACTTCACCCCCCTTACACCCGGCTAGCCCGAAACATGAGGCGATTTGCTTTCACCTTCGATGGACCGTGAAAAGGCAAGTTTGCGGCTTAATCCCAGGGTGTTACTGGCGGTGGCGTGTTTGTAGTATTTCTTGGGATCGTCGGCCAGCAGGTAGATCGTCCTGACATCCTCGGGGCTGACCAGAGTCGCCTCCTTATGGAGGCGCTGGACTTCTTCCAGGCGTTTTTGAGCTTTCTCAAGGATGGCCTTTCGGTCGCCAAAGCTCATGGCACCACTGGGACAAGTCTTCACGCATGCGGGCAGGAGCCCTTCGCGGGTCCTATCCACGCACATCGTACATTTGGCCATGATGCCCGTCGCCGGGTTGATCCTCGGGATGTTGTAAGGACAGGCCTCACGAATTTCCTTAAAGTCCGAAGCCTTCACCTTCACCTTCGGGCTGAAGATCACGGCTCCAGTAGCCTCGTCGATCGTGATCGCCCCTTTCGCCTTTGCATCGGCCACCTCTTTGCAGGGGGGTGACACACAATGGCGGCATTGATCCGGAAAGAAATACCAGCTCACGGACTCACCTGCTGGTTCGCTGAAGCGCACCACCTTCCAGGTGTTGACGGAAAGGTCGGGAGGGTTCTGATGGCTGCCGGTGTTGACGGTTTTCTCGGCCGGCCGCTGATTCCACTGCTTGCAAGCGATCTGGCACCCCCTACATGCCGTGCATTTCGTTGTATCGATGAGAAAGGATTTATCTGCCATTGGGATCACCTCCTTCAGCTCTTAGCACCCTTCTTGGGGGGCTCTTTGGTCAATTTTGCCACGTTCGCCATGAAGGCCTTTGATTCGGGGATCATCGTGTTGGGATCCCCGATCGTGGGGGTCAATAGGTTGGCGCTCTCGCCCCCGCCCTTAGGATGGAGCCAGCCGTAGTGCCAGGGCAGCCCGATCAAGTGGATCGTCTGGCCCGCGATGTTGAAAGGTTTAAGGCGAGGCGTTACGATCGCTACCGCCTCCACTTTCCCTCGGGGCGTGGAGACCACAACTCGGTCGCCGTTCTTAATCTCTCGAAGCTTAGCAAGCTCCACGCTCATCTCGCAGAACAATTGGGGCTCGGCCTCGATCAGCCAAGGCAGCCACCGGGTGAGAACACCTGTCTGCCAGTGCTCGGTCACACGATAAGTCGTACAAACAAAAGGATAGCGGGGATCGCAGGTGAGGAACTTGTCCGGACCTCCCTCGAAGACCTTGATCACCGGGTTGATCCTCTGGTTGGACATGAGGTTCTTTTCGATAGGACATTCGAGGGGTTCGTAATGTTCCGGTAAGGGTCCGTCCTTCAATCCGGGGCCGAAGAGCGAAGCCACCCCATCGGGCTTCATGATGAAGGGGTAGGCGCCCTCGGTACCCATGGGCGGTACAGCATTGTCCGGCACATCCCCGATCCATCTCTTTGCTGCGGCATCCCACCTGAGGAGCGGCCGCTTTGGATCGCGAGGATTTCCTTCGAGATCCACGGAAGCGCGGTTGTAGATGATCCTTCGGTTGAGAGGCCAGCACCAAGACCACTCGGGATAAAGCCCAAGCCCGGTGGGATCGCTCTTCTTCCTTCGAGCAGCCATGTTGCCTGCTTCGGTATAGCTCTGGGAATAGAGCCAGTTGCCACAGGACGTTCGGCCGTCGTCGAGGAGATAGACGAAGTTAGGGACAAGGGTTCCTTTCTTGTAGGGTTTCTTGTCTACCGGATGTTCTGGGATATCCTCGAGGAAGTAGCCGTTGATCTCCTTGGCCACCTTGTGGATATCGAAATGGCCGTTCGTTTCGTAATCCCATTTGAGGTTCAGGATGGGGACTGGGAAAGCTCCACCTTCTTTCTGATAAAGGGCCCGCACTTTCTTGAAAAGCTCGTAGATGATCTCGCCATCGGGCCTCGCCTCTCCAGGGGGGTTGGCTGCTTTGTAACGCCACTGCATCCAGCGGCCGCTGTTGCTAATGCTTCCTTCTTTTTCAAGAAAGGCGGCGCAGGGAAGTTGAAAGACCTCGGTTTTGATCTTTTTCGGATCCATCCCCGGTCCTTTCCAGAAGGAGCCGGTCTCGTTGTCAAAGAGATTGACATTTACGAGCCAGTCAAGACGGGTCATGGCCTCGCGGGCTTTCCCCGCATGGGCGCTTGAACAGGCCGGGTTCATTCCCCAGGCGAAGAAGCCGCTAAACGTTCCCTTATACATTTCATCAAAGAGGTTGAGCCAAGAAGCATCCTGATCGGGGTCGAGCTTCGGCAGCCAAGCGTACCCGAAATCGTTCTCCTTCTTGGCATTTTCACCGAACATCGATTTGAGAAAGCTTGCCACGTACTTGGGCCGGTTTTTCCACCAATTGACACTTCGAGGGTCTTTCGAGACCGGTGTGGTCTTGTTGTAATCAGCGAGGCTCGCCCACTGAGCTCTCGGCGTGGGGAGGTATCCGGGGAGAATGTGAAAGAGAAGCCCGTGGTCGGTCGAACCCTGGACGTTCGACTCCCCACGAAGGGCATTGACTCCGCCTCCGGCGATGCCCATGTTTCCGAGAAGGCTCTGGACGATGGACATGGCCCGTATGTTCTGGACGCCCACCGTATGCTGCGTCCAGCCCATGGCGTAGAGGACCGTCCCAGCGCGATCCGGTGTTCCCGTCGAAGCATAGGCCTTATAAACCTTCTCCAGATCTTGTTCCGGTGTTCCCGTGATCTCCGTTACCTTCTGAAGGGTGTAACGGGAATAGTGTTTCTTCAAAATTTGGAAGACGCAACGAGGGTCTTGGAGGGTCATGTCCCGTTTGGGGATGCCTTTTTCGTCTTTCTCCAACGCCCAGAAGGACGGATCATAGGCCCGGAGGGTAGGGTTGTATCCGGAGAACAATCCATCGTCGAAGTTGTATCTGGGGTTGACGATAAAGGAGGCGTTCGTGTAGTTCTTGACGTAGAATTCGTCGTAGAGGTTGTTGTCCAGAATGTACTTGATCATGCCGCCGAGAAAAGCAATATCCGTTCCCGAGCGGAGACGAACAAAGATATCAGCCTTGGACGAGGTCCGGGTGAACCTCGGATCCACGTGGATGAACGTCGCTCCCCGATCCTTGGCCGCCTGGATCCATTTGAAAGAGACCGGGTGATTCTCGGCGACGTTTCCCCCCATGTTCAGAATCACATCGGCATTCCGAAAATCGATATAATGATTCGTCATCGCACCGCGTCCGAACGACTCTCCCAGAGCCGCTACTGTGGCGCTGTGTCAGATACGGGCCTGATGCTCGATGTAAACGAGACCGAGGGATCTCAGAAACTTCTGGTAAAGCCAACACTCCTCGTTGTCGAGGGCCGCGCTTCCGACGGAGGCGATCCCTTTGGTACGGTTAATGACCTTGCCGTCGGCATTTGTGGCCGAAAAGCTTTCGTCACGGCTCTTCTTGATGTTGGCAGCGATCTTTTCGAGGGCCCAGTCCCAGCTCACCTCCTTCCATTCTGTGCTGTAGGGAGCCCGGTAACGGACCTTCTTCAGTCGGTTCTCGTTAACCGCAATCTGATAGCTCGCCGCTCCCTTAGCACAGAGGGCTCCTTCGTTGATGGGATGGTCTGGATCGCCCTCGGCATTGATCACCTTCCCCTTGCTGTCCGTGTGGACGATGATGCCGCAGCCCACGGAACAATAACAACAAATGGTGTAGGTCTCCTTCGCTCCCTTGATGCGGAGCTCCTGAGCATAGACCTCTGCAGGAGAGAGGTCGAAACCAAGACTGCTCACCACCGCTCCTGCTGCGGTGGCTCCCGAAACTTTCAAGAACGTTCTTCGGGTAATGTTCATGACATCCGATCCCCCTTTCTTTCGGATTTGAGCCTTGTGAAACATACCACAAAGGTTTATCCTTGTCAAGAAGGTTTTCAAGAAAAGAGGGGATGCGTTATAATGGTCAAAAAATGGGAATAATAAGACGTGTCACAGGGAGGAACGAAATGGCCCTCAGCAAGGAATTGCTCGACATTCTGGCGTGCCCGAAATGCAAGGGAGAGATTTTTCTGAACGAGACGCAGGATGGACTGATCTGTAAGGCTTGCCGTCTCTTGTATCCCATACGGGATGACATTCCCGTGATGCTGATCGAGGAGGCTCTTCCTTACCGTGAGGAGGGCTAGGCCAGAGCGGCCATGATGATTTGAAGGCTGTGGGACGAAGAAGGGTGAACAGAAACCTTTTCGCATCCTTTTTGTTTACGAGGGTTTCGCCTTGGGGAAGATCCTTCCGTATTTTCAATTCTTGTTGGCCAAGATCTTCGGCTTTCTTGTGACCCTTCTCCCCGAAGGCCCTTCTCTCTGGGTCGGAAGGAGATTAGGTGCCCTCGCTTATCACCTTGTTGGAGAACGTCGGGAGGTTGCCCTCGAGAACCTCCATCTCGCTCTCGGCCCGGAAAGGTCAGAGCAAGAGATACGGTCGGTGGCCAAAAGGGTTTTTCAGAATCTGGGGATGACAGCCGTTGAATTCTTCAGAATGCCACGGATGGGTGAAGAAGCCCTGAGGCAGAAGGTGGAGGTTGAGGGGGTGGAAGTTTTGGAAGGGCTGTTGGATAATAACAGGGGAGGTTTTCTCCTTCTCTCTCATTTGGGGAATTGGGAGTTGATGGCCCCTTGCGGGAGGTTTTTTGGGCTTGGGGTGTCGGTCGTTGCGAAACCCATCAAGAAGAACCCTTGGCTCGACCGATGGGTGACGGAAATTAGGGAACGAGTGGGCCTTGAGGTGATCCCGACCGAGGGAGCAAGCAAGAAGGTCCTTCGGGCCCTTTCGCAGGGGAGGTGGATCGGGATCCTCATCGACCAGAGGGCCAAACGAAGAGAGGCCGTATGGGTGAACTTCTTCGGACGAAAGGCGCCCACAACGCCAGCCCTGAGCGTCTTGGCTCTACGGACACGGGCTCCGGTCGTTCCCGTTTTCATGGTGAGGGAAGAAGGTGGAAGGCATCGCCTGATCTTTAAAGAACCTGTCAAATTGGTGGATACCGGGGATGTCAAGGGGGACATCGAGGTCAATACAGGGCAGATGACCCAGATCCTTGAGTCGATGATCCGCCAGTATCCCGACCAATGGTTCTGGGTGCATCGAAGATGGGAGAGAAAAAAGAAGTCCCGGCCCTGAGACAAGCCCCCGAAAGGAGAAAAGAACCTCCTCCTTGCTGGGGAGCGGTCCATCATCCCTACCTTCGTGTGGGCGATATCGTGTTCCACAAGAAATTCCGTTCCTGGGGACGCGGGAGGGTGCTGGAGGCCTGGGCCTCCGACGTTCCCGGGGGTCTCTGTTACGTCCGCATCCTTTTTCAGGACGGAAAGAGCAGAGTTTTTGACAACAGCTACGACAGTGCCTGTTGCTGCTACTACGCCGGCGTAACCCTCATCGACCGTATCGAGATTTGATCCTCCCTATCTGCCGTTTGCTCTGCCTTTTGAGAAGAGCCCAAGGGAAAAGAAACCCCCTCCCTGCTCGTAAAGAAACCCTGATGTCGCAAAGACTCTCCATAAAGGGCCCTGGTAAGGGCACCCAAGGGGGCTCGTAGCCTGCCTGCCGGCAGGCGGCACCCCCTTGACAAGACCTCTGGGGCGTCCTCTCCGGGGCTCCTTCATGAAGCTGGCGGCGAAAGAGACCCTCTTTTCGATCTCTTTGACGAGAGGAGTGCAACAATTTCCGTTTGGGATGACAAAAAACGGTCATCTCCTGGGGTTGCAGCAGGCCATCCTTCCTTTTAATACCCTCAAATTACCAGCACTTACAGCCAGTTGACACCTTTGGCACGAAACTTGATAGGAGGATATATCGAGTAGCCAGGTGGGCTAATAGCTACGTCGTTCAGGGTTTGGAAAGATCAAGCCGGACGGGAAAGGATTGCATCGATGGCGGAGACCATGACCAAACGGACCGACCCCTTTGAACTCGAACGAGACCTTTTCGACGAAAAGGAGAGCGAGGGCCGTCTCGTTTCGCCTTCGACGGAAACGGGAAGTGAGGGTTTTGCTCCTCGGGAGAAAAGGCTATCGGGCGAAGAGGTCTCCCCGTTTCTCTCCTCCTTTCTCATTGAGTTCATTCAGTATCTAAAAGGTGCTCTGGGCTCGATCAAGACCTTCGCCCATTTGTCGATCGACAAGCTGGATGATGTGGAGTTCAGGAAGTATTTTTACAAGGTGCTGACCGAGGACGTAAAAAAGATCGATTCTGTACTGAACGGGCTCTTGAATTACATCAACATCAACACCCCCATCAAGAAGGCCAACACGATTCATTATCTCCTCGAAGGCATCCTCGAGGAGTACGAGAAACAACTGGAAGAGAGAAAGATCAAGGTGTTTAAGAAACTTGAAAAGGATCTTCCGGAGACGATCATCCATGACGAACAAATGAAATATATCTTGAGCTCCATCCTTCAGTACGCAATCTTTTCCACCCCTCCCAAAGGGGCCATTGGTTTCTTGACCAAGTCCTTTCAGATACCCAAGGGCCCAAGGGAAGAGGCCAAGACGCCGTGGCAGAGGGACGGCCGCTACGTTGAAATCCTCGTTGTGTTCACGGGCTACCAGAAGGGGATCGAGCAGTTGATGAATCCTTCCCTCACTTCGGCCTTGGGAAAAGAGGAAGCCCTCAACCTCCTCCTTCTCCTCGTTCGTGAGCTGGTTCAAAAGAATCAGGGCGTGATGAAATGTAAAGTCAGTGAAAAGAAGCCAAGAACGGTGATCTCCCTCACCTTCCCTGCCGAAAGACGGAAACTTGTTTACTACCCCCCCATCAGTACATGAGCGGGTAACCCACCTACGCCTCTTCGTACACTTGATTGGACAAAGGCGTCTGTTAAAAGGTGTTGTCGGATTCGACTCGTGGGGTGGAACCACGCCCATCGAGCCAAATGTTCTCGCTTGTATCAATCTCTCCCATTTTCGTCGTCGCCGATTGCCTCGCTCCTTTTCTCGGTCTTGCAAGGTGACGTACCGTGCTCAGGGAAGTGTATCCTTTCCCACCTGTTGGACTGACATATTACCCCCTCGCCAGAAAAATTTTCTTGTTAAAAAGGGAGAATTCTGGTATGTTATACGTGCAGCCCGAGAAATCTCTCTCGATTGAGGGAGGGGGGCTTGAAGGGTCGGACGTTTTCCTCGAGGAGGTGGCCGTATGATTACGATTCCCGCTCAACGGATCAGGCAATTTGGAGTCGATTTTTATCTAACCGCCTTTAGCTCCGTGGATGTTCAAAAACTCGTCAAGTTCGAGGTGTTGAGTTACACCACCGGTGAAGAAAAGGAGCGACGTCGCAAAAAAGGGGTGCCCTCGGCCATCAATTGGGAGA
>Ga0123519_10009807_pt1 | contig 14365 bp, 9 predicted proteins | sample YelNatPaOPRAMG02_FD_87396 | JGI IMG/M metagenome (GOLD analysis project Ga0123519, IMG submission 87396) | Hot spring microbial communities from Yellowstone National Park - Yellowstone National Park OP-RAMG-02 (version 2) | ecosystem: Environmental > Aquatic > Thermal springs > Hot (42-90C) ...
CATTAATCGCGAATCAAGCTACCAGGCTTCAACAAGCTAAAGACCAGCAGGAAGCAATGCTGAAGCAGAAGCTTGCCGCCATCGATTTTTATGCGGCTTTGGAGCAGCATCCCTCGCCCAACGCCTTTGAAACCTAACCATCTTGACTGTTCTCCGAGAATAATTGGATGCTCTGTAAGGGCAATCGAGTTTGCATGCGGCAAATTATTGATGCTACGATTTTTGGGGTGGCATCCATAAGGGTTTGTTTTCAACTATTTCACGTTCTTGGGGCGCCGGATAAGGCAAGCCTAAGGCTTCGAATACGCTTTGCTCGGTTTCGCCTGCGACGATTTTGTCGTTTTGGATTAGGCCTTGGCTGTATTTGAGGCGCATTCACTTTGCGATGGCTTGGGCGGCAAGCCACATGTTGTGTTCTGCTGAGCCCGTGCGGATGAGTAGGTGGATGCCGAAGGTTGCGGGCTTGGCGCGGTAGAAGTCTACTTGGAAGAGCCCGTTTTGGCAGGGCAGGAATGCTTTTACGAGGCTGTTGCCTTGGCAGTTAAGCTTGGCTTTCATGTGTTTGAGCGTGTCGGCTATTTTTTGCCATTCTTTGTCGGTTTTTGTGACGGATACGAAGTCGATGTCGTGGACGATTGGTTTTTGGCGTCTGATGCTTCCTGCAACTTCGATTTTGAGGCAGTGTGCTGCTACGGCGGTTTTGAGTTGGGCTGCAATTTTTTCTGCTTCCTGCAGATCGAGTTCAGATAGGATTGCGGCTTCGTGTTCTTGGAATAGTGTGGCTTGTTTCATGTTTTTGGTCGCCTCTTTAGTTGTGGGTTCTGGTTTATGGATGGGTTGTTGTTTTGATGTGGGTGATGTGGGAGAGTACGAAGTTTTCGTCTGCGAGTGTCTTGTGGATTAGGTCTTGGATGGTTGCGTTCAAGTTGCCGTTGTAGTATGGTCTTGCGATTTTTTCTGCGAACTCAGCTATGAGAGAGGCTGGAACGCTATGAAAAGTCAAATCCACCAAGATGTCTTCTTCTGTAGCCAGTAATGAAGCCACTCTCTTTTTCACAGGCAATCACTCCGGGGCTCATGCCTATGACTCGGACTGCTTAAAAATCAAACGAACAAACGGAGCTGCCATTCCGCGGAGAGAGGTCAGTTAAAGTGAAAAAGAAATGGACAATATCGGTGATTACAATTTGTTTAAAAAACAACTAAAGAGAATACTCTTGGATCATGAGATAGTTAACATTAGCTTGAAAATGTATCGCTTTGAATTTTAATGTATTTTCTGATGTTTGCCCCTTTAAACTCGCCTGGCGAGATCACTGCTAGCTGGTCTAATATTCTCTGTCGGCATTCTACTGCTAAGTCAAGGCAGGATTCGATTTCTTCAGGGGTAATGCTTTCCGGTGTTCTGTGAGGATATATCAATTTGAGAAGGCCTGCAGTTGTTTTCTTCAAAGCATCTTGGTTTCTGCCCGTCATTCTTCCAAAGTCAACATGAGCATCAACTAATATCTGATAATTTCTTCTTCGAAATCTAGAGAAAATTTCTGCCAAGTAGTCAGTTATAAAACCATAGCCAGTTGCATAGTTTTCAGGCATAATTTTTGGCAGTTCCCATCCTGGTAGAAAGCAATGTATGCGATCAAGAAATGCCACGTCTTTAAGTTCTTGTGGAAGTATTTCAAATAGGTGTTCATAGGAGCCTAATGGAGCCTTTCGTTCGGCATCGACTTCTATGTTTCCCGCGAGGACTATGCTTGCTTGAGCTGAGAATTCTTGGTTTCCGCGTGAAAACTTACCAGTTTGCATGTAGTCTTTCAAGATACTTATTGTTGCGTCGGGATCTGAGAAGCTAGTGTTAGCAATTTCGTCGAAGAATACAACGTCTTTTTGACCAAGAATGCCTAGTTTTCTAGTTGCTTGATTGTAAAATAGAGCGGCTGGGGTTGTCTTGCCGCCTGAAATTACAAAACATTTGCTTGAGGAGTTTCTATAAGTGTAAGTTTTTCCAGTCTCTCTAGGACCAAGCTCTATCAAGTTGTAGTTAGCCTCGACCAGAGGCACTAGACGAAGCAGAAGAAGTTGCTTTTCGCGGAAGGTAAACCTATCTGGGTTGAAGCCAATGCTTTGAACCAGTAAGTCGCACCACTCCTCCGTGGTGAATTTTGCTCTTTTCTCGATGTAGTCTTCTAAGCTGAGCCGGGTAACTTGGAATGGTGTAAATTCCGTTATGTAGAATGGGTATATTCTGCCTTTGATTTCGTAATTTGGGTCATATTGTATTGTCATTGTTCCCCATCCTCCGGCTCCAAGTAGGGTGTCACCATATTCCTTTAGTATCTTCATGTTGATTCGGACATAGTTGTCTCCTAGCGCTGGGACTTCAACCCAATAATGATCTTTGCTAGCATCTAGTCTAGCTTGTAGCTGACCCAGAAGGATGTATTCGCTTTCTTCTTTTATCTTGCTCTTGATTAGTTCTCTTGCTCCGCTTTCTACGTAGTGTTCATTTATAATCTTGTCAATCTTCTTTTGTCCGATTATTGGGTTGTTAGGGTCGACGTATTTAGCGACGAGATATTCCATTACGTAGCGTGGGAATTCCTTGTAAGCTTCGTTCCACCTTGCTAACGGTTTAAGTATTACTCGGTCGCTAAATACTGAGAGTATTTTTTCGTCTAATGGATTCAATTGTTTTACACTCCTATTTTATCTAGTCCGCCGAAACTGAATTCAACTTTATCTTTTCTTTCTTTCACGGAGATCGGAACGATTTTTCTTTGAGGTCTTGTGACTTTGCCATCGGGAGTTTTATACGTAAGAACAAGTTCGAGATGTTTAAGTCTTAGGTCTGGTTTTACAAAATTAAAGTCTAACCGCTTTGTTTCTTTCGCGAAGAGGTGAGAAAGGTACTTTTGCTCAAGGCCTGTGTTGGTTCTGATGGTTAGTTCAAATTCTGTTTCCTTATTGCCGGCGTTTTCAGCCTCGATTTCTATTTGTGAGGATTCGTCTTCTATTAACTGTACTATCTCTGGGAGTTTTAGTGTTATAGCTACTGTAGGAGCCGTTATTTTCTCCATTACGGCGGCTGGAACGACCATTTCATCTAATGATATGCCGCCATGAGCGTAACGAGAATATTTTCCTTTTTCTCTTTGGAACCATTTTCTTCCTCTGGCTACGGTGAAGTATTCATAATTATTGTAGGATAGCTGGTATCCAGCAGAGTGGCGGATGTTTTTCAGATGCCTATAGGCGATTATCTGCTTCTTTGCTGTATCAGTGGTGTATTTTGGCCATTCGTGGCTTTCTACTCTTATTCCATCCTCTGGTAGAAGCTCAATAAAGCCGTGATCGCTGGTTAAGATTATGTAATCATTGTCTCCAATTCTTTGCTCGAGATCGGGAAGAATTTGACGCTCTAAGGTTCCCTTTATTGATTCATTTAGTTCGTAAATGCCTCCTCGAAAACTGTGGATCCAGTCATCACTTAAATTGTAAATTAGGATGTTGTACAGAAAGGCGCCTTCATCAAGTCTTCTCTGAGCAAAGTCTGTTTCACTGCTAACAGTTACTCTTAGTTTTGCTTTTGCTTCATATCTAGAAAGTCTAAATAGTTTTGAGGCCAAGATGTTGTGGTCCGAAGTGTATCCGCCGTCATAATCTGTCCAATCTGCAGGAGATGCGCCTGCCAATATAGCGACACGCGCAATGTCGGTTTCTGAAGGAAGCATTGTTAAGTACAGTTTTTCGTCTTTTACTTCAAATTTTGAGGAGAGAATTGGTTTGACTATTTCATGCCATGTATCTAATCGCATTCCATCAAAAATCAGAAGCCATAGCTTTTTCTCTTTTGTAAATGTTATTCTTTTTTGGAAAACATGTTCATCGGCGATATTGATTGCGAGTCTAGGATGGGAAAGATAGCTTTTCCAGTTTCTCTCTATTAACGAGGATAGATTGAGGTCAGCGGTTTCGAGTTTCTTTAATATTTGCTTAGTTATTCGTGAAAGATGTTCTGAGAGATTCTTTCGCAATTGGTCGTCATAAACTGCCTTTAGATACTTGTTGACTTTAGCTATCTCGTATTCGATTTTAAAAAATCCACTTGCTTCATACCAATCGATCAGAGAGGCGAGGTCGGTTTTTGCTTCAAATGATCTGTTCAGCACTTCTAGTATTGATGCTATGCCAATTAGGAGTTTTAGTATTTCAATTGCTTTTCCAGAGAAAGCAGTGTCCAGTTTTTCTACAAGTATTGGGTGAGAGTTTAGTCCTTGTGCCCAGTCGAAGTCGTTTAGGTTTAACTCGTTATTCTTCAATGTTTCCTTTAGGAAATTATTACAAAGTGTATATGCTAATAGTGGCGATCTTTCGTCTTGGATTGCTTGAGATAGTTCAGCAATTGTTTTTAGATTTGAATTGTCAATTATTTTGGCTGCCTCTTTTGTGCTGAGATTTTTTTCTGATACTGTTATCAGTCGCAGTTTTAGGTCTGGTCGTGACCTTATGTTTTCCAAGACTTTGTCAATTGTCTGGTTACCAAGCGGTTCTGGGTCAAAAGGTAATAATGCCATTCCTTTTAGCTGAATTATGGGGTTTGCTATTTGATATCGTTGTGCTCCATCTAGAAGATATAGAAAGGTGGCGAGGTCGCGTGTGTCAATTTCTAGCCAAGGTGCTATTTCTGAGTAACTTAGAGGAAGGCTATTCTCAATTATTTCTTTCAGTAGTGTGATGTCTTCTTTGTTGAGTTCGGTGGAGAGAACCACTGCAAGATATTTCTCTAGTGCTTCTTGGGCGGTGATGTTTCCAAATAGGAGGTAGTCCATTGGAAGCTTGGGGTTTCTGAACGCGATGAGAAGAGCTTTTACGTGGTTGGCATTTAATGGAGCTTTCGGTGGAAGTTCTTTTCGTAGTTCTTGGTATACGGATCTGAAGTTGGAAAGGTCGTTGCCAATTTCTTCGCTGTGATCGAAAATTTGGACTGGCCACACCTCGCTAGGGATTATTTTGCTTAAGATGTCAGGAAGTGAGAGATCAATTATTTTTTCAACTTTTTCGACTATATCATAAATGTAACTTAGGTCTATTTTTTCTTCTCTGCGTTTAGACGGGTAAGTGATCCACAGAATTATTGGTGTGCTCTTGGTTTTTGTTAACTCGTGAAATTGTTTTCTAAATGTTAAATCGTTTCCGTAATAATGGATAATTTGCCATTTCTTTTCGTTTGCGTCCACTAATTCTTTGTCTAGTTTGAGGAACCTTTGCGGATCTAGTGTGATTACGAGGTTTGTAACAAGAGGCAATCCGCTTATAATGCTTTCAAAGAATTCGCTTACTGTTTGGATAGGCTTTCTCATTGACTATTCACTTCTGTTTTCGCAGATTATGCCTAGTTTTTTGATGATTTGGTAGAGTGGTGGTGCAACATTTAGTGGATTGACCTTTCTAAAAACTAATGCTCCTTCCCAGTAGAGGCTGAATTGATAGCAGAACCATACCCAGAAGCAGAGTTTTTCTTGGCTTGGTTCAATTGGCGACTCTCCTTTTATGAATGCTCGTATTTCGTTAATTTCGCCTCGGATGCTTGATAACAGTTCTTTGTCTGGGATTTCTTTGAATTTGTAACGTTCCCAGTAGCGCACCTTAGTGCCAACTTGGAGTTCGCTCTGTACTCCCACGCCCAAGTATTTATCTGCCCATTCAGCAAGCCCAATTTTTGGGCCGAATTTCATGAAGCGAGACCTAGCGCGTTTGCTTTTGATATCTTGCATTATGCAACAGTAAACTGTGCTTTCAGGCGTTCTACTCTTGGATTCTACTAATTCGGCGGCTAGAATTTTTCTGGTTAGTTCGGTAGGACCCATTGGTCTGTTTTCTCGTTTAAGGATTTCGTACGCTGCATCACACCAAGAGTAGGGTTTTGACATTTTCTACTCCCGTAATTTATTTTTGCATACTTCTGCTATTTTCTTTGTTTTTCTCCAAGTTTCTGGGTCGACTGCACTATTGCTTACGTATTCGAAAAGCTTTGATCCTTCTTGATATAATCCGTTGCGATAACAGAATTCTATCCACTCGCATAATTCAGTGTCTGTTGGTACTATGTCTGTGCTGCCTCTAAGGTATTGGTCTATTTGGCGCGCTGTGTGATCTGAGACTTTCTTTATTAAACGTTCTTTTTCTGCGGTTGTGGGGTTCCGCCATGCGCCCTTTTCTTCTATGAAGTTTTCTTCAAGAATTTTTTGCAGCTCTTTTTTGAGTTGGTTTGGACCTAAGGCTCTGAAGAAGTCTGGGATTATATCGCCGTATTTGCGGGGTTTATTGAGGAAGGTTTCTAGCCATTCGATTGCTTCTGCTTCGCTGGATATGAATCCGAATAGCTTTTTTTGTCCTGAGGTTTTGGGTCTTTGAAATGGTAGGTACCAGTGCTCATCTATTTCTCTGAAGTTTTCTTCGAGGATTTTCTTGAATTCTTCAAAGCTTAGCCTTCCTAGCGGTTTGTTTTGCTGCATGAAGAAGCCTATGGTTTTGCTGTGAAGCATTCGGGCTGTTCTTTCGTCGCACTCTGAAATTGGAAGGTCTCGAAGTTTGTCTGCTATAAATCCTATTATTGCTTCTTTTGTTGTTTTTCCTTCAATTCCGTTCTTAACTGTGGCCTTTGGTTTGTAACAATTGACCACTACATCGTAGCCAACGGCTCCCGTTGAAGTTACCTGTTTGAAAGACCGCTGCTTCTTGTCGAATGTTCCTATCATACCGACAACAAAGCCTGCCTCTGATAAGCCTTCTTGAATAGCTTGCCATACACGACCATCAGAATTATGAAAAACCATAGACATCCAACGCCCAGGTTTCAGTACTCGATAAATTTCTTTGAAGGATCGAGTCATTAAGCCCTTGTATTCTGCAATGCCTTTTCCTTGGGAGTTATTTATTATCGCTTCTTCATTGGTCTCAGTAAATTGATTTAACCATGATTCCCACAAGAAGTTTAGTTCAGAGTACATCAGATTGCCGCCAAATGGCGGGTCTGTAAAAACATAATCAATTGACTCTGAAGGTATGTTTGAAAGATTTGTTGCAGATTGGACTGACAACGCAAAATCATTGTCTGTTCTTTTAATTTGAGCGAGTTCCTTGAAAGCTTTATAAATTCCGCGTGGACCCCAAATTTTTCGTCTCAAAAACCGGTATACATTCATATCTTTGATTAGAGAAGGAACATAGAGCGTGCCGGAAACGTTTCCAGTTCTTTTACCATATCTACCCATTTTTGAACTTATTGTTAAAATTGATGAGAAAAGGAAGCGCATCTTTTCTCTGATTCTACTTTCTAAAGGCATGTTATTGATAAGATCCCAAAGACTTGCTAAGAACCATAAATTACGTATTGTAAAGAAATGATGAGCATGTGTTATGTCTCTATGAACCCCCGCCCGCCATGTATCACCCCATTGTCGTCCTTTAAACATCATTGGATAATTTGGAAACCATAGTGGTTTTTTCTTGCCATTTATTGGCAAAAATCCGCCGTCATGAGCAATGATATCTGGCTTACCACAAAGATTCCAACGCTGTTCAATTTGCCTAATTTTCTCGACGTCAAACTCGTTGGCATTAGTTTCCTGTCTTTTGCAAATTGGGCATGTGTAGTTTACTCTGCTAAGCTTCACACCAATTTTCTTGCAGTCAGTTTTTGCAAGTTCTTTTCCACAACTAGGGCATTCGAATCTTTTTCTAACATTCCCTGTTCTTTCCACAGCCACGTCGTAGAGTAGAAAACTTTGATTGCATCGAGGGCATTTGAATTCATCACTCACTATCGAATATTCGATAACGGCTTTACTTCCACATTTTCGGCATATGGTCTCATAAAGCCAATCTGCTAGGTCCTTAAGGCTTTTCATAATTTCTTTAGCTTGGCGATCAAATTCATCCAAGTCTATAGGGGCGCAATAGCCTTTAGTGATAAATGCTGCGGCAGGTGATATCTCGATTAGTATGGGTCGCCGACCGTGTTTCAGAGCCGCTATTCCCATCATTCCTGAACCGCAGAATGGGTCAAGTACTAAATCTCCTGGTTCCGTGTAATGTAAAATGAATGGTTCAATACCCTGTAGTGGTACTTTAGTGTGGTAAGAGTGCGCATTATAAATGGGCGAAACTTTTCCGGCTCTGACATCTGAGGCAAACGGCTCCCTATAGTATTTGTCGCTTTTTGGGTCATAGGGTTTACCATATTTTTTCACAAATCTTGTAACTGCCGACAAATCGCTTTCGATTAGCTGCTCATTCAATCTATTCACCGAGAGAAATTCTTATTTTCTTGCCAGGATTTTCCTTCTTTGCTTTCTTAACTTTGTTGAGAATCTCCTCTCTGAAGGCAGTAACAACGTCTTCAATGCGCCCTTCTTCAACAAACGCGAATCTTTGAGCAAACTCTGAAATTGACATCTGAATGGTCACAATATTTGCCCTTTCAAGCAGCTTACCTAGATAATCTACTATAGAATCTGAAAGAGCACCGACAAAAGACATTACGTCACGTGACCGAATCGAATTGACCAGTTTAGTCAACCTTTTCTCCTTGTCCATATTCAAGATTGGCTCCGTTAGTATTGCCTGCGTCTTTTCCATTCCCACTTGAACATTCCTATCAACGGCCCCAAGAAAATTGTCAACAACACTAACTTCAGGCTTATCAGTCAAGGCAAGGCCGCAATCCTTACAAACCGACACAGTATCTGCAACAACAGGATCCGCTGCACAAGTTTCCAGTTTCTCCTGCAACTTAAAGAACTCTTCTTTACTAAGCGACAAATTCATACCCAGCTTGTTCAGTCGCAAAATAGCCTCAATCTTTAAAGCCACAGCTGCATCGTCCAATTTTTTCTTAGCATTGTTGATTTGGGTATAGTAGTCTCGATGGTGAATCTGATATAGAGGTCCATACTGCCTCTTGAAGGCATCAAATTGCTTCGTGACAGCTTCAAGCTTTGTTGGATCCGCCAAAAAGGACTCAAGTTCAAGCTGTTCCAGAATAGAAGCCTTCAAAGAGGTCAACTCTGCCTCATCAGCAGGTAACGCAGCCTCATCCAAGTAGGACTTGATAGATAGCAAAATTGTAGCTTGATCCGCCAATTTCATAAGATTCGTAAAGGTTTCAGCATTATTCTTAAAAACAGGTTCACTTGAACCAAAGATGTCCACCACAATTTCTCTAAACTCAAGGTAAGTCTGCGCTTGGCAAACCTTCCCAATATTACTCAAAACTTCAACCCTATCAAATCTTCGACCAAATCCATCCCATAGAGCCTCTAAAGTCCTAATTGCATTAGGAATTTTCTCCGCTGTAATTTTTAGAGATTGTAACAAACGCTTCTCCTGTTCCTTTATGTCTTCCGGCTTAGTGGCAGTCTTCAAATCTTGTTCAGGGGCAATAACACGTGCAAGGGTCAAAATATCATTCCAGCTAACTTCAGTACTTCGTCCAAGCATGTCGAAATCTTCTTCAAATTTTCCTCTCCAATCCACTTCCGGCACATTAAACGATGTAACCTTTGAGCCCCTAAACGACTGTCTATGTCCATCTTTCAATCGAATTTCTACGCTGGGATCGCCGTGTCTAACAAAACATAAAAGATACAACGTAAGCATCTCTTTCGTTAGGCCATAAGGTGGCGCCTCAAACTCTTGGAATAATTTCCAAACAGGAATTTCACCAGCACATTCTTCCAGTTTTCTTTTAAGCAACGCGAATAACCTGTTTCCTTCAGGGTTAAAGACCCGAGGGGATGAAGCAGTCGAAAGTTCCAGCCCAGGCCCAAAATTATCACAGGCACTAAGGGCCGCAGGACCAGGATCTTTCCCAAAAAAGCCTTCAAACACTTTCCTTGCGTCTGCTGCAGAAAACCTCTTCTTGAAAGCAGAGGAGTCAAAAAGAGGACACTGGTACGCATTACCCAACAACGGCTCTACTATACTGCTGATAATTCTCTCTAAGGAATCAGTTGAAAAGACCCGCTTTTCATCAATTGCCAGTGATTGTTGAGTATACAACTTGCCATCCTTGAAAAGCGGAAGCTGAGTTAAGAGTAACTCAGCAATATACTCATTCTTCTTGTTTTTAACCCATTGCTTTGCTTCCTCAGCTTCAGGACCACTTTTCTTCGAGTACAAAGTTTCCATCTCTGTAATCGCTAAATAATTTAATGCCGCCTCTTTCGCTAAATCACTAAAAGAACCTGGTACACAAACGCAAATCCGTTTATCTCTCAGCCTACTGCCATCAAACGGCATATTCCTAGCAAGTATTACAACTCGAAAATGAACATCTTCCTTTAATGGATCACCATATTCTGGTCTCCAATTTCTCGTAACAATGACTTCTCCAAGGTAATCCACGTTTTGAAACTCAATATAGACCCTGTTTTTCTGGTCAAATGGATACTCTGAAAATAATGATTTTCTTCCGCCAGTTAATTCAGGCGGCGCAACCAAATTTCTTTCCCAGCAATCTTGAATCTTGTACTCTTGAGAAGCGAGTTTCTTTTTTTCCTCATCGAATTCTTGCTTAGGACGTATTGTTACCTCTCCTGTAATTCTGAAGATGACACCCTTTTCTTTTATGAACTCGATTTGAGGAAGATCACGCAATTTAGATAACACGTTTTCAACAGCGTCTTCAGCCTTTACAATGTCTGATTCAATTAACGACATTTCTGCCAGTTCCTGAACTGACAAATATTTTGGCGCGTCTAAATAGGCAAGATTCCACAAAAATAGGCTCGTAACAATTCTTTTTGCTATTAATTCATCATCCTTGTCAAGTTCGAGATCTGGTAATCCTGCAATTGCTGCTTGATAGGATTTATAGGATTGACGATAATCTATGGTTTCAAGATCACGAGAAGATATGCCACCAAGCAGATCACTGACAGCGATTAACATATTTCTTTCTAGAATTGCTGTGTCAGAAAGAACACGCGCAATTATATTTATTCCAGACCTAGCGGTAGGCAACTGTCTTTTGGTTATGTTTCGTATAGCTTCAAAGCATTTTGGCTGAAACGGAAAAGCTGAGAAGAAATATTCACGACTTATGCTTTTCGCAAAACTAAATTGTTTGAAATAGTATTGGTAGTACTGCTCAATTTCAGGTATTCTGTCCTCTCTCAATTCTCTTACTCTCTGCGAAACAATAATGTCGTATTCCTTCTCCGCTTTGTCAGCAAGCAAAAGTATTGTCCTAAAGCGGTCTTCCTTAAGCTTGGTCGGTGCAGGCAGATGAGAGGCAACAACTATGAAAAGGTTAAGACGTTGATCCTTAGGAAGAACCCACGCTATTGTTTCCAGCACTTCTTCAAAAGCAGCATGTTCTTTTGATTTCTCAGGGTATTTCATTTGCAGAGTCGCAAATTCATCTATTACAAAAAGCATGCCATTGTATCCATTCTTAATCAGTTGATCATAAATGTGTATAATTCTATCCTTTGTCGTTGTAGAGATCCTAAGTCGAATATTTTCTTTTTCACAATAAGCACTAATATATTTGGCAAGCTGCTCTCTTGAAATATGGGCAGGGTCAATTTTGTATTCCTGCTTAATAAAGCCATTAATTGCTTCCCTAAGCGCATTGGAACACGTCTTGTACCAATCTAGGATTTCATCCGTTGTTGTTATTGAAAACTTGTCTTTTAGACCCATATCAATTAAAGTTTCCTCAATGTGCCGCTCTATTATTCCCAACAGACTCTCCTGTCCTTTCTCGATACTCGCTTCCCCTTTAAGATTAATAATCACTGGAAATAGTCTTGCTTTACGTATTCTAAAACTGTAATTTCGAATTTCCTGATCTCGAACAAGCGACCATAAAGCTTCACTTGTATCCATCAAAAGGCAAGCTAAAGTTGCAATAAAATGCGTCTTTCCAGCTCCATACTCAGCCTGAACCCAAAACCCTCCGCCGCGACCACTTGCGACACTGTCAAGAATTGTTTCAAAGTGTTCCCGTATCGAATCTGTGAAAATATACGTCTCAACTGTCTCCTTGGGATGTTGCTGAATCTCTCTGAGAAGAGATAGAGTAGTTTCACCTACTTTCTTAGGGATAATTAAATCTCCAATTTTGGCTCTCAATCATTTTGCCTCCACGACATTTTCAAAACCTGCTAAATTTGCAAGATACTTTAGTGTTACCTCAGGATCATAACGAACATATTCTGGAAATACCAGAAAATCCATGTTCTTTGGTTTAGGAACAATGAAGACAACCATTGTCCTATCACCAAGATAAAAATCATAAAAAGCAGTCAACCCCACTCCATACCTGGCGAAAATGCTTGCAGAATTGACAACAAGCAGCTGTTGCTTACCCTCTTTACGCGCTTGCTCGTAAAGACTAGAAAGCTTGGTCTGCAATGTCTTCTCAATTTTTCTTCGGATGGACATTTCGTCAACTTCACTTTCAATGAGCTCAGTTTCCGCTGCTACATCTAGTTCCATTATCAAGTTTTTGCCAACTAACTTAACAAATTGAGTCTTATCATCGTTCCACACGAATACATGCTTGCCTGGAACGGGGCATGACTTAAATTCTGCAATCATTTTTCCAAAATTATCCAACATCATAGGCGGATCTTCCTCTGAATGAATTCATCAAATGAATAACGAGTAGTAATTTGCTCCAGTTGATCAGCAACAATATACTTAGCTATGGCTCCATTTGCATCCGCCTCTTGCAATATCTTCTTAACAATTTCTGGAGAACGAATGCCAATGTATTGCCAAAAACTATTTGCCAGTATCTCTTTCACGGTCACCGTTCTGGGAGTCGGAGCAAAAAGATAATGCACAAGAATCAATAACGCTGTTTTTGGAGGATCTAAATCAGAAATTGTATATCCTCTGTTTGCAAGACATACGAAACCAGTATAACGAATTGCACCACTAAGAGCTCTAAGAGGATCAGGTTTTACTACACCATATTTTTTCACCAAAAAATCCTTCAGATGCTCTATCTTAATTACTTCTCCAGGCGTACGGGCCAAAACATGTTTTAAGATGAATTCAGCGACAACTGGTTCAGTGGTCAAGTACTGATAACGCATTAATTCTTTCAGCAACAACTCATTTCGGTAGAAAGTCCATACCTTCGTCAAAGGATTCTCGATAGAACGAGAAGGAAAAAACCATCGAATTATCGACGCCGTGTTCCTCTTTCTAACATAACTTGAATTCTGAGGAAGAGTCTTTTCAAGCTCCTTTCGAAATGCCTGAAAACTGCTGAACTCAGAACTCAATTTAACAGCGTACATACTGTCTTCCCAAAGTAGGCGCCTCATCATGTAAAGCTTATTACCTGCCGCGGATGATTCCTGCAACTTGCCGTGCACCTATAATCCTCTATCCGCTACTCAGTTAATATGACTAACCATAAATATTTTTTATGCATATTAACTAAAGATTTCGTAAAACATGCACTTTATACGTCAAGCTCTGCCTTTCATTTACCAGCCTGAATGCCGCTTGCAGACCAGAATAAGTAAACTTTAGTCTGCAAAAGAAAACCGCACAACTTAATCAAGCGCGAAAGCCTTTCAACGGCGGCTGTCTTTATCGCCTCAACGTAATCTTTCCTGTGTCCAAAAAGCAGATGCGGAAACAAATACTTCATGAAGCGAGTATGGCAGTGCTTGCTGAAAACCTCTTTCACCTGTTCTAAATCTTCACTGCTTAGGGTTTGCAGCTTGTTCAAAACGTATTTCTCGCTGCCCAGCAGTTGAATGTTGAATCCGAGATGCTCCAGAACCTCCGCGATTTTTAGGGCTTCTTTAGGCGGAGGCTGCTCCGCTATCTTCCGCATGCCAGCTCTCTCAGCAAACGGGTTGTATTTCGCCATGACCGCAGGCATCTCTACGCAGGACGTCCCAGCCTTCACTAATGTTTCTTGCACAAGCTTGGCGCCTAAGCCTATGGTGCGGTATTTCGGATGCACAACCACACGGCTGATTATGCTCAGCTTCTGGTTCAGCCCCTTCATGCTCATTTTTGGCAGAACAAGCCTACGACCAAAGCTTGTCGGCGGCGGATAGCAATAAACGATAACCCCGCACAACTCGCCATCGCGTTTGAGACAGAAGATTTTGCGGAGACCAGCTATCTTGTGGCTGCGGTAATGAAAGCCCGAGAGTTTCTTCCAGTCTTCAGTTGTGCCTTCTGCAACCTGCATTTCCCGTGTGAGGCTGCATTCTCGAGATGGCTCATTTAGATAATAGTTTACTACTATTTCTTTGCCGAATCGTTTGTGAATGTGCACTGAAGGGTTAAGGTCCTCGAACAAGTCTGTGTGGGTTGTTGCTGC
>Ga0123519_10009808_pt1 | contig 14364 bp, 10 predicted proteins | sample YelNatPaOPRAMG02_FD_87396 | JGI IMG/M metagenome (GOLD analysis project Ga0123519, IMG submission 87396) | Hot spring microbial communities from Yellowstone National Park - Yellowstone National Park OP-RAMG-02 (version 2) | ecosystem: Environmental > Aquatic > Thermal springs > Hot (42-90C) ...
AATAGTTGACTCTTTGAGAAATGTCAATTTGTCTCCCTTCGATATTCAGTTTAGAGGGGTCGGAGCTTTTCCAAGTCTTTCCCATATGAATGTCATATGGGTTGGGATAGGGGCTGGGAGAGAAGAGCTGGTGAGAATTTCAGAATCTTTAGAGGCTGGCCTCCAAAGAATTGGAATACCTAAAGATAAGAAGGGGTTCAGTCCCCACATCACGATTGCAAGATTAAAAAGTGGTCGAAATAAGCAGTCTTTAGCAAGGCTTTTAGGCGAGCAAAGTGATGCTGAATTTGGAATGATGAGAGTCGACTCAATACGCTTGAAAAGGAGTGTTTTAACACCTCAAGGCCCTATATATAGTACATTATTCGAGATGAAGGCATGAGTTCAAAGATAGACCAGATATTGAGAACTGTCCTAACAAGAGCAGTTCCAAAAGATGCTGAAAGAAGAAGGATCCTTAAACTATCTCAACAGGTAATTGAAAGTGTTTCATCGGCTGCACGTAGATTCTCATTAAACACGGAGGTTAGCCTAGAAGGATCTGTGGCGAAAGACACATGGATATCAGGAGAAGCTGATATAGATGTATTTCTCAAGGTCGACAGCAGACTAGATTCCAGCGTATTTAAGACAATGTGCCTTAAGGTCGCTAAAGAAGCGTTAAGAAACTATAAACCGAGAACACGTTTTTCAGATCATCCTTACGTTGAAGCCTTCATTGGGAAATGCAGAGTAGATGTAGTTCCCTGTTACAATGTAGACAAGGGTATGTGGAGGAGTGCAACAGATAGAACGCCATACCATACGCAGTATGTGAAGCAGCATCTAAACCAAGAATTGAGAAATGAAGTGAGATTATTGAAGAGATTCATGAAGGGCACAGGGACATACGGTGCTGAAATACGCACTGGAGGTTTCAGTGGAATGCTCTGTGAGATACTCATTTTACATTACAAGTCTCTGTTGAATACTCTAAAATCGGCCACAGAGTGGAGAGATGGTATGGTGATCGATATAGAGAACCATTACAAAGGCGACATCGAAGAGGTAAGAGACCTTTTTGATCAGCCTCTAATAGTAATAGATCCAGTGGACAAGGCAAGGAATGTTGCGGCAGCTGTTAGACATGAGCGCCTTTGGGAATTCGTCTCGGCTTCAAGAGCTTTCCTTAAGAAACCATCACTCAATTTCTTCTATCCCGGTGGTCAAAGGAAAATTAGCTCAAGTGGCATCAGAAGAAGAATTCAAAAAAGGGAAACTAGTATTGTGGGAATAAAAGTTAGTAAGATAAATGTTCCCATAGACGTTTTCTGGGGTCAGATATATAAAGCCGAGAGGTGCCTTGCAAATCTTTTGAGGGGTAAGGGTTTCTCAGTGATCAGAACTTGCTCATTTAGCGACGAAGATGATTTGAACATCATAATACTCGAGTTAGATGAAAAAAGATTACCCAAGACTGTGAAACAATTTGGGCCACCAGTTGAGAGAAGGATTGAATCAGAAAGATTCCTCCTCACACATCTTAAATCTACGGATACTGTATCCGGACCATGGATCGAGAAGGATAGGTGGGTTGTCCTCAAATTTCGAAGGTACACCGATGTCGAAAAAGTTTTGAAAGACTATTTATCTGATGGGGGTAGAAACATTGGTATTCCAGTAACGATCTCAAAAGCGATAAAGAAGGAAGGCTACGAAATCTTAGTAAATTATCAGATAGGAAAATATCTATACAATAAAAAGTTCGCAGAATTTATGAGTAGATATCTGTCAGGTAGGCCTACATGGATGAACACGTGAAGGCTATTGTCTCTTGACAGCGAGATTGTGGAGATATATTCGACCCCATCAAATATAATCTGTTATCCTGAACCTAGTGATGAAGAGAGGATCATTAGAGTTAGAGAACTTCATTCTCTCGGTGTCAAATATATTTTATCGAGAGGTTCAAAGGTGATTGATCACTTTAACATACTTGGCAAAGGCTGTTCAAGCGTCGTAATTCTTGCTTTAACCTCCAGTGGCTTAGCAGTAGTTAAAATCCGAAGAACAGACACCGACAAGAAAAATATATATCACGAAATTGATATGTTAGCCTACGCCAATAGCTTCGGCGTAGGCCCTCGACTTCTTGGTTACACAGAAAACATCATACTGATGGAGTATGTAGATGGGGAGCTCCTCAAGGATTGGCTTGCAAAAGTTTATCGACAGAGGTCAGAAAAGGCTAGACATACTCTCAGTTTACTCATGAGTCAATGTTATATGATGGACAGAATGCTAATAGATCATGGAGAGCTAACCAACGCATCCAAACACGTTATTGTCAGAACCCACGACCTATCGCCAGTAATAATTGACTTTGAATCAGCTAGCAGGATAAGAAAAGTTAAAAATCTCACATCTATATGTCACTACCTCTTTATGAATAAGTCAAATATGAAAGCGATACAAGAGGTTCTAGGGCCAATATCCTTGGAGTCCCTTAAAGAAGTGCTTATGGATTATAAGATTAGAAGATCTGAAGAATGCTTTCTTAGGGTTATGAAAACTTGCAATATTCAGGTGCCAGAGAGCCACGACAATGTACTTTTGTTCAAGTAGATTTCGTAAGGTTTACTAAACGGGATTATCAGCAGATTATGCATCGTGATCGGTGGAGGGACCGTATGCAAGACTTATTTAGTTTAAAAGGTAAGGTGGCAATTATTACGGGTGGAAACAGTGGAATAGGAAAGGGAATAGCCCGAGGATTCGCTGAAGCTGGAAGTAATATTGTAATTGCAGCCAGGAATCAAGCGAAGACTTCTATAGCAATACGTGAAATCGAGAGTGAGTTTGGTGTAAAGGTCATTGGCGTACAGGTTGATGTCAAGAATGAGGATCAGATACAAATGATGGTTGAGAAGACGTTGGATAATTTTGGCCAGATAAACATCCTCGTAAACAATGCTGGTATGAATATTCGCAAAATGCCACAGGAACTTTCTTCGTCAGATTGGGATGAGGTTTTAGCTGTGAATCTGCGCGGAGCATTCCTATGTTCGAAAGCAGTTTATCCAGCTATGAAAAAGGCAGGTGGCGGGAAAATTATTAATATAGGTTCTATGATGTCTATTTTCGGTGGAGCGAAGCTCGCACCCTACAGTGCGAGCAAAGCGGGGATTGTGCAGCTGACTCGATGCCTCGCTGTAGCTTGGGCTCCAGATAATATTCAGGTGAACGCAATTCTTCCAGGATACATAAATACCGAGTTGACGATGGCCGCGAGGAAGGATATCCCCGACCTTTATGAGAGGACATTAAGCAGAACCCCTGCCGGACGTTGGGGTGAACCTGAGGATTTGAAGGGTGCAGCTATATTCCTTGCAAGTCGCGCTTCAGATTATGTGACAGGAATTGCGTTGCCGGTGGATGGGGGATTCTCAATAATGGTCTAAGCCCCTGTAAGAGGTAATCATCGGAGCAAATATCACATCGTTGGCTATTGTAAAAGTATATAGACGCAAACAAATTGAGTTAGTAGATTCACATTATAACCGTATTTGAATTTCACTGATGTGCAGATCGTAGGTAATCAAGTGGCCTGATCTACCTTTTATCAACTAGTTTACTTTCAAAAGCATTCTTAATAATTTTCTTTACTCTTTACCTATCAAATTCAAACCACCCTTGCCACCTTGTTGGACCGTTGACATCGTAACTCCCAAAAACACGGGCTTTCTCCCTTCCAGCACCGATTCAGTACAAAAGGTTCTTTAAGCTCTTTCGCCTTCCCTCTAGACTTTAACAGGTCAGATGCCGAATAAACTCTTTTTCACTCTGAAGTCCTTAAGAAGTGTTTTATAATTTCCTCGTCTAAGCCAAGCCATGACGCAACCTTCCAAGCATCATTAGATTTGCTATTCAATATCTGTTTAACATATGGAATAAAGCAACTTTTTGCTTCATATGTTGAAGTGTGACATTTGGAGGCTATTTTTCTAGCGACTGCGTCTTGGATAGCTTTCTCCCTCATGATTTTGCCTCTGAGCCTTATTCTCTCAGGAAATTTCATTTTTACCCATGTAGGTTTACTCTTTTCTTTTGACATCGCAACCCCAGCCGTCATTAGATCTATAGCATATGGCAATAGACTCCAGTCCTGGGATCTTCGAATTCTAGTGAAGAATAGGTCAGCTTTCGCTAGAGCCTCCAGGGCTCTCTCCCTATCCACTGGGTCTGTCAGCTGGAGGGGTGTGTTCTCGTATATCCATTCAAATAAGGTTTCATAGTCCACATCCGCAAGCTCTACAGCTTTTCTGGCCCACATGCATGTCTTCGCGTTGAATATGGATCCTAAGACCTTGAATATGTTATCTTTTCTGTCCCTCCAATCAATCCATGTCACATCATCATATGTGAGTTTCCTCCTACCAGTTGATAGGGTCTGTAAGTCATTCAGGATTGCCCGCATGTCTCCATCATTTCTTTCAACTATGAATCTCAAGGCTTTATCGTCGACATCTAAGTTCTCCTTCTCACAGATTGATTTCAAATAGGGTATGGCTTCCCTTAAGCCTGGACGTTTGAATTCTACCATAAGACATTTGCTTCGTAAAGGGGTCAGTTTACTATCCCAAGGATTGTTTGCAGTAAGTATGATTGGCCATTTTGTCCTCTCGATAGCTGAGCATATGGCCTCAACCGCTCCCCTGTCCCTGCTCGGATCAACACCGTCGACTTCATCTAAAAGGATCAGTCTCTTACCTTTGGTCAATGTGGCCTGTTCAGCGGCTGACCCTACTATCTTCTCGATCAATGAGGATGTCCTCTCGTCGCTGGCGTTCATTTCGATTAGATCATAATCCAGGTCTGAAGATGCCGCTTCAACTGTAACAGTCTTTCCTGATCCTGAGGGGCCGTAGAGCAGGATAGCCCTATTCTTGGTGGATTTATTCCATGTGTTCAGCCAATTCACTAAAGTTTGGATGGCTTCCCTGTTACCTGCTATCTCTTTAAGACTCTTAGGCCTATACTTCACGGTGAAAGGAGTATCCAAGAGCTAGTGATCCCTACCGATTGATATAGATGCTATGTGTGCCAAGAGTGCGCTAAGCTGAACCTCTTCATCGGCTCCTTGAGATATTCTATAGTCAATCTCACCTATAGCCTCAGCAATTTCTATTCGCTTGCGCTCTGGCATATCCATCCTGAATATTTCGGAATGAATCTGCCTTAGAATATCTTGGCCGGAGATTCCATATTCAATCAACATTTTACGAATCTTATCACGAGCTTGAACGAACTTGTTACTCATAGCTAATTTTAGAACCTCGGCAACATCTTCAATTCTAGCTTTGCCTATCACTTGGTAGACAGATTGTTCATCAACTTTTTTACCAACAGATGCTGCGGCTTGTAGAGTGTTTATAGCCCGCCGCATGTCCCCTTCAGCGAATTTCACTATTATCTTCAGAGTCTCTGGATCAAACGTTATATTTTCCTTCTTTGCAATATCTTCTAGATGTGAAATTATGTCCTCTTCCCTCAGAGGTGTAAATCTGAATAGGGCACACCTGGATTGTATAGGCTCAATAATCTTCCCTGAGTAGTTACATGATAAGATGAAGCGACACGTATCGGTGTATCGTTCCATAGTCCTCCTCAGAGCATGTTGCGCATCCGCAGTCATATTGTCAGCTTCATCGAGAACCAATAGTTTGAAAGGAACCTGACTGATAGTAGACACCCTAGCAAACTCCTTCACAGTCGTCCTGATAACGTCGATTCCTCTAGCGTCGCTTGCATTCAGCTCCATATATGCATCCATGTATCTTTCTCCGAAAAGTTCACGTGCAAGACAGAGTGAGGCTGTGGTCTTACCTGTGCCTGGTGGACCTGCAAAGAGACAGTGAGGCATGGACCTCGTTCTGACAAACATTTTTAGCCTTTCCACTATCTCCTTTTGGTTTCGGATCTCATCTAAGACTCGGGGCCTATACTTCTCAGTCCACATCGCAGCTTCCAAAGTCCCTTAACCTCAATGCTACTAAATAAGGAATGGAATGGCTAAAAGGATTGAGGTTAAGAGAGCATATGCTCTATTGCTTCAGACTCCGCTTCTTCTGGTAGAGGTATCCCCGTAGCCTTCGAGGCTCTTTCTGAGAGAGCTACAAGGTCGGACCTTGATAGAAGGTTAAGCTTCCATTTCCTCGTTCCAGCCATAAGTTGTTGTAGTCCAACTCCAACCCTGTCATTTAAGTAGCTGTAGAGACCAATAGCACCCCAAGGTATTTCCCTGAATTTTGAGCCGTACTTCGCTCTGAGCCTATTTGCACAGTAGAAGAATCTCTCTGGGGAATCTCCGTATCTTTCAGTGAAGCTCTTGGGAAGCATTCCTTTCGATGCAAGTTTCACAAAATACATAGACTTCATCACAGCTGTTATGGGCGATCTGCCGAACAGCACTGCCTTGACGTATGGCCCCTCGCCGAGGTTGCTCATAGCTATGGCCTTAAAAATCTGCGTCTCATCTATGAATCCACCTGCCATAACTATGTCGGGTACATATCTACCCTTTCTTTTGAGGATCTCTGCACATTTTATTACCTGGGCCTCTAGGTAAACTGTCGGAGTACTCATTTCATCCATCATTGGAACTGGACTCATCCCTGTCCCGCCTCCAGCTCCGTCGAAAGTTACAAAGTCTATTTTGGCATTCGAAGCCAACTTCATCGTGAAGGCTACAGCTGAAGCTCTGTAGGCTCCTGTTTTGAGTGAGATATATTTTGCCCCCTGCTCTCTAAGCCTATCTATATCCTCTAGAAACTCCTCCTCTTTAGGCATGCCAACCCTGCTATGTCTTTCGAATGTCTCAAAGGCTCCGTTCTTGAATGCTTCTTGAACAGTTTTATCTTCTGGGTCCGGTATCACGAAGTATCCTCTTCTTTTCAGCATCAACGCCTTCTCAAGATTGTTTACTCTAACTTCGCCACCGATAGCTTTAGCTCCTTGACCCCACTTTCTTTCTATGACGTTGACTTCAAGCTTCGATAGGGCGTAAGTGTCCACGCCGAGTCGCTGATCTTCAACATTGGTCTGCACAGCAACTTCTCCATACTTTCCGTCCCATAGCTCCCTGAACTGCTCCACTCTGGACTGTAGCTCTTTGGAGTATGTGACCTTTCCATTAGCCAGTTTGGCCTCTGGATCCATCCCACATACGTTTTCACCTATTGTTATTATTATTCCAGTGATTGCTGCCCCTCTAGCAAGGCTCGGCCAGTTGACCTTGGCTACATCAGTTGAACCGTAGGCGCCTATGAGGATAGGTAGTTTAAGTGGGATTCCGCCTACCTTGGTTTCAATATTCACATTGGGGAAAACAGCTATGTCAGAGTCTTCCTCTATGCCTTCCGCTCCTATTAGGGATGATTGGATGTTAAAGTGGGACCAGTCAAGACCGAAATCTTTTAAGGCGCTGGCTGTGCTCCTACCGAACTGTTGAGGGTCCGGATAGAGGGCCTCCCTACCTCTGAATGCTGCCATACTTATCTCACATAGGACTGGACACTCCTCTATGCATATTGGGCACATACCACTGGTGCAGCTTGTGTCCCTAACTCTTGTTGTTGTTCCTGATGTCGATTTGCCATTCAAATACGCTGAGTTCCTGTGTACACGTTCTACCATATGACTAACCTCCGATATTACGCTTTAGTCTAAACCCTTGGGATTTCACATATCCTAGAGGACGATTATTTATTATATGCTTATATTTTTGCGCCTAATTTCTAACCATTTTTAACATTCTTTTTTCATTATTATATCATTCGTGAGATATTTCACCGCAAAAAATAGTCATATTTGCTAGTGAGCTGTAGAAGGTTTCAGGCTGAATCTAACTAAAATTCGAGTTTTTAACATTATGCGAATTCTACGTGAATTCTCGATCAAGCCACGGAGAGTTCCTAGCTGAGTCATATGTGAGGTAACGGTGAATGTCTTTAGCTGCTCTCTTCCCACCACCCATCGCCTCTATCACTGTTTCAGACTCTGGAATTGCGTCACCTGCAGCCCAGACGCATCGCTTGGAGGTTCTGCAACGCTCATCGACTATGATGTAACCTTCTTCATCTGTCTTGAGTTCAGGTGTTGTCTGTCGTATAAGAGGGTTGGGGCCTTGACCGATGGCCACAATGACCATATCTAAATTTAGAGTGAAGTTTGAGTCTTTGATCTCTACCGGCCTCTTTCTACCTGAGCTGTCCGGCTCGACTAACTTCATCCTCACGCACTCGAGGCCTCTGACATATCCCCTCTCATCTCCTATGATTCTAATTGGACTTGTTAAAGTCATGAAGTTCACTCCTTCAGATTTTGCGTTCTCTATCTCCTCTATTCTGGCGGGCATCTCTTTCTCTGTCCTACGGTAAATTACGGTGACGTGTCTTGAACCTAGTCTGAGGGCTGTCCTTGCCGCATCCATGGCTACATTGCCTCCGCCGATTACTCCAACCCTATCTCCAATGTGGACGGGTGTGTCATATTCAGGGAATTTGTAGGCTCTCATTAGATTGCATCTGGTAAGAAACTCGTTTGCGCTGTAAACGGCATTCAGGTTTTCTCCAGGTATATGTAGAAACTTTGGTGAGCCGGCTCCACTACCTATGAAGACAGCGTCGTAACCCATGTCGAATAGTTCATCAATGGTTAGGGTTCTCCCTATGACAACATTCTTCTCAAACCTGACGCCCAGACGTTCAATATACTTAATTTCTTTAGTCAAGATATCTCTTGGCAACCGGAATGGGGGGATACCATAAGTAAGGACACCGCCGAGCTCATGGAGAGCTTCATATACGGTGACTTCATGGCCGAGTCTACGTAAGTCTGAGGCGACGGTTAGACCAGCCGGACCAGACCCTATAACTGCAACCCTCCCCAACGAGATCTCTGGGATTGCTAAGTCGTATTCCTTAGATGTGTCAGCCGCAAATCTTTCAAGAGCTCCTATGGCAATTGGCGCGCCAATATTAGATAGAACACATGACGCTTCACATAATCTCTCTTGAGGACAGACTCTTCCAGTCACCGCGGGAATGCTATTCTTCTCTCTAAGGGTTCTAGCTGCTGATTCAAAATCACCTTCTTTTATTTGGCTTATGAATCTGGGAATATCGATCTCTACAGGACATTTGCGAACGCATGGAGGGTCTCGACATTGAAGGCACCGCTTGGCCTCCGCCAGTGCTTGAGAGAGCTCGAAACCTAGCGAGACCTCATCGAAGTCTCTTATTCTCTCGGTTGGAGATCTCTTTCGAACCTGGTGTCTTTGAATGGTGGATTTGGGGGACGTTTTGGAGGATGTTGCCCCATTCATGCGGATCTACCTAGCTGCATACTCTGTCGGCAATCTGTTCCTTGTCTTTATACATATTGAGTCTAAGAATCAAAAGATCAAAATCTACTTTATGAGCATCGAACTCTGGGCCATCAATGCACGTGAATTTTGTTTCACCTCCAACATAGACTCGACATACACCGCACATTCCTGTAGCGTCGATCATTATTGGGTTTAGACTCGCTACTGTAGGCACGTTAAATTTCCTAGTAACCTCAGCTACGGCCTTCATCATAATGGCGGGCCCGATGGTTATCACCCTGTTTATGGTCATTCCTTCATTCAAGATATCTCTCAGCTGGTCGGTGACAAGACCCCCTCGACCCGTCGACCCGTCGTCGGTCGTCACAAAAAGTTCGTCGACGAATCTCTTTATCTCATCTATCATTATCAATAGATCCTTGCTTCTAGCCCCAATTATTGCTATGACCTTATTGCCCACAGACTTCAAAGCTCTAGCAATAGGATACGCTTCTGCGACTCCAACACCTCCAGCAACTATAGCTACTGTTCCATAGAACTTGATTTCTGAAGGTTGCCCCATTGGGCCAACAACATCCATTATCTCATCCCCCACATTCATACTGCCTAGATGTTTAGTTGTCTTTCCAACCTCCTGAAACACTATTTTGATAGTCCCTCTTTCGGTATTCCAGTCCGCTATCGTCAATGGAATCCTCTCTCCTCTCTCCGAGATTCTCAAGACTACAAATTGTCCAGGCCTACTCTTCCTTGCGATGAGTGGGGAATCGATCACTAAGGACTTTATCCCCGGCCCTAGCACCATCTTTTCAAGTATTTTCACCATATTCTTAAACCAGCTGAACCATAATTGAATTTGAGCCTTGTACACTCAAACCGCTATCGCTGCTTCACTTGCAGACTGAACAGATTACATATAAAACTTTAATTGCAATAAAAATGAGTCGACCCTCATCTCTTGGCATGCCTAACCTACTTTTCCCAAATTAGATTCGAAGCTGCCGAAGGTTTATTTCCTTGCATATATTTCGAATCATCTAGAAAGATTATGGAAAGAGATGTAACCGTCGATGACGCAAGAATGGATATAGAATCCTCATTTGTCAATATAAGAATCATCCGTGACGTTCCTGAACTATTCTTCAGCGGGAATGCTTTAGGCCCATTGAAAGAGGGGCAGGAGATTGAGGTGCCACGTTGGATGGCAAGTGAATTCGTAAAATACCGAATGGCTAAGATCCTGAGTGATAAACCTCTAGACGCGGCTGAACTCACAAAGATACATTGGAGGGAGAGCATTCCAGGATCGAGAGAGCTGCCACCATTGGATTATGATTTCTATCATAAATTGAGGGACCTCGTCAAAGATTTGACTCTGCGTGAAGAATACGACTCGTCAAATAAATCGAATGTGTACAGGATTCTAACTCAGGCGAAGGACATAATAACATGTCGAATTCGAAAGATACTCAATTTAGCGGCGGCACCCTTACCGTCTGGGGCATTACTTGAAAAATTTGCTTTGGAGGAGAGAATTCTCTATAATAAGATTAGCTACGTAATAGATGAATGGAGGAAGGCGATTTTATCTATGGAGGGGGAGGGGTGAGTAGCTTAAGCCCTGAGCAAAGGTTCCAGAACTTTCTGAAACTATTCAAAGCCGATTCTAAAGAGAAGTATCGGCAGCGCCTATCCCAGATGGCTGCTTCGAATTCGAGGTCATTGATAGTTGATTTTGAAGATCTCTATTCATTCGATCCCGAGTATGCGAAGGAGCTAGTTTCAAACCCTGAAGAGTATTTGGACTATTGTAATCGAGCCACCTGGGCCCAAATGAAGATAGAAGATCCGGAATATGCAGAAAACGTAAAGAACTTCACAGTTAGGTTTCGAGGTCTACCTGAGAGGAAGACCCTCAGAGAGATCGGTTCACAGCATCTTGGTAAACTTCTGACGGTCGACGGCATAGTGATCAGAGCAGCCCAGATGAAACCCTACTTGGTGAGGGCTTCTTTCCAGTGTAGAAAATGCGGAGCTACCGTTATGGTTGAGCAGAAGGGTTTATTCATGAAGGGGCCAGCATCATGCCCCAGACCTGGATGTCGAAGTAAAATAATGGAGTTCAGAGAGAAGGAATCTATCTACATAAACTCACAGGAGCTCAGAGTGCAGGAGAGGCCTGAGGACCTTCCACCTGGACAGTTGCCGAGGTCGATTGATGTTAGAGTCTTAGAAGATTTAACAGATGTGGCAAGGCCTGGGGATCGTGTCAGTATAACAGGCATAATTAGGGCTGAACAGGAGTTTGTGGGTAGAAGGAGTAGGCTTCGAACCTTCAACTTGTATATAGACGCAAACCACATAGAAGTTTCAGGGAAAGAGGTTGAGTCGATAGATATAACGCCTGAGGATGTACAGAAGATCATTGAGATCTCAAAGGATCCTTGGATACATCGTAAATTGATCATGTCGCTGGCGCCATCGATCTATGGTTACGATGATATGAAGGAAGCTATTCTCTACCTCTTGTTTGGCGGCGTTCCTAAAAGGCTCCCTGACGGCGTCAACATACGTGGAGACATAAACATCCTGCTTGTAGGCGATCCTGGAACAGCGAAGAGTCAACTCCTCCAGTATGTGGCAAGGGTAGCACCGAGAGGTCTATATACAAGTGGTAGAGGGACGACAGCAGCCGGTCTTACAGCCGCAGTTTTAAGAGAGAAGACTGGTGGAATGGTGCTTGAAGCAGGAGCATTAGTTCTCGCAGATAGGGGGGTCTGCTCAATAGATGAGATCGACAAGATGAGACCTGACGATCGAGTGGCCATCCATGAAGCAATGGAACAGCAGACAATAAGTATAGCCAAGGGAGGGATCGTTGCGACCCTGAATGCTAGAAACTCAATTCTTGCAGCTGCAAACCCAGCCTTAGGCCGCTACGACCCTTACCGAAACATCAGTGAGAACATAAACCTTCCAGTAACCATTCTCTCGAGGTTCGACCTCATATTTGTGATGAGAGATATTCCAGAGAGTGAAATAGACGATAAGATGTCAACACACATCCTCACCTTACATAGGTTGAGGACGACAGCTGAAGAGGTTCCACTACCCCCAGAGCTCCTAAGGAAATATATCAGTTATGCAAAGAGGATCGATGTAACCCTTACTGAGGAGGCATCAAATGAGTTGAAGGATTTCTATCTGAAAATGAGGGCAAGCTCAGGTTTAACATCAGAGTCACCTATAGCCATCACCCCAAGGCAACTTGAAGCCTTGGTAAGACTCTCAGAGGCGAGAGCTAGAGCGTTTCTAAGAGACAAAGTCACGGTTGAGGATGCAAGGGCAGTTATAAGATTGATGACCGTATCACTTCAAGATGTTGGGATAGACACAACCACGGGGAAGATGGACATAGACGTAATCATGACAGGTAAGCCTAGAAGTCTAGTCGATAGGATGAAAGATGTTCTGGATCTCATAGCTGAACTTGAGAAGGAGAAAGGCTTCGTTGAAGAGTCTGCCCTCTATAAAGCATTAGGGGAAAGGAAAGGTATGAGTGAGGAGCAGGCTAGAACGATCGTGAACAGACTATTGAGGGAAGGGGTCGTATACTCCCCAGAAGATGGCAAGATTAAAAGAACGGCGGGTGGCGCCCCCTAAAAATCAATGCCAACTACAGAATTCGAGACCCCCAGCCATTAGGCTAGGTCAAACACCTTGAAGATAAGTGAAATAGATATCCCTGAGCAACTCAAGACAATACTGGAAAGAGCTGGCTACGAAATCCTATATCCACCTCAGACCGAAGCCATAAGGGCAGGTGCGCTTAAAGGTAAGAATATTGTACTTGCAAGTCCAACTGCAAGCGGCAAAACCTTGGTGGCTGAGCTATGTGTAATCAACAATATTTTGAAAGATAAGGGAAAGTCGCTTTACCTGACTCCTCTGCGCGCCCTAGCTAACGAGAAGTATGAGGAATTTCAGAAATATATGAGTCTGAAGAAGAGGAACGGCGAAAACATTAAAATCGCTATCTCAACTGGAGACTTTGACAGTGCAGACGAGTGGCTTGGAAAATACGACATCATAATATCTACAAACGAGAAGGTGGACAGCCTACTCAGACATAAAGCGACTTGGATGAATGAAGTCAGAACAATAGTTGCAGATGAGATACATCTTCTAACCGATCAAGATAGGGGACCGACACTCGAGATCACTCTGACTAAGCTTATGGAGCTTAATCCGGAAGCTCAGCTGCTGGCTCTGAGCGCAACCGTCAGTAACGCTGACGACATCGCCAGATGGATAGATGGTGTATCTATAACTACCGACTGGAGGCCGGTTCCACTGAGAGAAGGTGTATACTATGGTGGGGAAATACTGTTCAAAGACGGCTCTGCCAAGAAAATTTCACTCAAAACGGGCAGACCTTCACTAGATATAGCCCTAGAAGTTGTCCGTGAAGGTGGCCAAGTACTAGTCTTTACTGAGACTCGGAGGGCGTCTGTTGAATATGGAAAGAACGCTGCTAACGCTCTCTCGATGGAGCTGTCAGATAGCCAAAGGACTAAGCTGAACACCCTAGCAAAGAAGATAATGAGCTTAGGAGAGAAGACCAGACTTAGCGAGCTGCTGGCACAGCAGGTAAAAGGGGGGGCTGCCTTTCACCATGCAGGACTTACGGGGGCTCATAGAAAAATTGTTGAAGACTCGTTCAAGTCAGGTATGATAAAGATTCTGGCTGCAACCCCAACCCTTGCTTCAGGAGTGAATACGCCAGCTCGAGCAGTGCTGATAACTAGCTACCGAAGATACGACCCAAGATACGGTCGTAACCCAATCTCAGTACTTGAGTATAAGCAATTCTCAGGCAGAGCGGGGAGACCAAAATACGACACGTTTGGAGAGGCTATCCTCATCGCTAAGACATATGAGGAGCAGGAGCACCTTATGGAGACGTATGTATGTGGAGAGCCTGAGAAGGTCTGGTC
>Ga0123519_10009809_pt1 | contig 14364 bp, 16 predicted proteins | sample YelNatPaOPRAMG02_FD_87396 | JGI IMG/M metagenome (GOLD analysis project Ga0123519, IMG submission 87396) | Hot spring microbial communities from Yellowstone National Park - Yellowstone National Park OP-RAMG-02 (version 2) | ecosystem: Environmental > Aquatic > Thermal springs > Hot (42-90C) ...
ATATTTGATGCACTCACTACGAATAGACCATACCAGAAGGGCAAATCCCCAGAGGAAGCATTCTCAATGCTCAGAACATTTGCAGAGAATGGAGAAATAGACTCCGAGGTTGTTGAGATTTTTGCAAAGGCTTATGAAAAACGCGTAAAATAAAGATCCCGTGTTTAGCACGGAATCTTTAAAGGCCTCTTCATAAATTCATTTCTTACTCCCAACAGTTTCATAGCTCCACACCCCCACACATCAATACTCATTATTCCCAGTAAGTATTGCCACAATATCATGCCTCATGCTTCTAAGCGCAAGGGTCACTGCGGCATCCAGCTCCTTATACCCCTTATCCTTAAGCAACTTCACGAATCGTACATCTCCCATGTATATAGCATAATCCATCAAACTGCTGTTCCCGTGCGCCTTTACGTTCACATCTGCTCCATTATTAGCGAGATATGAAGCAATCTCAAAATCCTTTGCTATGAATGCATAGAACAAGGGTGTAAACCCTTTCTTATCAGGTGCATTAATCTCTGCACCCCTCAAAACAAGAGATTTTACATTTTTCATATCATGGAGCATAATTGCTCTCTTAAACTCCTCACTATCTGTTTTCTCCCCTTTTTTAGATTTTATAATCTCTCTGAACATTATAACCCGCTCCATATCTATTGGAGATACACTTATATATATACATTTCTCTTACTTAGGTAGGTCAATTTCCTCCAAATAAGGGATTAGTTTTATTAAATGTCAGTGTGTTAAAACTACAACCTACTTTAAGTAGTAAAGGATGTGAATGGAATGGCAGAAGGAAGTTCTGAAGGTGAAGAGAGGGGCGGACGAAGAGGCCCCCCGAGAGGTTTTGCTCCCAAGCCCGTAAAGCTTGGCGAGAAGGTAAGGGTCCATGTTGACAACATGGGCAAGGAAGGCGATGGTGTTGCCAAGGTGCAGGGGTTCGTTGTGTTCGTAAAAGGCGCAACTGATTCCGATGTAGGACAGGATGTTGATGTAAACATCACATTCATTGGCAGAAAATTTGCCATCGGCGAGAAAGTCTAATTCTTTTTACTGGATTTCTCTCTTTTTTCTTCCTTTACCTGAGCACACCTATGATGAAAGGCACAGCAATCTCTTTTGATATGTAAAATACGGCGAGAGAAGCAATCATCAGAGGTATGAAATACCTGAACCCCTCGATCCTGCTCCCGGTTCTTATTATGCCCATCAGTATGCTCGCAGTGAGCGATGAACCTACAAGCACAACCAGTGAGATGAGCGAGATAAACCCTTCACTCAATACAGGAACCCCTATACTCATATAAGATGCAACATAGGACAACTGCTGGGAAGCCGTAATACCTCCCATAAGCCCAACTACATTTATGCTCACAGCAAGAAGGAACGGCATCGTTATTACAATCCCGAACAGCACAAATGTTGTGTACATCGTGGTTTGCGCCACAAGCGCCTCCTGCAATTCCTGAATCCTCTGTATATCCGACGCACTTGCCTCCAGTGCTTTTACAACATCTCCGCCAGACCTGAGCGATGTTATGAACATTAGGAGCACTTTATCCAGCATATCAGACCTTACCCTTTTCTTAATCTCCTCAGCAATCTCTTCTAATGAGGAAGTTCCCATTGATCTTGCTGTGAGATATTTCAGCTCCTTTGAGATGATCCCAAACTCGGGCCTTGCAGCAGTTCTAACAGCAACAATGGGCGTGAGCCCTGCACTTATATTCGCAGCAATTACTCTCAGAAGGTCTGGTAGAACCTTTTCCACACTCCTTCTTCTCCCCTCAATCTCCATCTCAAGCTGGATATACCTCACCAGCGGTACAACAATAAGCATGAATAGGGCTAAGGCGGGTGCACTCTCAATTCTGTAAAATAGGGATACAATCCCGCCAGCAACGATTGCCGTGGCAAGCGCGATGATAAACGTTCTTCTAACCCACTCGCCGGGTTCAAGCCGGCTTCCTGCGTAACGCAGCTTCTCCTGCAATCCTCTCATAATCTCCGCTATCATAACAGAGGCCTCTTTACTCGTATATACTCAACAATTGCAACCTGGCACGCAATAAATATAACTGCCGCAAGTATCATAATCTGTTCTATCGAGAGCGATATCCTTCCTATTGAAATCGCCCCGCCTTTCGATATGAATATGGATAATGTGGTAAGCAGAAGCATCGCAAGAGATGGAACCACAACTGCCACCATAAGATAGATGAGTATATAGAAGTTCAGGTTCTGCGAGTACTGCTTTATCTTATTATCCTGATAATTCCTCACCGATGCTATAAGGTCTCTCATTGCAGTATCAAGGCTTGCGCCCGTATGGAGCACAGTGGACAACTGCCACAGAACCCTTCTCATGAATTCGGACCTGTTTTTCTTTGCCACATTCACAAGTGCTTCCTCTTGGCTCTCCCCGCTCACAATCCTCTGTATAACCTCCCTAAACTGCTCTGATACCTTCCCGTAGTTTCCCTGTGTAATCTTTCTCATTCCATCCATTAAAGATGTGCCCGCCGCCACCTGCATCACAAGGTCATTCAATGCGTAAATGAGATGCGCATCAATCTCTTCTGCCTCTTTTCTTAGCAGTATACCTGGGTATGCAATGAACACACCCATAAACATTAACGATACAAATACAAAAGCAGCCGCCCCCGGGATGAGTGCACCCGCACCGCTCTTCTCAAACGCAAATGTGAGCGCAAATATGAGTACGCCGAACAGTATTCCCCAGAGCAACGCATTAACTCCTGAGATTACAAGATACTCCCCCGCATTTACTTCCTCATCGAGCAGTTCCAAATCCGTGCTGAGCGCAGGGAAATACTTCTCGAGCACATTGCATACATTCGGGACTAGCTGTGCAACCTTCTCCCCAAGTTTTTTCGAAATGAAGAGCGGTATGTTTATCCTCATTACAGATTCCCTCTCTACAGAATGCTCTCCGGCTTTGCATTCTTCTCCGCAGCCTGTATAACCTTCTGCGGATTCTTGTAGAACACAGCCATCACGCTTCCAATCTTATCAATAGACCTGACCTTATTCTTCTTCATCCACTCAAGAACCTTTGCCTTATTATCTATATCCTCAACAATCTCATCAATGCTCATACCTGCGTGCAGGCTCAATTCACTGAACACGCGCGTGCTCTCCCCTATCTTCTCGAACTCATCTGTTCTCACGCGCCATCTGTATATTCTGTTAAGATTAATCTCACCGCCTGCCCCGAGGTTTACCTCATCAATCTCGTAAACCCTTCTCTTCCCAGTTTTCCTATCCCTGTACATGACTACTATCAAATGCAGTGATTCCAACTCTGTGTTTGGGATGGCAAACGGCGGGTTGATCAACCTCCTCATCACCTGATCTCCTGTATCCGCGTGAATAGTTGAATACACCGCATGCCCCGTGTGCATTGCCTCAAAAAGAACCTCTGCCTCCTCTCTCCTTCTCACTTCTCCCACAATCACCCTGTCCGGCCTCATTCTCAGGGATGAAACCATCAGGTCCAGCATATCCACCTTACCCTTTCCTTCTATGCTTGCCCCTCTCGTAATCAGAGGTACCCAGTTATACTTAAGGTATTGGGGCAGGTTTATCTCCCGTGTATCCTCTATTGTAATAATCCTATTTGCAGGCGGTATGAGCGCACACAATGTATTGAGCGTGCTGGTCTTCCCGCTTGCAGTCCCGCCCACAACAAGCATGTTCATCTCATACTGCATAGCTTCCCACAGGAAAGCCGCCATATCCACGCTCATTGTTTTGAGCGAATCATCAATGAAATCTACTATGGTCCAAGGCTCTCTCACAAACCTTCTTATCGTAATCGTGTCACCGTATGCGGAAACCGGGAACAGCGTTGCATTAACCCTATCCCCGCTGGGCAGATGCGCATCCATGATCGGGTTCATCACATTTATTTCCTTGCCCGCCTTTCTGCCTATCTGTGTTGCTATATTGTAGATCTCCTCCTCACCTTTGAACAGCACATTCGTCTTTAGCCACCCGTGCTTCTTATGGTATACAACAATTGGTTCATATGACCCGTTGATTACAATCTCTTCCAGCAGGTCATCGCTCATCAGCATCTCAATCCTTCCGAGCCCATACACATCATGGAGCAAAATCCCCCCCACAATCTTGGCAGTTTTCTCATCAAACCTTGGGAATGCCTCACCCACGAGCTTAACACAGGCCCTATAAAACCTATCCTCAATCAGCGATGCTTTTCTCTGGTCAATGATCTCGCTCGGTTCAAGGGCGATCCTCTGGGCAATAATCTCCCGGAGATGGCCGAGATACTCTGATGTGTACGGCCCTAATGCAACGCTCTTCATCTCATAAATAGGTAGTGGATCCTCTTTCACATCTAGTATGCGCACGCTTGCAGGCACGCTGTGCAGTTCAAGTTCATACTTATCTATCACATTTCCCTCAATCTTTGGTATGAACTCCTCTTGTACCGGTTTTTTAAGAGAGACCAAAACTTTCCCAAGCCCCTTCTTAACTTCAACAAGCCCGGCATCCTCAAGTGAACTGCACTGTTTGAGCGCTTCTGCAACAGTTATCCCAGAGACGCGCGCCAACTCCTCAATTCCAACTTCCCCTTTTCCTTCAAGCGCTCTGCATATAATATCAACACTAGTAGAAATACCAACTTCCATAAAACTAATTCTCTAGTAAAGTTTTTATTCTATCGCACGCCCTATTATGATAGAGATGATGAGTCAATAGCAATACTGAAGGCTCTGCCAATGATGATATTGACTTGACTCTGATCACCAAAAAAAAGATGGGGCTGCCCAGATTTTCACATGCTCGTTTTGAACTGGGATCGCCTGCTCCCAAAGCAGGTAGCATAACCAGGTTGGCCCACAGCCCCCTGCACATTTTTTATTCCAGCAATATACTTAAATTAGACGGTTATCTCAAGCCCGTCCTCCGCAACTATTGCCTCCTCAAACAATTCCTTTGCCTCCTCAACATGCCCTTTAATATCCTTGTACCTACTGCTTATATGCGTGAGCACCAGTTTTTTACATCCAGCCCTCTTCGCAATCTCAGCAGCATCCTTTGCAGTAGCATGCATCTTCTCATCAGCATCTTTCCTGTGCGCCTCTGTAAATGTTGCATCCATTATGAGCAAATCTGCATCTTTAGAATTCATCACAACATTTTCATCATACACCGTATCCCCGCTGTACACAATCTTCTTCCCTGCTTTTTTCCATGCAACATCCTCTAGTTTTATGGCCTTCCCATTGATCTCAACATGTCCCTTCTCTTCAATCTCCCTGAATAATCTTCCATTTATGCCAAGGGCCTTTGCCTTCTCTTCATGGAATTTGAGTTTCTCTCTCTCCTCCAGCACATACCCGTAAGAATGTTTTGAATGCTTGACCTTGAATGCACTCACCCTGAACTCATCGCACGCATACACTTCCCCTTCACCTTCAAACTCCTTAACCTTGACAAAACTCGGTACATTGCCCAGCAATAAATTATTCACAACCTCTTTTGTTCCGGGGGGGCCTATTATATGCAATTCATCCTTGTACTCACTCAATTGCAGGGTATAAACCAATCCCGGGATCCCGAGGAAATGGTCCGGGTGCAGATGGCTTATGAAGATTGCAGATGTCTTGAAATAGCTGAGCTTAGCCCGCATCATCTGCCTTTGCAGGCCTTCGCACGCATCAAAGGTGTATACCCTGCCATTGCATCGTATCCCAACACAGCTTACACACCTTTCAGGTGATGGTATAGACCCGCCACTGCCAAGTAGTACAATCCTGAACATAACAAGTAAAATGAGCGAAGTAAGAATTAAAAAGCAAAGAGTAATTCAGGAGATTTATTCCTCTGCACTCTTCTTTGGCAGGTACTTTCCGATGAACTCCTTCTTCACTCTCTTCAATTCAGTTTCTGGTACAATGCTCAGGAGGTCCCACGCAATGTTAAGTGTTTCCTCAATCCCCCTGTTCTCATCAAGCCCCTGCTGGATAAACCTCTTCTCATATTCATCTGCAAATTTGAGGTACTTCTTATCTCTGCTGCTCAATGCCTCTTCACCGACCACTGCACTCAACGCCCTGAGGTCTTTACCCTCTGCATATGCGGCGTACAACTGGTCAGCAACACCTCTGTGGTCCTCTCTCGTCTTTCCTTTTCCAATACCTAGGTTCATCAACCTTGACAAGCTCTGGAGAACATCAAACGGCGGGTAGATCCCTTTCCTGTGCAATCCCCTATCAAGTATCAACTGCCCTTCCGTAATATACCCCGTTAAATCTGGTATTGGATGCGTCTTATCATCACCCGGCATTGAGAGTATTGGGAACTGCGTAACACTTCCCTTTCTTCCCTTGATTTTTCCGGCCCTCTCATAAATCGTTGACAAGTCCGTGTACATATACCCCGGGTACCCTCTCCTCCCGGGCACTTCATTACGCGCACTCGATATCTCACGCAGCGCTTCTGCATAATTGGTCATATCAGTTAGAATCACGAGCACATGCATATCCTTCTCAAACGCGAGGTACTCCGCAGTTGTGAGCGCCATACGCGGCGTGATCAACCTCTCCACTGACGGGTCATCTGCAAGGTTCAGGAACAGCACCGTCCTGTCCAGTGCACCGCTCTTTTCAAAGCTTTTCATGAAGAAGTATGCCTCTTCATAAGTGATGCCCATTGCGGCAAACACCACTGCAAATGCACTCTCCTGGTTGAGCACAGTCGCCTGTCTTGCAATCTGCACTGCAAGTTCATTATGCGGCAGGCCAGCACCCGAGAAGATCGGGAGTTTTTGGCCTCGCACGAGCGTGTTCATTCCATCAATCACCGAAACGCCCGTCTGTATAAATTCGCTCGGCTGTTCCCTTGAGTATGGATTGATTGCCTGCCCCGTGATATCCACCTTATCCTCTGCCACAATTGCAGGCCCGTTATCCCTCGGTTCACCGAGCCCGTTGAATGCACGGCCAAGCATATCCTCGCTCACGCCCAATCTCAGCGTTTCACCTAAGAACCTTACCCGTGTTGTGGGCACATCTATACCTGTGGTTGACCCGAACACCTGCACAACCGCAAGCCCTTTAGATGTATCGAGCACCTGCCCCTTAACCCTCTCCCCATTCGGAAGTATAATCTCCACAAGCTCATTGTAAGCCGAGTTCGGGACATCCTTCACGAACAGGAGCGGCCCAGCAACCTGGTCAACTGTTTGATATTCCTTAATCATTCATCACACCTTTTGAGCATTATATGCTTTTTCTTATCTCAGCCATCTCCTCTTCAATCTCCTTATGGATCTGCATGAACTCCTTCTCCATCTTATCATCGCTTGGTATCTCTTTCATGCGTGCAATCCTCTCGAACAACTTCTGTCTCTTCAGGATTTCTTTGTATGGCACACCCGCCTTAATGGTATCAGTAATCTTCGTGTGCAGGTAGAGGATGGTCTTGAGCATATAGTACTGTTTCAGTATTGGCGTATACATATCATAATCAACATATGCACTCTGTTGCAGGAAATCCTCCCTGAGCATCCTTGCAGTGCCGAGCACCGCCTGCTCAGTATCCGGGAGTGCATCCGCACCCACAAGCTGTACAACCTCCTGCAGTTCTGCCTCTTTTTGCAGTAATCTCATTGCCTCATTTCTGTTATCAATGAAATCCTCTGTTGCCTCCTTGCCATACCACTCTTTGAGCGAGTCCAGGTATAGCGAATAACTTCTCAGCCAATGTATAGCCGGGAAGTGCCTCCTGTACGCGAGCGGCGCATCAAGCGCCAGGAACGCTTTTGTAACCCTCAGCGTATTCTGAGAGACGGGTTCTGAGATGTCACCACCCGGTGGTGATACCGCCCCGATCATTGTGACAGAGCCGTGCCTCCCATCGCTCCCCAGGCACACTACCCTTCCAGCCCTCTCGTAAAACTCTGCGAGCCTTCTCCCGAGATATGCAGGGTATCCTTCCTCACCCGGCATTTCTTCAAGCCGGCCTCCAATCTCACGCATCGCCTCTGCCCATCTTGATGTTGAATCTGCCATCAGCGCCACATCATACCCCATATCCCTGTAATACTCTGCAATCGTAACACCAGTGTAAATGCTCGCCTCACGCGCGGCCACTGGCATGTTAGAAGTATTCGCAATGAGCACAGTTCTTTCCATGAGCGGTTTCTTGGTTCGCGGGTCTTCCAAGTGCGGGAACTCTGTAAGCACCTCGGTCATCTCATTCCCGCGTTCACCGCATCCAATGTACACAACGATCTGTGCATCACTCCACTTTGCAAGCGATTGCTGTGTCACGGTTTTCCCTGAACCGAATGGGCCCGGGATGGCTGCTGTACCTCCCTTAGCTATGGGGAAGAATGTATCCACAACCCTCTGCCCCGTCATGAGCAGTACATTGGGAGGCAACTTTTCGGCATACGGCCTTCTCTTCCTGACCTCCCACTTCTGCATGAGCATAACCTCGTGCTCTTTTGCACCGTCCTTTATAACTGCAATCACTTCATCAACAGTGAACTTACCGCTCTCGATTGATTCGATCTTTCCAGATACATTAGGCGGTACCATAATTTTGTGCAGGATTGTTTCAGTTTCCTGCACCGTTCCGAGTATATCCCCGCCTTTCACATTCTCTCCTTTCTTTGCAGTTGCAGTAAACTCCCACTTTGTCTTTCTATCAAGCGTGTTTACTGTAACCCCTCTCCCGAGGAATGCACCCGACTTCTCCTCCAGTTTATTTAGCGGCCTTGCAATCCCGTCCATTATGGATTTGAGCAGGCCCGGCCCCAATTCTACTGAGAGCGCCCTGCCAGTGTTCTCCACAGGCTCGCCCGGCCGTATTCCAGATGTATCCTCATATACCTGTATGAATGCGGAGTCGCCGCTCAGGCGAATGATCTCGCCGATTAATCCCGCTTCACCAACCTTAACCACATCATACATCTTTGCATTATCTATGCCTGTGGCAATGACAACAGGCCCAGAAATTCTCTTTATTGTTCCCATCTATTTTCACCTGCTATTTCTTTTTCAGATCAAACCCCAAGGCGCGTTTGACGAGCGCCTCAAGGCTTTCGCTCTCCACCGTTGTACTCCCATAATCCGGGACCGCAACGATGCTGGGCTTTGCAATCGTCTCAATCTTTCTTTTGAGCGCCCAGTTGAGAATTGAATATGAACCGTCATCAATTATGATAATACCTATATCCTCTCTTTTCAGAAGGTTTTCTATGAGTGCAGTCATATCCTTGGTATCCTCGCGGTGGTAGAACTCCTTCACACCCGCAAGCCTGAGCCCCGTGCACATCTCCTTTGAACCAACTGCAACCATTTTCATATCCAACACGCTACCAGATAAGTTTTGATTTAATCTCCTCAGGTTTCAGCACACCTTTGGAGACCACAATGCTTCTCAAGTTCCTCCTCTCAATATCAAGCCGCCCAATAAACCCAATCACGCCAGCCATCGAGAATGGATTTGCCACGCTTGCTTTTGTAATCCAGAGCATAATCTCCCTGTCGTAAAGCTCCTCAGTCCAAGAGAGATCGCCCTTGCTTTTCTCATAAACCTTCTCAAGCCCGTATACCTTGACGAGCGCTTCCATACCTTCGCCAACTGCTTTCTTTGTCTTATCAATGGGCACCTCACCGCCAGCAATGTACTTGACAGTACTCCCAAACTTTAGCGCGCGCACCGCCAAATCAAAATTCTTGTAGTCAATCATCTTCTCTAGACATATCCTGAGTTCTGGCTCATCATCGCACAGCGCTTTGAGTTCAGCAATTCTTTTGTAGTATGCCCTCTCCATATCATCAACAATCTGTGCATACCTAGTTGAATCCGTGGATATTGTATATCCCATCTCACTAGCAATCTTTTTCAGAAGGTCAATATCCTTGGCTGCACGCATCCTCTCAAGTCGTTTCCCGCTTATGCTCCCCACTTGTACATACTCGCTGCTATAATCGCCGCCTTCCATTGCTTCCAGGAAGAGAAGCCTAAGGTTGTACAGTTCAAGCTGGCCAGTGGCTGCATACAGCAAGGGCCTCTTTCTGTTGTTCTTGATCATCCCTTCAATCTGCGCCACTTTCTTCGAGAATCTTTCCATAACGGCACGGCTTACAAGCAGCGCCCCGCTGTACCTTGTTCTCAGGGATTCTATGTATGGACCGTATGCAGTCGGGAGAAGAAGCTCAATCATTGCCTCAACACTCTCAACTTCGCACATTGCACCAAGCGTAGCACTATCTATAAGCTGGGGCCTTGCGGCTCTCAATCTTGCATTGATATACCCAAACTGCTGTGCACGCGTATATATATCCGCCATCTCTTTCACTCACCTGAAAAGCTTCTTGTAGACATACACCTTGATGTCCGCCTCCTTGTCCTTCACAAGCGTTGTGAATGTGAGGTCTATGAGCACATTCTTCCCCGGGTCGCGCACAATGATCCCGCCGTCAACAGAGGCATCTGCCTTCACGCTGTCTCCTTTTTCAGCAATCTCCTCCATCAGCGCCGTATCAGGTTTTGCGCACAGCACCTCAAGTTTGCCAGAGCCCAGCTCACTTCTGGCGCGGGCATACAGTTTCTTCAGCACCTTGGCATACTGCGTTTTGCTCTTGCGCATGCTGTACAGCTGGTCGAGAGCGCTCTCTATGACACGCTGTGCAACTGCATCCTCTGCTTTCTGCAATTCCTTCTTTGCATCAAGCCGTGCAGCTGCTACACGCTCATCCATCATCTTTGATATTTCCTTCTCGTACTCTTTGAGCCTGCTCTCCTTCTCCTTTGCAAGGCGCTCGCGCTCCACCTTGATGGCTGCGCTCGCCTCCTTCTCAGCGGCCTGCCTTATTGCATTTGCTTCCTTCTCAGCTTCCTCTATTACGGCATTGGCAACCGACTCTATTTTCATCCTACCACGCTTGCTTAGTGGGCAACTGCACCTGCACTAATCGTACCAATGAGAGGTTGTCCGATCAGCACAATCAGCAGTGCAGATATTGCAAGTGCGAGGATTGCCGTTGTTTCGGGCAGCGCCACATAGATAAGCATGTTACCTGAGAGTTCTGGCCTCTCTGCTATTGCACCAACTGCGGAGCTACCAATTGCGGCTTGTGCGTTTCCCGTAGCAAGCGCACCAAGCCCCATGCTTATGCCTGCACCGACTGCGGCAAGACCAATCGCCCAGCCGTAATCCACAACTTTCAGTACATTTTCAGCTGTTGTTACATCTGCCATTTCATTCACCTTTTTTCAACCTCCTTCATTTTGAAAGGATTGAACGGAATACCTCCTCCCTTGAAGAATTTGGAGAAGAACTCTACTGCGTGAAGCCTGCCGCCCTGTATGAGTGATTCAAATGCGGCAAGCACGATAGCCACAAAATGCGCCATCGCAAATGCTATGAACATAACTATTATGAATATGCCCTGGCTCGGGTCGGGCCGCATCATATTGATGAGCATTGCGAGTATAACCCCGGATAATCCTACCGCTGCAAGCCGTGCATAGGACATAATGTTCGCGAGAAGGCCCGGCACCTCTATCAATCCCACCCCGCCTTCAGTTGCAATAATCCCGATCAGCGCGATTAGTGCAAGTGCACCGCCTATCTCAGGGTTCACGATTAATCCAATCAGGCCGATCTCTATGAGCACCCAGCAGGATTTTGCAATTGCATGCTTCCACTCCCTGTGCATTACCCCCTCTATTGCACCGAGCAGGTTGCCGAGCATAATATGGAGTGCGCCAATGCCTATTGTTAATAATAGCAGGGAGATCACACCGTGCAACCTGCTGATGAGTGGGAATTGTATACCCAGAAGTTCAAGTTCAAACTCAAACCCAAAGAATTCACCGAATATGAGCCCCCACAGAATGCCCCAGAATGAGGATATGAACGTAATCTTCATAATGTCTCCGAGAATCCCTTTCATCTTGTTCATGTAGAATGCGGAGATGAGTGCGAGTACGAGCGCATATCCCACATCGCCCACGATAATCCCAAACATTATCGGGAGTGTGAGTGCAATCAGATTTGTGGGGTCAATCTCATCGCTCCTGGGAGTTGAGATGAATGTGAGCAGGGATTCAAACGGTTTGAGTGCATTTGAGGTCTTGAGTGCGGTTGGGGGCAGTTCGCCGTGATGCGGTTTCTCAAAAGTGAGCGCCGCATATTCCTTATGGGGTTCCATTGCCTTCTCAAGCGCTGCTCTATCTCTTTCACGTACCCATCCTTTTACGAAATAGAGGCGCTCGCTCTCCCCGAACTTGAGCACTGCTTCGGCGCGGTCAACCTCATTCTGCAATCGAATATACTCGCTGTTAATGCTTCCCATTATGGGTATCAATCGCTCTCTTATTTTCCCCTTGAGTTGTGATGCCTTCTTCTCAGCGGATTTTTTCTCATTCTCAATTCTCTTGATCTCTTTATCAACATTCTTGATTTCCTCGCCAATCTTTACAGGCAGCAGGCCGTACTCTTTTGCAATCTCTCTTATTGCATCTCTATCCGCAGCACCGCCTGCAATGATGATGTATGCCTCTGTTGCGCCTTTGCTGTACTCAAAATCCAGGTTTTTGCCTTCGCACGCCACGATTACTTTCTCAATCTTTTTTGGTGAGCATTCAAATACTTCATATGAAATTCTCTGAGATGCGGGCAGGGAATTAAGCCTCAGCCTTCTCAAGATGGTGAGCAGTTCAAGCCGGTCCTTTGTCCCCTCAATTATCCTATAAGCATCGTTCATCTCGCCCTGTAATCCAACAATCTCTTCAAGGTCTGCTTTTGTATATCTTTTGTTCCCGCCGGTCTCAACACCAATCATCTTTCCGATTGTCTTTACCTCTCTTATGAGCGATACTTCCCGCGCAACCGCATCCATGCTTTTGAGCGGTGATGCGCGTTTCATCCATTCATCTTCCCCTTTTTCGATCTCTAAATGCACAAGGCCAGCTTCCTGCAGTGATTTGACTACCTTATCCACTTTGCTCTTAAGTATGATCACATTCACCTTGAGCATTCTTTCTGGCAGCATCAGCTCACTCCTCAATTATTATTGAAACAACATCCTTCGCACTCTCATCTATGACACTTTTCTTGACATCCATGATCTTTTCTTTCTCAGCATCCCTCTTCTCATTTATCTTGTCAATCTTCTTCTTTGCATCTGCATCGTATTTCTTGAATATCTCTTTCTTCTCATTCTCGAGCTCTTCTTCCCACTCCTCGCGCTCTCTAAGGATCTGTTTATTCCCCTCTTTTCTTATCTTCTCAGCATCCGCTTTTGCTTTCTCAATGATCCTGCGCGCCTCCTCCTCATTCTTCTTTAACATCTCAAATTTTTCATTGATCATAAGCATACCCCTCCTGTAAAAAGAGTTTCAGTGCTACATCTTCCGGTGCAAAAACGAGCAATGCAACCAAGTATTTCATAACACGTGAGAGTTCTCCTAACATAAGTGTGTGTATTAAACTAACGTAACTTTAAAATAGTAACTTCCAGAGTATCCAAGAAGCATTTAATTTTTCCCTGCCATTTTGGGATAGTGATCCCATGGCTTCAATTCTAATGATAATTGCACCCGAGAACTTCCGGGATGAGGAGTTCTTAGTGCCCAAGGAATATTTCGAGAAGAGAGGCAACTCTGTAACAGTGGCAAGCACCAAGAAAGGTGAGTGCAGGGGAATGCTGGGTGCGCGTGCTATCGCAACGCATTCTCTAAACGATGTGTGCGCAAAGGATTATGATGCAGTGATCTTTGTAGGTGGTGCCGGGACCCCACTTGTTAGGAAAGAAAGTGCGGCACTCTCTCTCGCAAAGGAAGCATATGCGGAAGGCAAAATCATTGGGGCCATATGCTGGGCGCCTACAATACTTGCAAAGGCGGGAGTACTTAAAGGCAAAAAGGCAACTGTATGGGCAGGCCCAGATTCAGAATATGGTATGTCAACAACAGATTACCTTAAGAAAGAGGGGGTGCTCGTACAGAAACAACCCGTAGTTTTGGATGGCAAGATAGTAACCGCAGAGGGCCCGCACGCAGCAAGAAGATTTGCAGAGGAAATTGAGAAACTGCTCTAATAACTTCCACTATTTCAGAAGCATGTCTTAGAATTGGTAATGTTTATTTACCCTCTGCTCCATAATTTTAATCATGATTCTAGATGATTATCTTGATCTCATCAAAGGTTTTAGGCTTAGAGATCTTGAGAGAGGACCAAAACTCCTTGCAGAAGAAATAGTAGAGGAGCTCTCGGAGGACTATAATCTCTCCATTTCAAGAAACAGTTCTCTCATTACTCTTGTAAACCTTTCAAAAAAG
>Ga0123519_10009815_pt1 | contig 14360 bp, 14 predicted proteins | sample YelNatPaOPRAMG02_FD_87396 | JGI IMG/M metagenome (GOLD analysis project Ga0123519, IMG submission 87396) | Hot spring microbial communities from Yellowstone National Park - Yellowstone National Park OP-RAMG-02 (version 2) | ecosystem: Environmental > Aquatic > Thermal springs > Hot (42-90C) ...
GGATATGCTGGGAAGAGATTATCAACTGATAAAACTGGTGTTGAATATCCGTCAGCCGATTGACCAGGTCGCGCTTATGATGGTTATAAACTAATACCATTACCCCGGCAATATCTCTGGCCGTAGTCCACTCTTTTTCCAGGAGAGCTTTTTGGATAAGTTCACCGACGGCTTTAGAGCGAGTAGGATAATTCTGCCGCCGGATATAGTCATCAAACTGCTTTATCAGGGTTTTTTCCAGTGAGATAGTGAAACGTTTTAATTGGCTCATATTTTCGTATTACGATTTTTAATAATTGTAACATTTTTTGTCGGCCATGTCAAGTCCCCAAAAAATTATTTCCCCAGCATTATACAGGCCTGGTAAATTACTTTCAGATTATTTTCCTGGCAAAATTTTATTACTGACTCGCTTTCTGCGCCGGGCTGTAGCCAGATCCGCGTTATCCCCTTTAGCAAGCACTGCTGGACAATCTCCATGGTTACCGACGGAGGGGTAACAATATCCGCGACGTCAACAATTACCGGCAAATCGGCAATTGCAGGATAACACTTTAGACCATCTACTTCTCTGGCCGTCGGATTGACCGGATAAACAGCATAACCTTTACTTTTTAGATATTTTACAATCCGGTAAGCATATTTGGTTTCGTGGCGAAAGGAACCAACCACGGCGAAGGTTTTTTGCGATAAAAATTCCTGGATAAGATTTTCTTTATTCTCGCAATATTCCATCTTTTAGCAATTGGTCTATTAACAATTTTAAATGACGAAATGCCCGGGCGCGGTGACTGATTTTATTTTTTATTTTCAGTCCAAGTTCAGCCAGAGTTTTTTTATATTCCGGGACAAGAAAAAGTGGGTCATAACCAAAACCGGATTTTCCTCGCAATCTATCGGTAATAAAACCAGTCAGCGTTCCTTCTCCGATCCAGCTCTGACCGGAAGGGGCGGTCAGGGTCACCACCGTCCGAAAACTGGCCTGCCGACGATAATTCGGCAATCCATCCAGCAGTTTTAATAACTTTTGATTATTTTCCTCATAAGAACAATTTTGTCCGGCGAACCGGGCACTATAAATTCCGGGAGCGCCTTTTAACTCTTTTACTTCTAATCCGGTATCTTCAGCGATTGACCAGTGTCCGGTTAGTTTTGCTGCGGTCTGACTTTTTCTCAAAGCATTTTCTTTAAGGGTTTTTCCGGTTTCCGGTGGTAGGCTGATATGCAGTTTACTTAAAGGAATTAAGTGAATTTTCCGCCGACGCAAATATTCTTTTCCAAGAATAGCGAGAATTTCTCTTACTTTATGCTGGTTATTGGTTGCGAGAATTAATTTAATCATATCGGGATATTTTTCAGTATCCGTTTTTCTTGCTGGATAATTTTATCTATTGCCTTTGCGGCCATACCCAAAAGTTCCTGTAACTGGTGGAAAGTAAAAACCACCTGTTCCGCTGTTGCCTGAACCTCCACCAATTTTCTCCGGCCGGTCATTACCACATTCACATCCACATCGGCCCGATTATCCTGACTCGCTTTCAGGTCAACCACCTTTTTGCCGGCGACAATCCCCACGCTGATTGCCCCCAGATAATCCCGGACCGGAAAGGTGGAAATTTTTTTCTCCCGATACATTCTATCCAGAGCCAGAACCACTGCGATAAATCCTCCGTTGATTGCTGCCACCCGGGTACCGCCATCGGCCTGGAGAACATCGCAGTCCAGCGTCAGGGCATGGCCGCTGAGTTCTTCCAGATTGAGAATTGCCCGGATTGACCGACCAATAAGACGGGAGATTTCCTTGCTTCGGCCGCCATAAAGTCCACTATTGCGCGGAGTGCGCCTTTCTCCGGCCAGCGGTAAAAAATTATATTCAGCCGAAAGCCAGCCGATATTTTTTTCCAGAGCATGAGCCGGAACTGTCTCGCTTACCGAAACGCCGCAAATGACCTGGGTGTTTCCCAGACAGAAAAGGCAGGAACCGGAAGCGTTTCGCAGATAGTCGGGAATAATTTTTATTGGTCGCATAGTTTATCTCAGATAACTTAAATTATTTTTCAGGTGTTCTATTTTCCAGTCAAGTTCCGCCGATTTATTTTTAACCCGTTCCACCTCTGATGTCGGGGCCTTAGAAACAAATTCCGGGTTAGTCAATTTGCTGACAACAATCTCTTTTTCCCGGGCAAGGTCCGCCAGTTCTTTTTCCAGCCGCTGTTTCTCTCGGGCAATATCAATCAAGCCGGCCAGCGGGACAAATATCTCTCCGGATTTGACTACGGCCACCGCCGAACTATCCGGACGACTGGCAGTTAAATCCAGTTTAATTTCTTTTATGGTCGCCAGACGAGATAGATAACTTTTTCCGGCATCAATAATCATCTGCGCCGACCCATCCCGTGGCTTGATAAAAACACCGATTGGTAGTCTCTGCTCTATCTTAAACTCGTTGCGAATCCGACGAATGGCGGTAATAATTTCCTGCCAGGTAACTATCTTATTTATCGCTTCACTATCAAGCGGAATTGCTCTGGTCGTGGGCCATTTCTCATTGAGCAAAAATTTTTCTCTCCGGCCAAAGTACTGGCTCAAATCTTCGGTGAGGTAAGGCATAATCGGATGAAGCAGTCGCAAAATTCCAAAAAATATCTCCCGCAAATTATTATAAATTATCTCTTTTTGCTGGTCATCACCCGCATTTATTTCTATCTTACTTAACTCAATATACCAGTCGCAAAACTCTGACCAGACAAAATCATAAATCAGTCGGGCGGCCAGATCAATATCGTATTGGGCAAAAGCCCGGGTGGTATTTTCCACCGCCGACTTGTAGCGAGCCCAGATCCAGCGACTGGAAATTGTCTGGGCCGACCACCGCTCATTCAACAACTGTTCCAGTTTAAGTTCATTACCAAAACGATTAAGTAAGATATAGCGGGCGACATTCCAGATTTTATTGGCAAAATTGCGGGCGCCAACAAAAGAATCATTACTTAACTGCATATCCCGGCCGGGAGCTGCCGAAGCCGCCAGAGAAAATCTCAGAGCATCGGTACCGTATTGTTTCATTATATCCAGCGGGTCAATTACATTGCCAAGGGACTTGGACATTTTTTTTCCGGATTTATCCCGGACTATGCCATGAATAAAAACCTCCCGAAAAGGCACCTGGTTGGTGAACTCCAGAGACATCTGAACCATCCGGGCAACCCAGAGATACAAAATTTCATGACCGGTGACCAGAACACTCGTCGGAAAATAGTACTCCAACTTCTTATCCGGCCAGCCAAAAACCGCCAGTGGCCAGAGGGCAGAAGAAAACCAGGTGTCCAGAACATCTTCATCCTGTTTCAAGTTGTCCGAGCCGCAGTGCGGACATCTTTCCGGCCTTTTTTCGGCGACCACCGGCGGACAGCCTTTCGGGCAATAATAAACCGGAATGCGATGTCCCCACCAGATCTGCCGGGAGATGCACCAGTCGTGTAAATTCTGGAGCCAATCGCAATAGGGCTTTGCCCAGGAAGAAGGATAAAATTTTATCTGACCATTTTTAACCACTTCAATTGCCCGCCGGGACATATCCTTAACTTTCAAAAACCATTGCTCGGAAAGCCGCGGCTCAATTACGGTATCACAACGATAACAATGGCCAACTGCGTGAGGATGCGGAACTGATTTCAGTAAAAGATTCTGGCGCTCCAGGTCCTGAAGAATTTTCTTTCTGGCCAGATAACGGTCAAGACCAGCATATTGCTTTCCCGCCGCCGTGATTTTTCCGGTGGAATCAATTACGGAAATTTTCTCCAGATTATGCCGCTCTCCGATGGCAAAATCAACTTCGTCATGCGCCGGGGTTACCTTTACCGCCCCGCTGCCAAAAGCCATATCCACGGCTAAATCGCTAATAATCGGAATTGGCCTTTCCAGCAACGGCAACAAAACCTTCTGGCCGACTAAATTTTTATATCTTTTATCATCCGGATGAACTGCCACGGCGGTATCACCCAGCATTGTCTCCGGACGGGTGGTGGCCACCACAATAAATTCGTCTCTGGCCCCCGGCCGGGGATATTTGATATACCAGAGTTGGCCAATTTCCTGGTGATGTTCAACCTCAATATCGGCCAGGGCGGTCTGACAGCGCGGACACCAGTTAACCAGCCGCTCGCCCCGATAAATCAATCCCCGACGGTAAAGTTCAACAAAAGCAAAAATTACCGCCCGGCTGCAAACCTCATCCATAGTAAAACGCACTGCCGACCAGTCCAGCGCGCAGCCCAGTTTTTTCAACTGGTGTAAAATCATATCTCCGGACTCGTTGCGCCACTGCCACATTTTTTCCAAAAATTTTTCCCGGCCGAGGCTATCACGGGTTTTGCCTTCCGCCAGCAGCAGTTTTTCCACCACATTCTGGGTGGCAATTCCTCCGTGGTCGGTGCCGGGGATCCAGCGGGTATTTTTTCCGGAAAGCCGCTGGAACCGAATAATTATATCCTGCAGAGTATTGTTCAGGGCATGCCCCATATGGAGTGAACCGGTAACATTTGGTGGCGGGATTACTATTGTGTAGGGCTGACGGCTATCCGGAGTAGAAGCGAATAAACCGGCTTCAATCCATTGCTGGGACCAGAAATCTTCAACCTTTTGGGGACTGTATGACTTGCTCAATTCCACTGAATCCATAAGTTTTTTGATTATAGCAAAAATAGTTTGCTATAATCAATTCTAATGAACCAGCATTTTCTCTCGGTAACCGGCAACCATCTGGAGATGGGAATAGAGCAGGGAAAAAACTTTGCCCGGGATATCCGCCGGACTTTTCGCCGGCTTTTACAGTTTGAAGGGATGGATTTAATCAAACCCTGCTGGTTGCCCCGATTGATATTTGGCTATCTGGTTAAACGGGAAATTACCAAGAAATGGCAGCAAAATATCCGGGTAATTCTTCCCCGGCAATATGAAAGAATTCTGGGTATTTCCCGGGGGAGCAAAACCCCGCTGGCCGAACTACTGGCCATTCAGGCGCTGGAGGTTCTGGCCGACGATGTAAGCCTGGTAACCAGTGGATGTTTTTCCGCGGCTTTTCTGGCCGGCCGCACCGCGCTTAATGAACCGGTGGTGATAAAAAATTTTGATTATATCTCGGACTTCTTTGCTGATAATATTGTCCGGCTCTCGGCTCCGGGTGATGGATTTTCCAGTATTGAACTATCGCACAAACAACTGGCTGGTTCGCATGATGGAATGAATGAAAAAGGACTGGCGGTAATTTACAACTATGGTCTTACCCGGGAAAAAACCCAGGCCCGATTACCGATCACCCTGCTGGTCCAGGAAATTCTGGAAAATTGTTCCAGTATTGAAGAGGCCCTGGCCCTGATAAAAAACTTTCGCTATCCCAATGCGGCGATTTTAACTCTGGCCGACGCCACCAATCGGGCAGTCTCGGTAGAAATCACCCCGGAACATATTGCCGAGCGTCTGCCGGAAAATGGATGTCTGATTAACACCAATTTCTTTTTGACCGCGAAACTACAGCCGTATGACATCTCCCATTCGGCCTATTATTCCGAGCGGGCACCGGTTGGCCTGCGCGGACGGAGAATCCACGAGACCAATGAACTGCGCTATGACCGGGCCCAAAAACTTATTGCGGATAAACCAAAACTGAATATTGATGATTTCAAAAATATCCTGAGTGACCACAATAATTCCTTTGGCAGTGAAAACACCCTCTGCCGGCATGGGGAATTTTTCCGTACTCAGGTCTCGGCGATATTTTTTTTAAAACGGAAAAAGGTTCTGGTTGGTTTCGGCCCGCCGTGTCAAACCATCTATACCGAATTTTCCCTCTAATCCTATTTATTGCTGGATAAATTTCTGGTGATTTTTTGCTATAATAGAAGTTTAGAGATATTCTGGGTATGAGCAAGGTTATCGTCGGAATAATTCTGCTGGTGCTGGGAATTATTTATGGTTTTGTTCCCGGCGTGGTTTTCTGGTTCAATCACCTCGTGCGGGAATTTATCTGTAACGACCGGACGATTCTCTTACAAAGGAAAAAAATTGCTATTATCTTTTTCTTCCTGGCAATGTTAGCACTTTTATCCGGACTGGTAAACATTTTACAAAAGCATATTGAAAGCCTGAGATGATAAAAATAGATGGCAATACTAAACTGACTGGTTTGATTGGCTGGCCGTTAAGTCATACCCTTTCTCCCCTGATGCAGAATGCGGCTTTTGCTGCCAGGAAAATCAACGCAGTCTATTTGCCGTTCGCCGTGCCAGAAAAAGCCCTGGCGGATTTTCTCTCGGTAATTCGCCAGAGTAATTTCCTCGGGCTAAATGTAACCATCCCCTATAAAACCCTTGTTCAAAAATATCTTGATGAAATATCGCCCCAGGCCCGGGAAATTGGCAGTGTCAATACTATTGTTGTTTCTCGCAAAAAACTCATCGGTTATAACACGGATGCCTTCGGGTTTCACCAGGCCCTGAAATCCGCCCGGATAAATGTCCGTGGAAAAAAAATTCTGGTAATCGGCTGCGGCGGGGTGGCCAATGCGATTGTCTGGGTTCTGGCCAACCAGAAAGCCCGCCAGGTGTTGCTCACTGATAAAATCCAGAAACGGGCGCTGGATTTAAGAAAAAAATATCCGGAAATTTCTTCGGTTATAAACTCCGGCCCGTCGCCCGAAACCCTGGCGGATATTGACGGGGTAATTAACGCCAGCCCGGTGGGAATGCAAAAAAACGACCCGATGCCGGTTAATCTGGATTCGGTCGCCAGAAATATTTTTGTTTATGATGTGATTTATAACCACGAGACCGCTCTTATTCGTTATGGTCGCCAGCGCGGCTGGTTGAGTGTCGGCGGTTTGACCATGTTACTTTATCAGGGAACCCGGGCCTTTCAACTCTGGACTGGGAAAAATGCTCCGGAAAAGGTTATGAAAAAAATTTTAGAAAAGGAATTGCGAGTCAGGAGGTAAATAATGATTCTCTGGATTTTGCGGGTTTTAATACTGGTTGCCGGGCCGGTAATTGGTTATTTTCAATTTAGTCCATCGCTCAAAGCAATTCTTATTGGTCTGGGAATCTCCGCGACGATTGTGGCAATTGAACTGATTCTGGAATATATCCCACTGGACACTTTGATTATTGCAATTCTGGGAATAATTCTTGGCCTGGTGGGTGCAAAACTTCTGGATTATACGGTCTATCTGATGGATAATCCCCGACTCTACGAAATAATGAAGGACTACTCTCTCTGGATAAAAATTATCCTGGCCTATCTCGGTTTAATCATCGCCGTCCGCAAGAAGAACGAACTGGACCTGCTGGATAAGGATATTCTTTACCGGGCCAAAAAAAGACGACAGCAGGAACAAATCCTTCTTCTGGATACCAGTGCAATTATTGACGGCCGCATTCTGGATATTGCCGAGACAAAATTTCTCTCCGGTATTCTGGTTATTCCCCGGTTTATTCTGGACGAACTTCAGTTTTTAAGTGATTCCCCGGATTCGCAGAAACGCAGTCGTGGCCGGCGCGGGCTGGATATAATTAACCAGTTAAAGTCTATTATTGATCTGAATTTGAAAATTGTCACCATTGATTTTCCGGAAACCAAAGAAGTTGATAGCAAACTGGTCAAACTGGCCCGTCAATTGAATGCCCGAATTATCACCACCGATTTTAATCTGAATAAAATTGCCTCTCTGGAAGGAGTAGTCGTCTTAAATGTCAATGACCTGGCCAATGCCCTTAAACCGATATATCTGCCGGGAGAAAAGATGGCTATATTTGTGGTCAAGGAAGGAAAAGACCCGGGCCAGGGGGTGGGCTATCTGGACGACGGAACAATGGTAGTGGTTGATGATGGGCGGCGATATATCGGCAACCGGATTGATGTAGTGGTGACCAGTATTTTACAGACCTCTTCTGGCCGACTCATTTTTACCCGGCCGGAACAAAACGGAAATGCAACCAGCCGGCGTCGTCAATAGCGCTATTATTCTGGCCGGTGGAGAAGGCCATCGCTTTGGCGGTAAAACTCCTAAACAATTTCTCCCGCTCTGGCGAAGAGATAATGCCCTCCAGATATCAGTGGAGAAATTCTTCCGGACAAAACTTTATTCGGAAATCATTGTGGTTGTGTCCGAAAGATTCCGGTCGCGAATAAAATTTAACCAAAAAAATATCCGGATAACCGTCGGTGGTCAAACCCGAAGCGAATCAGTCATCAACGGGCTAAAGATGGTAAATCCGACCTCCGGCCTGGTGGCAATCCACGACAGCGTCCGGCCACTGGTGGAGGAAAAAATTATCCAGCAGGCAACAATTGCCGCCAGAAAGTACGGGGCAGCGGTGGTCGGAAAAATTGCCAGTGATACAGTTAAAATATTGTCTGCAAACCAGAAATGGCTCAGGAAAACTTTAGACCGAAAAAAAATTTTTCTTGCCCAGACACCCCAGATTTTCCGCCGGAAAATTATTTTTGCGGCTTACCAGAAACTAAATCCGAAATTATATCCGCTGGTGACTGACGATTCGCAGGTAATAGAAATGATTTTCCCCAAACAAAAAATAATGGCGGTACTAAACACCGGCTACAATGAAAAGATAACCGTAGCCCGGGATCTGGTGCTGGCAAAATTCTATCTGAAAGCCGCTAAATCCGGCTGGGCCTTGCCATTATGAGTTACCGAATTGGTTTTGGCTATGATATTCATCGGTTGGTTTCTGGCCGACCGCTTTTTTTAGGCGGACTAAAAATTCCCTATTCCCGGGGTCTGCTGGCCCATTCCGACGGCGATGTCCTTTTACATGCGATTTGTGATTCATTGCTGGGCGCGGCCGGGCTCGGTGATATCGGCAAGCATTTTCCGGATACTGAAAAAAAGTATCAAAACATTTCCAGTCTGGTTCTATTAAAAAAAACCGCCGAATTGATAAAAAAAGCCAACTACAAAATAATAAACATTGACACGATGCTGGTTGCCAGAAAGCCGAAAATTTCTCCGTATACCGAAAAAATGAAAAAAGCAATTTCCCAAATCGTCAAAACAAAAAATATAAGCATTAAAGCGACCACCAACGAGGGAATCGGCGCTCTCGGCCAGGGTCAGGCAATCGCTGCTTACGCGGTGTGTCTTCTAAAAAATGTTAAAAGTTTATAATACTCTATCCCGGCAGAAAGAAGATTTTATCCCGACGAAAATCGACCGGAACGAAGTGCGAATGTATGTTTGCGGGATTACGCCTTATGACGAGGTCCATCTCGGCCATGCTCGCTGTTATGTGGTTTTTGATGTTATCCGCCGCTATCTTAAATACCGTGGCTATGAGGTAAAGTATGTCCAGAATTTTACCGATATAGACGATAAAATAATCAACCGCAGTCGCGAGTTGCAACTGGCAGCTGATGAACTGGCCCGGAAGTATATTGATGACTATTTTTCCCAGATGAGCAAACTAAATATCCTGCCGGCCGATGCCTATCCCCGGGTTACTCAGAAAATTCCTGAGATTATTGAATTCATCAAAAAAATTATTGAGAACGGTTTCGGATATGTGGTCGACGGCGATGTCTATTTTTCCGTCAGAAAATTTAAGGACTATGGAAAACTTTCCAAAAGAAATATTGATGAGTTGCGGGTCGGTGCAAGAATTATGCCCGGGGAGAATAAACAGGACCCGCTGGATTTTGCTCTCTGGAAAAAAGCCAAAGAAGGCGAGCCTTTCTGGGAAAGCCCGTGGGGAAGGGGTCGCCCCGGCTGGCATATTGAGTGTTCAGCAATGTCTCTGGATGAACTTGGCAAAACTACTCTGGATATTCACGGCGGCGGTCAGGACCTGATTTTTCCCCACCACGAAAATGAAATCGCTCAATCGGAAGCGGCTCTTGGCCGGCCATTTGTCAAGTACTGGATCCACAACGGATTTGTGACTGTCAATAAGGAAAAGATGTCCAAATCACTTGGCAATTTTTTTACCCTTCGCCAGATTTTTGAAAAATATGAACCGATGGTTGTCCGCTATATGCTGTTGAGTCAACACTACCGGCAGCCACTGGATTTTTCCGAGGAAAAACTCCAGCAGGCCAAAAGCGCCTACGAGCGGATAGTAAATGTGAAAGAGATGGCTGAAAAACTGTTAAAACAATTGCCGGATGGCCGAGCCGGGGCGATCCGCGAGATGACTGATAGTTTTGTGGCGGATTTTGTCAATTCCCTGGATGATGACTTTAATACTGCGGAATCGCTGGGGAGCCTTCACGGACTGGTGAACAGCATTTATCTCTCTGTTCGGGATATGCCGAGCGGACTTAACCGGGAATCTCTGAAATATCAACTCCAAAAACTTACTGAACTTAGCAATGTCCTTGGTCTAACCATTGAGGCGAAAACCACCATTCCCGATCAGATAAAACAATTAGTGGTGGAACGCGAAGAAGCCCGAAAAAATAAAAACTGGAAATTAGCCGACCAGTTGCGAGACAAAATTAAAAACGAGGGTTTTGAAATTGAAGATACAAAATTCGGACCAATTTGTCGTCGGTCGTCAGCCGGTTAAAGAGTTTCTTCAGCACTCGCCGGGCAAAGTCAACAAGGTTATTATCCAGAAATCGGCTCACGGGCAAATCATAAAAGAAATTATTGGACTCTGCCGCCAGAATAAAATTGTTTTTTATTTCCGGCCCCGGATTGCCGACAACTCTCAGGGAGTAATTGCTTATATCTCGCCAATTACCTATTATTCCTTAGATGATTTACTGGCCAGACCAGCTGAAAGTAAAAAATGTTTTTTGATTTTAGACGAGGTTAGCGACCCGCAGAATTTAGGAGCAATCATCCGTTCAGCCGTTGCTTTCAATATCTCGGCAATATTAATTCCGCGCCGGAACAGTTCCTTAGTTACTCCGACGGTGGTAAAAACTTCGGCTGGGGCAGTCAGCAATATCCCGATTGCTTTGACCAGCAACCTAAATAATACTTTAAGGATACTGGCCGAAAATAATTTTACTATAATCGGGGCAGATCGCTCAGGAAAGAATATCCGCGAATGTCTCTGGCAATTTCCTCTGGCAATAGTCGTTGGCTCTGAGGGAAAAGGACTGCGACATCTGGTAAAACAGAATTGTCACTATCTGGTAAGCATTCCCCAGAGCAATAAGATTGGATCCCTGAATGTAGCGGTGGCCGCCGGAATAATCCTCTACGAAATAAACCGGACTATTTTTTCAAAATAGTGATTTCGACCCGGCGGTTCTGGGCCCGGCCAACCGCGGTCCGGTTACTGGCTATTGGTTTGTCTGGCCCCCAGCCCTTAACTGAAAGACGCGAGGCATTTACTCCATTCTTTACCAGATAACTGTAAATTGCCCAGGCGCGCCGACTGGATAAATCAATATTTTTGGCCCGCGAGCCAATCGCATCGGTGTGCCCTTCAATCAAAACATTATTTTCCGGATAACTATTCAAAATCTGGACTACTTCCTGCAAGGACTTCTCGGCTACTGGTTTTATGGTCCATTTACCGGTGTCAAATAATACCTGATTGGAAAGATTAACCGTAAGACCTTTCGCGGTCTCCTTTACCTGAACCTCCCGGACAACTTCTTTCACCGGCTGCGGATTGCTCACCTGGATGCGTAATTCGCTCTGTTTCTTATTGCCGGCAATATCCCAGACACTTAGACGAACGAGATATTCCCCGTCGGGAACTGGCTGACCGTAAACATCATCCGTGCCATTCCAGACAATTGAAGCCACCGTGGTTGTGGAATTAAATACTTTTACCGAACGACGCAAACTATTCAGAATGGTAAGTTGCCAGCGTTCAATTCCCGAATCATCCGTAGCCGAGATATAAAAAGTAGTGACCGGAGAAAGCGGACTTTCCTTAAACCAGCGAGAAGAAAATATCGGAGTGGATATATCCAGCAAAACCGTTGGTGGAGTCAAATCAGCAATTACCTCTCTGGCCGAACTGCGGGCCAGCCTATTATGTTCAGCCAGCACCTCCAGAGTAAGCCAATATTTGCCCTCGCTAACATAGGTGGTGGTGGCGGCTTTGCCTTCCCAGGAAATAATCTTTGGTAAGGTATCTCCGCCTTCACTCTGACTTACCAGATTTCCGGCGCTATCCCTCGCTAACAATTGCCAGTGGGTGATATTTTTTATTTTTTCCGGCAAAGTGGGGATTATAAAGATATTATCTTTAACGCCATCGCCATTCGGGGAAAAAATAGTTGGTTCCACATCCACTTCCATCGGAATTAACTCCTGACGTTGCTGCCAACCATAAAAACGACTGGTCAGAGAAAAATAGTGGACATTGCCTAACCGGGCAAACGGCTGATAGGCATAATTAATCGCAAAAATACCAAACCTTAAACTGGCTCCGGCCCGAAGATGAGAAAGAGAATCCAGGGAATCGGTGGTCTTTTCATCGCCGCCAAAGACATAGCCCAGACGCAGGCCCAAAACATTTGCTCCCCAGTGTTCAATCCCCACCGAATATATTGGTTTTTCCCGTTCGGTCTGGCGCATTTCCAGAGATAGGTTAATCCGGGAATACTGGGCCGGCAAATCCCATTGCCAGGCCACCCCCAGCCGACCACTGCGGGACAGTTGTTCGCCATTACTTAAAGAGGAATACAGATTTTGCCCGGAAAGTCCAATGGAAAAAACTTCATTTAGCGAGCGATATAATAATCCGGCATCTCCGGCAAAACCAGTCAGGGAATCGCTATCAATCTGAGAAGCCAGAGCCCGCCCGGTAAGACCAAAAGAAAAAGTCCGTCCAACTGGAAACCCAACAGAAAAATCAGCCGCGCCCTCATAGTAAGTGATATTATCACTCTCTGGTTGGTAATTGACAAATTTCGGAGTATTATCTGAAGAAGAGAAATATCGCCCGGCCAGTCCCCAGGAAATTTTCGGCGACGGAACCACCAGAGAAATTCCCTGATACCGGAGTCCGGCGAGATATTCCATATAACTCAAATCCAGTTCGGGAGAAATTTGTCTGGCCAGACCAGCTGGATTGGCCAATAACCCACTGGCATCGTCGGCCAGAGCCACATAAGAACTCCCCAGGCCGGCGGAACGCACACCCGTCTCTATTCGCAAAAAATTCAAAAGGTCTGTGCCAGTAGTTTCCTGAGCAACCAGCATCCCGACCGATGAAAGCAATAATAAGATGGCGGAAAATCTTTTCATTTACTTACTACAAAAACTTTTTTGGTGATATTTTTATTATCGTTGGTATCGCTCAGGTTTACCAGATAGACACCGCGAGTAACTATCCGGCCATCACTGTTTTTTCCGTCCCAGGTGATAACTTTATCCGTCCCTTTGCTGACCACTTCGGCTGGCCACTCTTTAACCAGTTCGCCACTTAAAGTATAAACCCGCAAATTCAGTGTCCGGTCAGTATCAAGAGATTTAAATTTGAACTCCACGGTCTGGCCAGCGGACGGCTTAAAGGGATTGTTTTTGGTAATCTGCAGATCAAGGGATTCGGCAAACAATTGCCGGATACAGGAAACCATCAAAAAGAGAACCAGCCATCTGATTTTTTTAGTCATTTTTGCCATAGCGGGATAGATTTTATCATATTCTGGCTAAGAAGTCAATAAACCGGTTAATATCTCATAAAAAATTTTTCCCCTTACCAGACCTTTCATTTTTAATCATTTGATTAAAAATATTGTCTTAAAAAATACCATCAATCCCGAAGACTTTTTTGAACATTTGTTCAAATAATTCCAAACATTTCCGTCGGAAACACTAAATTTAATCTGAAAAACCCAGTAAACATACTGGGTAAACATACTGGACTGGGGCCGGGTTTTTCTCAATACCAGAGTTAATTGTCAACCCTGTTGTTATCAATACTTGACTATTCCTGAATATTTTGTTATCATTAAAATCCTGATGAGTGATGCCTTTTTGACTATTGAACGAAAAATGCTCTCCGGCCAAAAACTAAAGCCGGATGAGGAACGCTGGCTGGCCGGTTTAAAACCAACCAGGCAAAACTTAAATAAACTCTGGCGGATTGCCGCAGCCATTCGTCAGAAATATCACAAAAATTTTGTCTATCCCTGCAGCATTGTCAATGCCCGTTCCGGTTATTGCACTGAGGACTGTGCCTTTTGCAGCCAGTCCAGCCGACACCGGACAGATATCCCTCGCTATCCGCTTTTTCGTCCGGCAAAAATTGTTAGGGCCGCTCATCAGGCAGCGGAAAATGGCGCAAATTGTTTTGGTATAGTGACCAGCGGCCGCCGATTAAACCCGCAAGAAATTGCCGGGATTGTTCAGGCAGTTCAGGAAATCCGCCGACGAA
>Ga0123519_10009816_pt1 | contig 14359 bp, 11 predicted proteins | sample YelNatPaOPRAMG02_FD_87396 | JGI IMG/M metagenome (GOLD analysis project Ga0123519, IMG submission 87396) | Hot spring microbial communities from Yellowstone National Park - Yellowstone National Park OP-RAMG-02 (version 2) | ecosystem: Environmental > Aquatic > Thermal springs > Hot (42-90C) ...
ACCTGCGGCACGACCGTGACCCGCTTCCTCTCCGAGAACGAAGCCAAGAAGTAGGCTCCCGCGCCTTGCGCCGGAGCACCGGCAACCCACAACCCTGGCGGGCATCAGGGCGCCCGGCGATGCCCGCCGGTGGCCGTGCGCCTCGGAGCCGGGCTCTGACGCGCCCCTTCGCTTGCCTGCCCTTCCGCGATGAAGACGGCGGGGCGCAGCTCGTTTCGGCTGGCCACACAATTCGCTGCCCGGGCGGCGGCCGGGGAGGCCCCGATGCGCACACTTCTCGCCCTCTTGCACTGTGGCTGGCCGCAGCATGCAGCCCGCCACCAGCCACCCTGCTCCCCGCGGCCTCAGGCAGCACAACGCCTGCCCCGCCCGACACGCCCGCCGGCATTGCCGCCACCGAGCGCTGGATCGAGGTGGATCTGCGCGCCCAGAAGGTGCGCCTGCACGACGGCGCCCACGTGGTGGCGGAGTACCTGGCGGCCAGCGGGGTGGGCACGTCGCCGGAAACGAGCACCTGGTGTGCGGGCATGCGTGGGGCATGCAAGGACCTTGACTAGTGCTGCTGCCGCGCGTATGATTAGCATCGGTTGAGCGATACACCACGTCCGTGGTCCGCGAGGATTCGACCTCGTTGCCCACCTGCACCGCAGATGAAGCCGTCGCCGCCTGGTATACGCGGTTGTGGCACAAGGAGCCGTTGGGCCATGCCAGCGCACTCACTCCTCAGTCCCGAAGGAATCGGGCAGGCTACGTCTGAAGCCGTAGCTCACTACTGGGTCACCCGCATACGCCAACAAGAGAGACAGCGCTCCAGCGGGAAGGCCGATCAAGGCACCAGAGGCGCGGTGACCGGAGGCGCCCAGATGGACGGCTTCCTGCAGTTCTTCAGCAGGGTCATCATCAGTGCGGGGATCGAAGCGCAATACGTGTTCTACAGGAGGGCGCTCGAACTCCCAGGGTTCTTTCGACCCACCAAGGAATGGGATCTCCTCGTGGTAAAGCAGGGTCTGCTGATTGCCGCGCTCGAGGCCAAGTCGCAAGTCGGTCCGTCGTTTGGCAACAACTTTAACAACAGGACCGAAGAGGCGATGGGCACAGCGCTCGACCTGTGGACAGCGTTCCGTGAGGGGGCGTTCAACAAAGGGGCACAACCCTTCCTTGGGTACTTCTTCATGCTGGAGGATTGTCCCGAGTCTCGCTCGCCAGTCCGGGTGCAGGAGCCGCACTTCAAGGTTCTTCCCGAGTTCGTGGGTACTTCGTACGCCAAGCGGTACGAGCTGTTTTGCCGAAAGCTCGTGAGAGAGCGACATTACACCGCGTCTGCGTTCATCATGTCTCGCAGCGATACCGGCCCGAGCGGGCTCTACAGCGAGGAGGCGCCGGATTTGTCGGTAGTGCAGTTTGTGAGATCCCTTTCAGCTCATGTGGCCGCCTATGCCTGACTCCGATGACGACCTGGCGCTGACCACCCATCGTTTGATCCAGGCAGACGCGCGTGCTCTGGATTTCATACCGGACGCCTCTGTCCATCTCGTTGTTACGTCGCCGCCTTATTGGATCTTGAAGAGGTACAACGAGAATCCGGATCAACTCGGCCACATCCAGCAGTACGAGGACTTTCTAGAAGAACTGAACAAGGTCTGGAGGCACTGCTTCCGAGTTCTTGTGCCCGGTGGGAGGCTCGTCTGCGTGGTGGGAGACGTGTGTCTTTCCAGGCGCCAGCATGGCAGGCACGTGGTCATGCCCTTGCACTCCGACATCGCTGTGGCGTGCAGGAAGATTGGCTTCGACAACCTCAACCCCATCATTTGGTACAAGATTTCGAACGCCAACTATGAGGTGAACAACGGCACCAAGTTCCTGGGCAAACCCTACGAGCCCAACGCCATCATCAAGAACGACATCGAGTTCATCTTGATGCAGCGCAAGCCTGGCGCCTACAGGAGCCCAACACCAGAGCAGCGCCAGTTCAGCAGGATCGACAAGAAGGACTATGAGCGGTGGTTCAGACAGTTGTGGGATATCCCAGGCGCCTCCACTCGCAATCACCCTGCTCCGTTTCCGTATGAGTTGGCCTATCGACTGGTCCGCATGTTCTCCTTCCACGGTGACACAGTCCTTGATCCGTTCTGTGGCACCGGCACTACTATGGTCGCTGCCCTCAGAACGGGCCGCAATAGCATTGGTGTGGATGTAGATGCGGAGTACTGCCGGATGGCGGCCCGCCGGTTGAGGGAGGAAACGGCCACGTTGTTCTCTCGCGCCAGGCTTGTGTTCGAGAAAGCAGTGAGGACACCAGTCGGCAGCCTGAGCGTATGCGAGGAGACAGAGATGTACAAGGTCCCCAGCCGCAGGCAGCCGGCTGAGGCTAGCCTCTAGCGCTCCTTCCTGCCGGTATGCCGGAAGGACAGTGGCCTCGCGCTGCGTTGACGCGCCCCAGGGAGAACCGTGCAAGTCTACACCATCGGCTTCACCCAAAAGACCGCCGCCGGGTAAGGAGTCCCTTGGTCCATCCGCTCGCCTTCAGCCCGATACTGCGTGATACGCTTCCCGAGGCCCACGCCCTGCTCGCCTCGGCCAACCTCACCCTGCACCCGGCCGTGACGCGCGTCGTCCTCTGCGGCTCGCGGGGGCCGGCCGGAGGCGCGCGCCCCGACTCGGATGTGGACCTGACGCTGATCGTCGACACCGGCGGCCTGCCCATCGGCCCAGAGCTGGCCCGGTTGCTGCAGGAGGTGCTCGACACCGCCCTCGAGAACTGGCGTGGCCCCGTTGAGGCCGACCTGGCCGCCGTCTTTGATACCCAGGGCTGCGGCCTGGCCTGCTTCGCCGTGCGCGACTATCGTCAGGGCGCCTGCCCCACTGGCGGCGTCGACTGCTTCGGCATCTACAAAGTGCAACGGGGATTCGACGGTTTCGTGCCGCCCATCGGCGTGCGCGTGGCCCTGGTGCACCCCTGTCTCACCATCTGGCAGGCGGAGGCGGGCGGAGATGCCTGAGCCCATCGTGCTGCGGGGGCCGCACCTCGCAGGTTTCGCCACACCGGGCTGCGCCCCCTGGCAGGCCTTGCGCCAGGCGGTGCCCTGCCTGCCGGCTCAGTGCAGCGGGGTCGAGATGGTGTTGCCCGAGCTGGAGGCCCACTGTGCAGCGACCGGAAAGGAGAGAGTGCATGGACGAGCCGAGAGAACGCGTGTGCCCCCAATGCGGCGCGACACTGGCGGCCGGGCAACGGTTCTGCGAGCAGTGCGGCAGCGACGGCACGGCTGAGGTGAGCGCACCGGGCGGCCTGTCGTGGGAGGCCGACGTGGCCCTGCTGACCAACCCACTGGTCCTGCGCCAACTGGTCACCGCCCTGGCGCTCTCGGGGCTGATCATGTTCGCTCTGCTCTCCTTCATGTTTGCCATCGAAGGCGAATGGGAGAGCATCCCTATGGCCTTGCTGATTTGCGTGGGGGCCATCGGCGTTGTGGCCCTGCTCACGCTCGTGGTCGTGGTGCTCTTCTTCGGCAACCGCATCCGCGCCCGTTTTGCGGTCAGCGAGGAAGGCGTCTCTTTCGCGACGGTCGACCGCCGCGCCAAGGCCACCAACCGGCTGGCCGTGGCGCTCGGCCTGCTGGGCCGCAGCCCGGGCACGGCCGGCGCCGGCATGATCGGCATGGCACGAGAGCGCGAGGCCTTCAGTTGGCGCAGCATCGCCAGCGCCACCTACCAACCGCTCTGGCACGGCATCACCCTGCGCAACCGCTGGCGCACCGTCGCCTTCCTGGCCTGCACGCCCGGCAACTATGACCAGGTGGCCGCCTATGTGCGCCGGCACGTCGTCACACCGGCCACCCCCATCCGCAGCCCCCTGCCGCGCTTCCTGGGGCGCAGCGCGCTCGTGGTGCTGGCCTCCTTGCCCGTGTTCCTCCTGCCCTACCCCTTCGAGCTGGACCCATTCGTGCCCCTGCTCATGGTCTGCTTCGCCCTGGCCACCATCTGGCTGGTGCACCTGTTCGGCTGGGTCGTCATCGGCGCCGCTCTCTGGATCGTGGCCGAGATTGTCCTCATCGCACTGGGCACGCGCGAAAGCGTGTTCGCCTGGCAGCGCCCCTACCGCACGTATGAGATCCTCGATGCCGGCGACTGGTTCGCCCTGGCCCTCGCCGCGGCGGGCCTCGCCTACCTCATCATCTTCTCCTACCGTGCGGCGCGCGGGCACATCCCGTCGGTGTTGAGCCAAGATCACACAGAGGACGAGGAGTGAACGAAGACGGGGCCGCCACCTGATGCGGGTATGTCCTATTGCGCCCCGCAGCCCAATGCCTATACTATGCCCATGGCCAACCCCTCTTACCTTTCCGGCTGGATTGCGCAACACCTCCTGGGCAAGGCGCCCGCCCCGGCCCCAACGCCGGGCCCCGAGCGCCGGGTGCGCGTGGGCTGCCCGGCGCACAACTGCGGTGGGCGCTGCCTCCTGATCGCCCACGTGCGCGATGGCGCCATCACGCGCCTCGACGCCGACGACGCGCCCGACACGTTGGCCGCGCCGCAGTTGCGCGCCTGTGTGCGCGGCCGCTCGTACCTGCGCCGCCAGTACCATCCCGACCGGCTGCTCTACCCCCTCAAACGGGTGGGGCCTCGCGGCGAGGGCCGCTTTGTGCGCATCCCGTGGGATGAGGCGCTCGACACCGTGGCCCACGAATTGGAGCGGGTGCGCGCTGCGTATGGCAACGGCGCCCTCTTCATCCCCTACGGCACCGGCAGCGACAGCCAGCTCAACGGCGCGCGGGCCGCGCGGCGCCTGCTCAACCTCTTAGGCGGCTGCCTGGGCTACTACAACAACTACTCCTGGGCCGCCACCCAGGCCGCCACGCCCACCGTCTATGGCACGCAGCGCACCGGCAACGAGCGGCAGGATTGGTTGAACGCCCGCACCATCCTCATGTGGGGCTGGAACCCGGCCGAGATGCGCGATGAGACCAACTCCGACTACCTCCTCCGCCTGGCACGCGAGCGGGGCGCGCGCATCATCTGCATCGACCCGCGCCTGACCCCCAGCGCCGCGGCGCTGGCCGACGAGTGGGTCCCCATCCGCCCCGGAACCGACGCAGCCATGATGAGCGCCATGGCCTATGTGATGATCGAGGAGGGGTTGGTCGACCTCGCGTTCGTGCGCACGCACTGCGTGGGGTTCGATGCCAGCCAGATGCCGCCCGGCATGGAGGGCGCCGAGAGCTACAGCGACTATATCCTGGGCCGCTCCGACGGCGTCCCCAAGACCCCCGAGTGGGCCGAGGCCATCACCGCCGTCCCCGCGGCGACCATCGCCCGCATCGCCCGTGAGTACGCCACCCGGAAGCCAGGCGTGCTCTACCAGGGCTACGGCATGCAGCGCCGTGCCTACGGCGAGCAGGTGGTGCGCGCCGGCTGCGTGCTGGCGGCCATCACCGGCAACGTGGGCATCGCCGGCGGCTGGGCCGGCGGCATCGCCTTCCCGCCCGATGGCGGGCGCCAGGGCGACTTTTTCCCCGTGGGCGAGAATCCGGTGCCGGCGCGCATCCCCGTGTTCCTGTGGACCGAGGCGGTGCTGCGCGGCACCGAGCTGGGGCCGGAGGATGGCCTCGTGGGCGCCGCGCGGCTGGAGAGCAACATCAAGCTCATCTACGCCGTGGCGTCGGATTTCCTCAACCAGCACGCGAATGTCCACCGCACCGCCGCCATCCTGCGCGACGAGGGGCTGGTGGAGTTCATCGCTGTGCAGGATAACTTTGTCACGCCCACCGCCCGCTTTGCCGATATCGTCCTGCCCGCCTGCACCCAGTTCGAGACCTGGGGCCTGCAGGACGGCTGGAAGTACAGCAAGGACGTGCTGCTCCTGCCCAAGCTGGTGGAGCCGCCCGGCGAGGCGAAGAGCGACTATCGCATCTGCGCCGAGCTGGCGGCGCGCCTGGGCATCGGCGAGGCGTTCACTGAGGGGCGCGATGAGCGCGGCTGGGTGGCCTGGATGCTCGACGAGCTGCGCCGCACGCGCTTTCCGGATATCCCCACCCTCGACGAGTTCCTGGCCAGCAACCTCGGCGCCTACCGCGTGCCGGTGGAGCAGCCCGCCGTCGCCCTGGCCGATTTTCGCGCCGACCCGGCCGCCCACCCGCTGGAGACCGAGACCGGCAAGATCGAGATCTTTTCGCCCCAACTCGATCGCCTGGGCCGGCCGGAGGAGGTTCCGCCGCTGCCCAAGTACACCCAGGAGTGGGAGAGCCCCTTCGGCCCCGAGGCCGCGCACTACCCCCTGCAGGCCATCGGCCACCACACCCTGCACCGCGTGCACTCGACGCACGACAACGTGGATTGGCTGGAGGAGGCCTTCCCGCAGCGCGTCTTGATGAACCCAGCGGACGCAGCGCTGCGCGGCATCCGGGATGGCGACCTGGTGAGGGTCTACAACGACCGCGGCGCCCTGGTGCTGCCCTGCCGGCTCACGCTGCGCATCCTGCCCGGCGTGGTCGACATCCCCCAGGGCGCCTGGTGGACGCCCGATGCGCACGGCGTCGACCGCCGCGGCGCCGTCAACGTCCTCACCAGCGAGCGCCCCACCCCCTACGCCCTGGGCAACACGCAGCACACCATCATGGTCCAGGTCGAGCCGGCTCCGCGCCCCCTCTCCCTCTCCCCCGTGGGGGAGAGGGCCGGGGTGAGGGGGGACGCCTCCTCCAGCGCGCGCCCCTTCTCCCTCTCCCCCGTGGGGGAGAGGGCCGGGGTGAGGGGGGATTCCTCCTCTACCACCTGCCCCCTCTCCCTCTCTCCCAAGGGGGAGAGGGCCGGGGTGAGGGGGGATTCTGCGCCATCGCAAGCCCCCCAACGCGCGAGAGCCAACTCGCCTGCGTCCCCACTTGGCGCTTCATGCCGCGCTACACCCTCACCCCTTCGCCTGCGCTCAGGGCAAGCCCCTCCCTCCGAGGGAGAGGGAGAGGTAGCGCGTCAGCTCGCCTTCTACCTCGACGCCACGGCCTGCACCGGCTGCAAGGCCTGCCAGGTAGCCTGTAAGGACCGCAACGGCCTGCCGGTGGGCCTGCTCTGGAGGCGGGTGTACGAGGTCACCGGCGGCGGCTGGTGGCGGCAGGGCGCGGCCTGGGCGCAGGATGTGTTCGCCTACCACCTCTCGCTCGCCTGCAACCACTGCGAGCGGCCGGCCTGCCTGGAGGTCTGCCCGGCGGGCGCGATCCGCAAGCGGCCCGATGGCATCGTGCTCATCGACCCGGAAAAGTGCATCGGCTGCCGCTACTGCGCCTGGGCCTGCCCCTACGGTGCCCCGCAATACGACGCGGCCGCGGGGCGCATGACCAAGTGCACCTTCTGCGTGGAGGAGATCGACTCCGGCCGCCCGCCTGCCTGCGTGGCCGCCTGCCCCATGCGCGCCCTCGACTATGGCGAGCGCGCCGAGCTCGAAGCCCGCCATGCCCCTCGAACCGGCGTGGTTGGGGCGGTTCGCGAAGCGCCCCAACCGCCCGGCAAGGCCTTCGTGCCCCTGCCCGACGACTCCCTCACCCGGCCGGCGCTCCTCATCCGCCCGCACCGGGATGCGCCGCGCCCGGGCAGCATCGCCAACCGCGAGGAGGTGTGAGGTGCGGGAAGGGCCGCTCGTGGTCTTTACCCTGGCCGGGCAGGCCGCCGCGGGGGCCTATGCCATCCTGGCGGGCCTGCAACTGGTGGCCGGCGCACCCCCTGTGCTCCTCGACCTGCGCGCCCTGCTGGCGCTGGCGCTCGTGGTGCTGCTGGGCATGGCCACCTCGCTCCTGCACCTGGGCGCGCCCCAAGGGGCCTACCGCGCCCTCCGGGGCCTGCGCACCTCCTGGCTGAGCCGCGAGGTGCTGGCCGCCCTGTTCTTTGCCGCCTGCCTGGCCGTGCAGGCCGGCGCCACGCTGTGGGGCGCGCGCCACACCCCGGCCAGCCTCGCCCTCCTCACCGCCCTGGCCGGCCTGGCCCTCATCTACTGCATGGCCCGCGCCTACATGCTGCGCACGATGGCGGCGTGGGATACGCCGGCCGTGCTCTTCTCCTTCCTGACCACCGCTGCCGTGCTTGGTAGCCTGGGCGCGCTCGTGCTCGCCCCTGGCGCCCGGGAGCACGGCCCCGCTCTCCTCTGGCTGCTCGCGCTTGCCGCTGCGGCCGACATCGCACTCGGCGTGGGGCGGCTGCGCCGGCCGATCTCGGCCAGGTACGGCGCTATCCGCGCCTCCGCTCGCCCCCACGCCGGCCTGGCCGCCCTCCACGCCGGGCTGCTCATCCCGAGCACAGTGTGGGCCGGGTGGGCGCTCGTGGCCGGGCGCTCGCTCCTCCCCGCCCTCGCCCTGGCCCTCGCGGCCGAGGTCGCCGGGCGGGCGCAGTTCTATCGGGTGTAGCAATGCACAATCGCCTGGGTGGCAGCCGGGCATCTCGCTGGGTCGCTGGCCGGCTCTGGCCAAGGGTGGGAGTTTGGCGGGTTGGCCGGCACATCTTGGATGCACTCGGGGGTCTGCCCCTTGACTCTCCCCCTACTGGAGACTGTATACTGGTTCTGCGATCGCAGTTGGCTCGCTCCCGGGAGGAGGCCACATGATCAGAATCGGCGACTTTTCACGGCTCGCCCTGGTTTCCATCAAGACCCTGCGCCACTACGATGAGCTGGGCCTGCTCAAGCCTGCGCGCGTGGACCGCTTCACGGGCTACCGCTACTACAGAGTCGAGCAGCTCCAGCGGCTCAATCGCATCCTCGCCCTGAAGGACCTGGGCCTCTCGCTCGAGCAGATCGCGGGGCTCCTCCACACCGACGTGTCGGCCGAGGAGATGCGCGGCATGCTCCGGCTCAAGCAGGCCGAGGCACAGAGCCGCATCGTGGAAGCGCAGGCGCAGCTCGCGCGCGTGGAGGCCAGGCTGAGGCAAATCGAGAAGGAGGGCTCGTTCCCGATGTACGAAGTGGTCTTGAAGAGGATCCCCGCGCAGAAGGTGGCGGCTATCCGCAAGGTGCTGCCCAACTATGGCGCGCTCGGCACGCTCTATGCGGAGTTGTTCGGGCCGCTGGTGGGCAGGGCCGAGTTCGCCGGGCCGCCCATCGCTATCTACCATGATCCAGAGTTCAAAGACGAGAACGTGGACGTGGAGGTGGCCGTGCCCATCCAAGGAGGCTTGCCGCAGGGCGTGCCAGCCCAGGCGCGCGAGCTGCCGGGCAGCGAGATGGCCTGCGTCGTCTACCGGGGCCCGTATGAGGGGATCGGTGAGGCCTACCACGCCATCATGGCCTGGCTGGAGCCCAACGGCTACCGCATCGCCGGCCCGGTGCGCGAGCAGTACCTCCGCGGGCCGGGCGACAGCAACGATCCGGCGCAGTACGTCACCGAGATCCAGGTGCCGGCGGTGCGTGCGTAACCGGCGGACTGCCACGCCAGCGCGCAGCCACCTGCGCGCCCGCCTGTCCGCACCTGCAGGCGAAGCCCCACAGGCCGGACGAGAATCAAAAAGGGCACGAAGGAGAAGTCTCCTTCGTGCCCTTTTCGTGCCCTTGGCGCATCGAGTGCTGAGAAGGCGGAGCTGCCCGCCGGCTGGTGGAAGGGTCTCCGGACCAATCCGTTGACAGCCTCCGCCGGCGCCCGGTTCGCAGCCAGCGACGCCCACAAGAGCCTGCCCTGAGCAAGGCGAAGGGGGCTAGTCTACGGGCCTGCCAGGACGACCTAGCCCAGCGCCTTGTTGGCCTGCGCCTGCAGCACCATGGTCAGGATGCTGGGGTGGCGCTTGGTCTCGGAGTAGAAGTAGGCCTCGAGGGCCTTCTTCAGGCTGTTCTCCAACGCCGCGCGCTCCTGGCCATTCTGTTGGCGGCCGAGCACATCGAGCGCCTTCTGGCGCGCGCCATCGAGCAGCTCGCCGGACTCGCGCACGAACACAAAGCCGCGGCAGGCAATCTCGGGCAGGCCGATGGCACGGCCCTCCTCGTCGACCTGGGCCACAACAACGACCACGCCGTCGCTGCCCAGCGACTCACGCTCGCGCATGACCGCCGGGCCTACCTCGCCCACCGACGCCCCGTCGACAAAGACGTAGCCACCGGGCACACGCTCGGTGACCCGCGCGCCTTGGCCATCGATCTCGATGACATAGCCATTCTCGACGGTAAAGATGTTCTCAGGCGGGATGCCGATGCGCGCCGCCGTGCGCGCATGGGCATGCAGCATGCGCAGCTCGCCGTGGATCGGCACAAAGTACTTGGGCTTGAGCAGGCTGATCAGCAGCTTCTGCTCCTCCTGGCTGGCATGGCCCGAAACGTGCACCGCCGCCACCTCACCATAGATGACCTCGGCGCCCCGCTGCAGTAGCTTGTTGATGGTGCGGTGCGCGAGCTCCTCGTTGCCGGGGATGATCTGCGCCGAATGCACCACCGTGTCGCCCGGCTGAATCTTGAGCATCTTGTAGCGGCCGGTGGCCATGCGCGCCAGCGCCGACTGCGGCTCGCCCTGGCTGCCCGTGGCCATCACCGCCACCTTGTGCGGCGGCAGTTGGTCCACCGCGGCCAGATCGATCTCCACGCCCGCAGGGATGTTCAGGTAGCCCAAGCCCTTCGCGATCTCGACGCTCTCCACCATGCTGCGGCCGGCAAAGGCGATGTGCCGGTCCCAGCGCGCCGCGCAATCGACCACCTGCTGGATGCGCGAGAGGAGCGAGGCAAAGGTTGCCACGATCACGCGCCCCGGCGCCGCCCGGAAGATCTCATCGAGCGCCGGCTCGACGCTGCGCTCCGAGGGCGTGAACCCCGGCGACTCGGCGTTGGTCGAGTCGGAGAGCAAGGCCAGCACCCCCCGCGAGCCCAACCGCGCCAGCGTCGCGAAATCCGCCGGCTGGCCGTGCACGGGCGAATAGTCGAACTTGAAATCACCCGAGTGCACCACCACGCCCAGCGGCGTCTGGATGGCCAGGCCCACGTTGTCGGGGATGGAGTGGTTGACGGCGAAGAACTCGACCGTGAACGGCCCCAGCTTCACCTCGTCGCCTGCATGCACGGTGTGGATCGCCGGCTCGCTCTCGAGCACATGCTGGTCGAGCTTGGCCTCGATCAACCCGCGGGTCAGCGGCGTAGCGTAGACGGGGGCGTTGATCTCGCGCAGCACATAGGGCAACGCGCCCACGTGGTCCTCATGGCCGTGGGTGATAATGATGCCCACGACCTGGCTCACCTTGTCGCGCAGATAGCCAAAGTCAGGGATGACCATATCGATGCCGAGCATATCGTTCTCGGGGAACATGTTGCCGGCATCCACGATCAGGATGGCCTCGCCATATTGCAGGGCCAGCATGTTCTTGCCGACCTCGCCCAGGCCACCCAATGGGATAATCTTCAGTTTTGCTTCCATTCCTTCACTGTTCATTCGCTCTGCCTACGCAGAGCCGGGATGATACGAACAAAAGCCGCGGGCCAGCGGGCCTCGCGGCGAGAATCTGTAGGCCAATTCTCAAGTCGACGATAGGATACCACGGGAGGGAGGGTCTGTCAAGTGCGGGATACGTAGATTGCAGGGTGTCCTGCCGGCCGCCTGGCGCAAAGGGAGCGCTACTTTTCGACGAACTCGATCAGAGTGCCGTCGGGGTCCTTGCAAAAGACGAGCCTTCTGGTCTGGCCGCGGCCGGGGCGCGGCTCACCGGTGAACTCGACGCCCTTGGCGGCCAGATCGGCGTACACCGCATCCACGTCGTCGACCGCCAGGGCCAGGTGCACCAGGCCGGCCTGCGACACCGCTGGGATGGGCGCCAGTGGCTCAGGCCGGCCGAATAGCTCCACAGTGGCGCGCTCACCCACGCGAACGTGCACCAGACGCACCCCGCTCTCCAGCGTCAGGTCCTCGACGACGGGAAAGCCGAGGATGTCGCGATAGAAGTGAAGCGAGCGCTCCAGGTCGGCGGCGTTGATAGCTGCATGTGCCAAGCCAGTGATCATGCTTCCCCCTGTAGCGATTCCATGGAAGGCCTGTTCTCGCCAGCCCTCTCACAGGTGGCCAGGATCAGCCGGGCGATGTCGCGGGCAGCCTGCGGGCAGCGGATGCGCCCCATTGCCTCCACGATCGCTGCCCGCTGCGCCTCATCGTGCAACAGTCGGCGGATGGCTTGCACAATCTCCTCCGGCCGGGTGGCCACCGTGCCCAGGCCGTTGGCCAGCACAAAGTCGATGTTCCCCTCTTCCTGCCCCGGCAGCGCGCCGGTGAGCACGATGGGCAGGCCGCAGTGCACCGCCTCCATGATGGTGTTCGGCCCGGCTTTGGTCACCAAAAGGTCCGCCGCCCACATCCACTCGGCCATATTGCTGACAAAGCCGAGCACTCGCCCGGCGGATGGGCGGACCCTGGCGGCCAGGCGCCGGCGCAGCCGCTCATTGCGCCCGGCGATGACCACCGGGAAGGCGGGTTCTCCGGAGGCCAGCAGTTGCTGCACCGTCTCTTCTACCGGGCCGGCGCCGTCCGCCCCGCCCATGATGAGCACCATCCTGGCAGCCTCGGGCACCCCCAGCCTGCGGCGGAGGGCGGCGCGATCCGCAGGTGGCTCGACAAAGGCGCGGCTCACCGGCAGGCCCAGCATGTGGATCGACTCGGGGGCCACCCCCGCCCGAATGCAGGCCTGCCGCGCTTCTTCCGTAGGCACGGCGTACCAGGTGGCACCGTGAGTGATCCACGCCGGGTGGATGTTCACCAGGTCCGACACCACCACCGCCAGCGGGCGGGACCAGCCCAGGTCGCAGAGCGCGCGCTGCAGGGTATACCCCAGCGCCGGCAGCGCCGACACCACCACGTCGGGCTGGGTGGCCTGCAGGGCTGCTTTGAGGGTGGGCCGCAACCAGGGCTGGGCAGCTCTCTCGATCAACGAGAAGCGGGCCTGGCTGCAGGTGGAATAGTACACCCGGCGCCAGAGCGCCGGCGAGTTGACGGCCAAAAGCGCATAGAGCCGCGGCAGGGCGGGCACCGGGAAGACGCCATACTCCGCCGAGTAGACGTTCACCGCGCTGATGGTGATATCGGGCGCCAGCTCCGACAGGGCCTCGGACAAGGCTCTCGTCACACTCAAGTGACCGCCCCCGGCCGGTGCCAGAGCGATCATCACCTTCTTGCCCAATGGGCGCTCCCTCTAGTGGCAACTCCATTCAAATGGCAGGGCTCCGGAGGACACAGAGAGCGAACGCGAGGGGGGGCGTTTTCTGCCCCCTGAGGGTCTCTGCTTCTCCACGCTCTCTACGCCTCCCGGAGCCCGGTTGTGGATAGCCATCCCTATCTTGTTCAAACAGGCTTGTGTCTAGGACCCCTTCACGACCTCGCGCAGGCGGGCCGGGTCGTTGGTGATAATGGAATCGACCCCCAACTCCATCAGCCGCCGCGCCTCGGCGGGGTCGTCCACCGTCCACACGTTGACGCGCACGCCCCACTGGTGTGCCCGTTTCATGTAAGCGGCGTTGACCATGCTGTAGTGTGGATGCAGCGCGTCGGGCTGCACCATCGGCAGGAACCACAGGTCGCGCACATACACCGGCGTATTGGGCCCATGCAGCATGCCACGGGGCAGATCCGGGTCGAGGCTGCGCATCCGCCAGAGGCGGAAGGGATTGAAGGAGGAGATGATCACCCGCCCACCCATGCCATGGGCACGCACGATGCGCGCTACCTCGCGTTCCAGCCCCTCGCTGGCCACGCTGGTGCCCTTGATCTCGATATTCACCACCGCCTGCGGGCCCACGGCATCCAGCGCCTCATCGAGGGTGGGAATGCGCGCGCCGGCGAATTCGGGGCCGAAATAGCTGCCCGCGTCGAGCCGTTGGATCTCGGCCAGGGTCATCTCGCGGATACGGCCCGGCGCGCCGGTCACCGAGGTCACCGTCTCGTCGTGGATTACGACCACCTGGCCATCGCGCGTCAGGTGCACGTCGAGCTCGACTCCGTCGGCGCCCACCTCCATGGCACGCCTGAACGAGGCGACGGTGTTGGCCGGGGCCTCGGCGGCTGCCCCTCGATGGCCGAGCAGCAGGCGCCGGTTATCGTAGAGGTATACCAGCGTCCGCGGCCGCCAGGTGAAGTAGCTATAGCCCACATAGGCGCCCACGCCCAGCGCCACTCCTCCCAGCAAGCGCTTCATGCGTGACATCGACGATATCCTTTCTGGGCAGCAACGCCCGTCGTGGTCGATCTGGTTTGCTCCTGACCCGGCCCTATTCTACCACGAATCGGCCTACTTGCACAGCCTCGGCTTGTGGTGGGCAGGGCCTTTTCAAAGTCGGCGTTATGTGTAGCCAGGACCCTTCGCAGGCGGGCACTCGCCACGTTGGAAGGCCCGCAGAACCTGCTCAGGGTGACATAGACGGGACTTTGAAAAAGCCCTG
>Ga0123519_10009821_pt1 | contig 14352 bp, 11 predicted proteins | sample YelNatPaOPRAMG02_FD_87396 | JGI IMG/M metagenome (GOLD analysis project Ga0123519, IMG submission 87396) | Hot spring microbial communities from Yellowstone National Park - Yellowstone National Park OP-RAMG-02 (version 2) | ecosystem: Environmental > Aquatic > Thermal springs > Hot (42-90C) ...
GCTCACTTCGGCGCACACTGATCAAATCAGGAACCGTAAATGATCCCGCAGAATACAGATCTTTTGGCGCGCTTTTTTTCGCTCACTTCGGCGCACACTGATCAAATCAGGAACCGTAAATGATCCCGCAGAATACAGATCTTTTGGCGCGCTTTTTTTCGCTCACTTCGGCGCACGCTGATCCACTTTGCTGCCGTCAAAAGCTTCGGAATGCCTCACAGAGCTACAGTCGTGCGCTTCCAACTGGATCAGCGTAGTCCGCACCCGTTGCCCCGTTACCGCTAGCGTTCGCGGACTGCTCGGTTTTCCATCCGTGACGTCTCTGGCGCGGCGATAGAATCCTCGAAGGCTGGCTGGCAGTCGTGTGTGCCAGGTCCGAGCGTGCTTGAGCGCCCGTTCCTGCTTGCCGAAACGGGTGCATACCGCGACAACGGCGAGCAGCGTGCGGAAAGGCGATGCGAGCGCTGGTGCTCGAGCTCGAATGGCACGAGCAGCAGCGCGGTGTGTTTAGTGTCGACATCGCTGCAGATGGAACGATTGCGACAGGCGGCCAGGACAAGCGGGTATCTCTCTGGCGTCTGGAGCCAGACTGGGAGCAGCTGCGTGCGCTCGCTGCCCAGCCACACGAGCCATCGAAGAAACAGCGGTACGCACTGGCGCAGGCGGCAGCTCAGTCGGTGCGTTTCCTGGACACACTGGAGGGACACGCCGCTGCCGTCTCCGTGGTACGCTTTGATCCCGTCGACTCGGGCCGACTAGTCTCGGGGGCGGACGACGGATACGCTGTCTTGTGGAAGTTCGACGCAGTGCAGGGCAAGTGGCGACTCGAAGCGACACTGCATGAGCACAACGACATGATCATGGACGTATCTTGGAGCGCGGATGGCAAGCTTCTGGCAACGGCGTCCGTCGATAATACGGTGGCTATCTGGAACACCACGGACTCGACTCGACCGCAGTTGTTGTTGTCGCTGCGCGAACATACGAATTATGTGCAGGGGGTATCCTGGGACCCGCTAGGGACCTACTTGTGCTCCATGGGCGCTGATCGCCTTCTACGGGTACATGAGTGGTCGCCTGATCGCCGCCGGGTGATACGTTCGACAGCGGTTGGGAGCATGGTGCACAGTGATGCAACTGCGCATCCCTGCATGACCGCGGACGCCTCATGTCCGCCAAGCCATTCGGAAACGCAACAGATAACGCCTGTGCCATCCCATCCATTGGAGTCAGAACCGAGAAAACCTTCGTCCCGTCGTCTTTTTGAGAGCGAAGGGCTCATGCACTTCTTTCGGAGGCTCGCGTGGAGCCCCGACGGCAGCTTCCTCGTCTGCCCGGCGGGCATCGTCCCGGAGCCACGCGATGCTGCCCCGACTTGTTCGAGCAGAGACGCAGCGTCGCATCGGACCAAGGGCGCGCATGTGTTTGCGCGCTCGAACCTGTCGACACCGCTACTGCACCTCGGTGGACATGAAGAGTCGATTCTCGGGGCTCGCTTCTGTCCGCGGCGCTTCGCTCGTCGCCAGGATCCCACATTGGATGAGGACCTTGGTTGCTGGCGTTCGCGATTGCCATACCGACTCGTTTTCGCCATTTACAGCGCGCGAGGTCTTTACATGTACGACTCGGAAACACCACATTCTTTTGCAGCGGTGCAAGGCCTCCACTACGGTGCCGTGACTGACGTGGCGTGGTCCCCGGATGCATCATTTCTCCTGATGTCGTCGCTAGACGGCTTCCTCAGTCTGGTGTGGTTTGAGCGGGAAACAGAACTTGGCAAGTTTTTTGAGGAATCGGGCGAGCTGCAGACTGGCAGCAGATCATCGCCTAGCACACCGTTGACAACTGGTTCTTGCAGCCTGGACGGGGGCCAGGGGTCCCATCGCAGCGCGGACCCAGTCATGCGATGCAACCGGGAACAGCCCATCGCCTCGACACTGGTATCGAGCGACGCCGACAGTGGCCATGGTCGGAACACCGACCATTCGACGAAAGTCGGGGAACATGCTGTCAGCAGCACGACCTGAAGCGCATATTTCGTGCCCGTACGTACACCGTGCACGTTTTTTGCCGCTGGATGCACAGCACTGGGCACGTACATGCGCCGACGCTGTCGTGGCGTCTGTTTTGGGCTAGGCGGTGGCGCCTTCCAGCTGTCACGGCACGCTGTACACAATCCCGCAGGCAGATACAGCGTGCTGCGTACGACCGCTTGACACCGGCACCATAACCAGCAGCAACAGCAGCAGCAGTAGCAGTACCAAAAAGCGCGACGGCGAGCATGCGCGGATAGAGCCATTCACGCAAAGACCGGGTGCTGCGCATCCCTTCGCCAAGCAAGCTGCCCGGGAAATCGTGCTCAAATTGGGATTCCCGGATCCTCAGGACCTGAACTGCTGCGTGTTCGTGTTATGCAAGAACAGCATGATTGAACGGTGCGTCACATCGTCGAAGTGCAAATGCCAGCGTCTGCGTCGAGTACAACTGCAGCGCATATCGTCGATGCAGAAGCACGGGAATCAGCGCACAGCACCCGGAGTGTGCCACTCTGAAATGACCATTCGAGGGCCGCCTCGCTATGGTGTTTTCTACCGACGCATGGGACAAGCGAGGAGAGGTTCACACCGATGCCGCGCTCGCAGTAGCTCTCGGGATTGCAGGCACTTGCTCCCGCAACGATGCGATGATGACTGCCCCTGAAGTACGCGCCTTGTCACTTTCATCGCTGTGCCAGGGCTGCATCCGACGACCGATACTGGAACCCCGAGCAAATCCGCTGCAGAACTTTTTGCCTCGAGCACGACATGGACGACCGGGGTTCTCCATTATGCGCCTCTGCTCGCATCGGGTGACAGACGGTTCATGGAACCTATCGGATCTGGTGCGCCATGAAGGCTGCTTACCCAGATGCTGATAGCAACTGCACTCTTGCTGATCCCCAGTTCGTTTCAACGATCTTGCCCCGTGGAATAAACCGGACTCCATGTCACTGGTGTCTTGAATGCGATGGCGGAGTCGCTTGCAAGGCGGATTCCGTATCCGGGTTCCCGATTTCTGGAACGTTCACTGCATTGAGAGAGAACGCCTGCCGCGTCGGAATACGCTGATAGACTCCGCGCCTCTGACTGGTGGTCGAAGCCTGTCGAGCACCACGCAGCTCCAATACGCATCCACAGCATTACGGAGATAATTCGCACTTCTGATGCAGCGTAGGCCGATCTCGCGGCTACGCTGCATTCCCCAGGCGCATAAGCGACAATCTATGGAGTAAGCAATTCGTTCGTATCAACCAGGGACTAGCGCTGCCAGTTCCACAGCAATTTTCAACCCATTCCTCCGGAGGCGCAAGCGGCATCCAGTGCGTGCGTTCAGGAGTATCTGCGGACTCCCGCCCGGCTGCCTCGTCATCTCTTACCGAAATCCAGACCTCGAATGCGCCCTAGTATCGTCAGCAAGCGTTCCTGCGGCCCTAATGCCAATCCCTGACATGTCTGATGTGGATGTTCCCCTGAAACTCCCACAGAGATACGGTAATCACTTGTCTGGTTTCCGCCTAGAGTCGCGTATCCAGCAGATACTCGGTAGGCAGGTCGGTCTCTCAACATCGAAGACTTGATCAATGTGCGCTCACTACCATTCACTATGGGGAAAGTGTCAGCTCCAATGCAGCAAGTATCCACGTGTCACTGAAAACTGCTTCTCGTTCCCTCGTCTGTAAACGCTTTCATGCCTTGTTCTCCAAACCGACTGGAGCAACGAATCCAACGCGAGTCGAGCGTCTTCGTGAACGTGGCAGAGTCACGGAACGAGTACGGGCGTCCGTAATCGACACGCAGCAACTGAGCGATTTTTCATTTGACAAAACGATTTCATAGACCGGCGTTCCTCGAGTGGGCGCTGACAACAGGGCGCTGCCGCCGAAGATGGCGCGCATCGCTCGTGACACGCGGAGCGTGACATCCGTGCGCCATGCCTGCGCCTGCACGCGTTCGTGCGTACGCGCACCAGCGGCAGCAGTAACAGCAGCAGCAGCAGCGCCGTTTCGAACCTCAACCCTACCGTCGGAAGGATGCTTCGACTCCCGTCAAACCTGAAAAATGCAAAGGTTGTTGACTTAGTGGAGCGTGCGCGGGTCCAACTGGAGCAATTGGTACCGACGAGAGAACGGCTGGGAGCGCTGTCAGAGTGGTACTACCGCAAGTACTTCCTTCCGGGGAAGGCTACGCCCCTGGTGCACATTATGATTGTGGTTGGAACCATCGGATATTTGATTGAATACCCACACCTTCGAAAGGAGCTTGAGCACGCGAACCACTGAGCATGCAAGATCGCTTGTGCAGGAGGCACGACGAGCCGCGCATGCGCACCAAACGAGGACGCTGACCGAGACACGCACCGTTTCCGCGGGAGGTGGTGCTACCCGCTGAACCAAGCTTGGAACGATTCCGGTACCAGAGGGTCGTACGCATTTTCAATTGAGGTATCGTGTAGCGATCGCTTGTTGATAGACGCGCGGTTGTGTGGTCGAAAGGCCGGCTGGCTGGGGCGCCCCGAGCACCAAGCGCGCAACGCATCCTGTTGGCGGCGCCTGTTCTATGAACGAGCGTCGTTCGACTTTACGAAATAAACTGTGGAAAGTGACACGCTATCGACTCTGATCCTGAGCAAGCATAAGATACCAGAAACTAGAGGCACCCGTAGGCGTGTCGAGGCTCCTGTTCTGTGCACAGCGCAGCGAGTGCACGGACCGGGCGCGTCGCAGGCCTCGGCAGGTCGTGGTGACCCTCAGTACGCCGCATGCTGTGCGGTGATGTGCTGGGTACGTACCGCCGTCGCTGCCGTTTTCACAATAGGGCAGAGCGTAGCCACTGGTGACATATCCATCCGATTGCAAATGGCACTGTATGCGCTCAGCCGCAAGTCCCTGTGCCTGGTCGTGCGCCAGCCGCATGTCCGCTGCTGCATCGATGGCAGGCACACGCCTGCCATCGATACCTCTTCAATGCATACGACCCGCAAAGCGTATGCGCGCCGAGTCCGTCCGGTGCGGCGCATCGCCGGAATCGAGTGCAATGCCGCTACGTTCCAGCGGCAACGTGCCGGTCACCAGAGCCGCTGCTGATCGCGTGAGCTCCAAAAACAACTTCGAAACGATTCCGTGACTCTGGCACCGGATGCGGTGCAGTGCATGGAAACGCCCACTCGTCGTCTAACAGACAGTTCTAATGCTGTTGCATGCATCACCAGCGGCCGTCTGTGGACACTAGCGGTCTCGAACGCGCGCAGGCTGTCGGCGAGTTCGGCCCGGCAGTACAACGCCTCGCCAAATCCCATATCAGATGACGCGATGCTACGGTCGCTCAAGGTTTGCATTCGACGGTACGGAGCGGTGTCCCCGAGCCCGCCTCTTTTGCGCGCTGCTGGTTACGAAAGCGACACTGTACGTACGCCTGCAGCACCGCACCATAATCTCGGTGCTATTGCGACAGCAGAGCAGCCCCGGGGGTCAGAGTTGCCGTTCGCGAAGCGACACACACACATGCATGCATGCATGCATGCGGCACGCATTCCGGCACACGCAGACGCACGCACGCGATCGATCGCGATCGATCTCGTGCGTGCCCTGTGCGTCTCTGCGCTGGCGGAATCGTCTGCGCTGATTTCGGTACCATGCCCGCATCGCGGTCCAGTTGACGTAGACGCTTCGTTGAGCGGGCAAGCACAACCGCCACCGTCGAGCCATGCGTTCCATTTTACGCACTTTTCGAAAAACCAGTGTTTTCTGGAGGCAGTTCTGGGCGTTCGACTGTGAGAAAGCGCTGAACGCTTCGTATGGGACCTGGATGCAGTCGCAAGCTCGGTTGCTGCCGACGCTAGTGCCGGTGCGCCGTCGCTTTGCGTCAAGCAGCTGGGGCCAACAAGGTTCCGAGACAAGCTCAGCAACCAACAGCGCTGGTAGCGATAGCGCGGCTTCTGTCGCGTCACAAACGAAACGCGACTTTCGGCCGCGCACTATTCTTCGCTCGCAGACTCCCGTGGGCGAGCTCATCCGAGGTCGCGGCGAACGCGTCTACCAAATCGCTGCCAACGATACCATGCAGAACGCGCTGAAGAAAATGTTCATCCATAACATCGGTTGTTTGCTTGTTGTTGAGCAACCACAACAGAACGACGAGGCGTGCAAGCCGGTCGGAATCATATCCGAACGCGACCTGACGCGCTTGCTGATTAGCCGTGGTTCAAGTGGCGCCGCCTCAGCGGGCCGAACAACAGCTGACCTACTGTTGACCGTCAAAGTGCATGAGTTCATGACAAAGGCAAATGCGCTTATCTCCGTGACACCGGATACGGACCTGGCATCGGTGCTTGAGCTGATGGCGTCGCGTCGCCTGCGACACCTGCCGGTTGTGCGCGACGGCCAAGCTATCGGCATGGTCAGTATTGGGGATGTGGTTCGTCGGCTCATTGAGGAGTCACGAGAAGAAGCCGATGCACTCAAGGAATACATAGCGGGTACGTACTGATCGCGTAGCTGGTTGACGACGGCAGGATAGTGCTGATGCAGATCCCCGCGCAGCATCCAGACGCCGTGCTTTTCTAACGGTGCTCATGCGTGTCCACTGCGTTGCAACGTATGCACCATGCGTTATCCATCAGAACAGGTGACTATGCAAGAGAGATGCATCGGGTTTTGTTTGGCAGCTTGGGTCAGACACGCGCACGCGGGCACGTCCCAGCATGGATCCTATGGCCGCGCACGATTCGGTTGCATCCTGCAGCGGCTAACGCAGCAGCGCTTCTCGACGTCACGCAAGGCGTCGCCTGGCGGCGTATCGCCACGCGCACGATGTGATTGCATGCGACGGCTACCGCAGCTGCGATGCGCGATGCGCGTGCGTGTCACGTCCGTGCTTTGGTGGCGTTTTACGGAATCGCTGTAGGCGCTATCCTGGATGGTAAAGCAGTAGACCCGTTGCCGTGGAGCTGACGCCATGGACAACGCTCGAAGGCTAGCGCAGCATCATGTGATTACCTCAAGCGCAATTGCAGCTACAATGACGCACAGGGCGGTATCGACACCAGGCGTGTGCAACGGAACTGCTCTGGAGTTGGTGGAGGTTCCGCTCCGCCCACGAGGATGCTCACTGGACGCTGGTAGTGAAGGCGGCGTTTGTCCCCAGTGGATCCCTTTACACTGTTCGAGCGCGAACAAGGCGACGCTCGGTCCGGCGGTCATTCAAAGATCGCTTGTCTGCTGGCCACGGCGGTCTTGTTCGACCAGCCAGAGCTCTCTCAAAAAGGTGCACATCTCTGCATTGACGCGCTCGGGTGCATCGTCATGGGGACAATGTCCACAATCCTCAATGCAAATAAGACGCAGCTGCGTTGGTACTGGAACCCAGTTCGGGAACGCCGTACCCGGATGAAGCCCTCGATCGAAGGGAGTCCATGGATCGTCGCGGCCCCAGAGCACCAGCACTTGCTTCTCCGGCGATAGCTGTTGGAGGAGCTCTCGCGGCGTCGGGCCCGCGTCTCCGCGCAGGACGGCGGCGAAGACGTCACGAGCACCATCGTCATGTGCGGGCGCTCGCAGAATCTCTATGAGCTCTTCGGTGATGGCCTCGGCGTTTCGATAAATCTGGCGCAACGTCTGTCGTAAGGAAGCTGGTCTGCGAATACGCTCGAAGAGCCAGTAAACAAGCGGTGAACGGAAGAAAATGGTCGTGAAGAGCCACCACAAAGCCGCACCAATCGGCGATAGCTCGGAAAATCGAATACCCGTGAGACCGCCCGCGCAGTTCAAAAGCACGAGTCCAGCGAGGCGATCGCGCTGGCGCTCCTCTTTCGGGTAATGCTTCATCGTATCGATCGGGTTATCGGCGGCAACAATGGACGACGTGGTGACTTGGCGATGCTGAAGCATCACCCCGGTCATGAGCGCAATGAGACCGCCGATGCTATTGCCACAGATGACCCAGCGATGGGGTGAATCATCATAGCGCCGATCCATTTCCCGAATAAAGTCGAGACAGAGGTCACGCCACAGCTCCAGTGAATATCCCTTGCAGGTCGCATCGACATGCTCCGGCTCGTTCCTTCCATCGGACTTTAGGCTGGGCTTTTCACTTGCCCCAAAGCCAAGCAGATCGAGAGCGAAGACTCGGTGACCCTCCTGCGCGAGCACCGGCTGATTTTTTCGAAAGTGCAACAGGTTTGCGCCGAACCCGTGGATCAATAAGACGTGAAACCGCGGCGCTTGCCCGTTATTGGCTTCTTCAACACGGTAGTTGATGCGATACGTTTCTCTTGTCGGAGCGTAGGTCCACCAGAACGTTTCGTAGTGCCGTTGAACGCGGACAGCACCGTTGCCGGAAGCCGCCGTCGTCGAGCACGCTGGGCTTGGGTCCTTGGTTCGCGACGGCTCCTGGGCCAGCGTCTGGACCAGTCTTCGGGTTAACGATGGGGAATTCGATCGACGACGCCAGCGCACTTCAGAAGCCAGTCCAGAGTCGTCGCTCGGGGGCCTCACGCTGTGTGGCGCAAGCGCGTGCCGCGTCACTGGCGCAGACACCGGGCTGGTGCCGGGGCTGGTGCGGTGCGCCCCAGTGCGCGATGACCGCCCCCAGCAGGGCATTAGCCCAATAAACCCAGGTTCACGTCGCTGCATACGAGACATGTACTGAATCGAAAAGCCTCCCTAGACTTTTCCCGTAGACCAGTAGCGTCTGCTGCGAGCACGTTGCAGGTAACGGTGTCTGAGCGGGTCAGGTCTGGAGAGATAACGAGCTTCTGATTGGCAAACGGACACGCGCCATGCCGCGCGCAAAGCCCTGGGCATCTAATCGAGACGAGGGTGTTTTCCAGAATATGTCCAATAAGATCCCACTTTACTTTCCATGGACAGAACGTAGCTCCTGACGAGGGATTCTCGTGCCTGGCAGCGGCCGACGTCTCCTTTCAATCGACAGAGCATTCGTACAGACCAGGAGTGCGTGCAGTTGCACGATGAGGATCGGCATCAGCGATAGCGTTCCACCAGAAACCATCCATACTTGCGCTTGGAGAAACTGGTCGATGCGTATGATGCGCTGAGCGCCGTGCATGCTGTGAGTATGTAGAGCGCCAGTGCGCGCGCAGTATGGAGGCGGAACCGCCTCGCCGTGCCACCGAATGCATCGGCTCGGAGATCCCGATATCAGTGGGTTCAGAGTGCAACCATGCGCACTGGACTTGATGGCAGTCGTGCGATACCCGTGTCAGCATATGGAGGAACATTGAACTGCTCGAGATATTGCTGCTTTTCGTTTTTTCTTCAATTTTTTAGGATGCATCGCCTCGGCATTCGGGGTGCAGCGTTAAGGCGTTGTGCATTCAAACGTAGGTTGAGGAATCTTGGTCGTTTTCTCGGAATGACGCATTGGAGTCAATGCCGGTGGACATGATTACGTTACCGAAATCAACTTGATTCGCGACGCTCTCGACCGATCGTCCCTAAAATAACCGAGAACACTATCCAGTACACAGGAGCGAGCCTCCGCGATTCTCGATTCCTGATGCATAGCTAGTTCAAACGACCCGTACTTCAAGTTTTCGATATTTCTGTTTCATGGGAATTTGTGAGCACAGAGCTTTGCGTCGGCGGAACGGCTGGGGGAAAATATTCGACGTCTTTGCTTCACGACGCGTTCACGAGCTCACGCCGAACGTTCACTGGACGCGTCACCTCAAATAATCGATGCCGTTCGAGAGACAAATCATGCTCGGTTTGCGGCCGGCGAGGATACTGCATTCGACAGCGGCATGATACCGCTCTCTAAGTATGTCACTTGTGCTTCCCTGTATCTCTTCTTTTGTTGATGGAATAGACTTTTGGACTCGGACTTGGGTAGTTGCAGCGATCGCTCCTAATGGAGCGTGCGTCGCCACGCTGGACAAGACGCGCGTGACTGCATAGGAATTTCTAGACTTTTGCAGATGCCTGGATTTTGCTTCCGATACATATTCAATCATGGACAGCATCGCATTCCACGAATCCTGCATCGAATGGAACAGCGTGCGCTTGCGCGTCCAGCGGTCAGCGTCTTCGCCGACGGGATCGCGGAGAAGATGCCCTTAATCCCCGGGTACGGGTACGGGTGCGGAAGCGGAGCAAGTCTTCAACTGGAGCTGTGTGTATCCGTCTAGTCTGCGTTCCAGGCGATGAAGCAAGCGTTCAAGCGCCACAGAATGGCGCGCGCTGAGATACAGGTATGATGGACAAACGGGAGCACCTGCGTATATTTCATGGACACCGCTGCAATGAGCGCACCAAAGCTCTCTACAAAGAACATGAAAACGGCAAGCAAAATGCAGATCGCTAGTTCCGTTCATGGAAGAACTTCGTTTATGACTGTTGAAAGCAGTAAAGTCGGAACTCTGTTGCCGCCATCATCATCCGTCGAGTGCCGACGCTGCAGCTGGAGGGACGACAGTGATCCGCGACTTTCAAGCCAAATACAAGCGGAAGCGAACGGGAACAGTTGCAGCAACATCCCGTCAAGACTGCTGCTCATGACTCTGGGACGAGATCCGACCATCATGGGTCTGAAAACCCGTGTGACCGAAGTGCACCCGTCCCATGTTTCGAACATGGCTGCCGTGCAACACTGCTGTTTAGGAGCGCAGTGTCTGCTTTTTTTGGTTAATGGCAGCAAGCGCACATTCGCGATAAACCATGCTGGGCTCGTTCATCAGACATCATACAGAATATTCGCCACTATCCGTTTGCGGAGGATTCGCCAGGATCGCAGAACTGCGGTTCATTGATGCCGACCGAGTCGTCTCTATACAAATCGCGGCATTCTAAAATGCTCTTTGTCGAGTATAGCTCCATTTCAGGATTTCATTCGTATGCTGGATCATGACGGCATCCTAGCATGCTCTTTGTCGAGTATAGCTCCATTTCAGGATTTCATTCGTATGCTGGATCATGGCGGCATTCTAGCATGCTCTTTGCCGAGTATAGCTCCGTTTCAAGGTTACAGCAGTTTGCTGGATCATGGCGGCATTCTAGCATGCTCTTTGCCGAGTACAGCTCCGTTTCAGGATTTCATTAGTCTGCTGGATCATCGTCCGGATATATCATTCGGTCGTCAGCGTATTCCGCGGCTCCGTTCCGACTAGAGCAAGTGTGTGTCGCTGCGCTAGCGCAGCTTCTGCGCCGCACTCGTTGGCCCCCTTTTTCCTCATGCGCTTCCGAAAATCACTCATTGAGACGCTCAGAGAGTTTCAGTAGGATCTTTGCGCATTCGGGCTCAAAATGCTTCACTACTAGCCACTGCTCGCTTGCGATTCCCTCTACCGTCCGATGCTGGTGGCAGCGCCTTGCACCACGGGAGTACCCGCAGTCCGTCGTCGTGTGCGCCAACGGTGCACGTTTCATACTGAGACCCACTTTCGACGCGCTCGGAGAAGCAGGACGACGATGTCTGCGTTCAAGCCGAGCAACCACAGCTCTGCGCTAATGCCGAGAGCCGGGCCGGACGCCGCAGCATGCGGAACGACACCATGCTACGTCGCGCAGCGGCAGCACGAGTGTGAGAGCCAGCAGACACCGGTCAGGGACCTCGAGATATGCCTCCAAAGTGGCTACCAGGACCCGCTTCGGGAAATATGACTCCGTATGCGGCCGGAGCTGCAGCACGGGAGAACCGTAGCCACATGACCGAACGATCGCTCGCTGTTTACAGGGGAAATTTGTTCGGAAGCCAACGAAGCAAACACGAGGTTTCAAATGAAAGGCGAACAAGCAATTGAAAAAGAAAACAGGTTACCGACTCCTTCCGCTGCCTTAGTCAACATGCCTGCACTTTGGAGCAGAAAACTGCAGATGATTCGGTGAAGCAGCGAGCGGCAACGTCGTCTCTACTCGCCCCGCGTATTCGACGTCGGCAGTGGCTACGGTTCGGATCCGTTCGGATTCAAACCGGCATCCATCAGCCGTTTACCTCCACGCTGCCGCATAGCGGACGACAAGCGCACTTTCGAGCATGCAGCTATTCACTGGCGCGCTGCGCTCACGGGCATCGGCGTGAAACGCATGCGGTGGCATCCATCGGCCACGAAGACGCGTACCTAAACCTCGCAGCAACTGGGATATGGAGCCGACAAGACGTTCCCTCACATGACTCCTTCGACTCGCAATGCAGAAACTTCACGCTCGGCTGGAGCAGCCTGCAAAGCATGCCTCACATGGCGCTTGCAGAGCGGGATGCATACGCTGCTGTTTCCGCTACCTGGCTCGCTTAACGCATTCACTTGGCCGCAACATCCCTGAAAGCCGAATGCGGCGCCATGACGTGCATGCGCTACAAGGAAGCACGCCATGGCCGGGCCTGCGCCCCCAGAAAACCCGAAACGGATTCCACTCGATTCACCGCGGCAGTTTGAAGCGAACGCTCCCCATGAGTTTCCGGGCGATGTCGCTGTCTAACGAACAGCGCCGTTGCATCCGCGTACACCCGTTCACGAGCGGTATCGCGACGAGCAGCCTCTAGCGGCCGCTGCAGCTGCAGTGCGCAGGTGTCCGTCGACTGGGCAAGTGCGCCAGCGTCCACGAGTCGTGACATGCCGTAGCACTTGCGCCGCGCCGGCTCCCTATCATGGACATAGGCCAACGCCAACACGTACGAGCCCAGTGGGACAATCTGCCGATAATTGACAACGAGCTGTGCCGTGACATACCCGTCCGGGTCCGAACGCGGGTTTGTCGCCATCCCGATGCTCGCGTCGAGGAGCGAGGCGATGGCGCCTCCGTGGACGCCTCCGCTCGGGCCCTGCAGGTTGCGACCCACGTACGCTGCGATAATCGCTCCGGGAACCGCCACTTTTGCCTCTGTTGAACTTTGATCCGATATGGAGCACAAGCGAGCCTCTTTCTGTGACAAGTCATCGCAGACCGCTGCTGGCAACAGGTACGCTACTCGCTGTTGCAGCGCATGCGACAAAAAGTCCGGGCGTTGTGCTCCTAACCAGCTGGCTCTCGGCACTTCGCGCAAACCATATCGCTCTTCCAGTCGACGGACAAAACATTTCCACGCCTCAAGCGAGGGCAGTGTATCCTCCGTGAACGCCATGGCGTCCAGTATGTCAGCTTCGAGAAGCGCAATGGCGCTGAATGAGTGTTTGCATCTGGAGCGTCGGGAACGCGGCGAGAACGTTCCGCGAACACACAGGGTAAATGGGTACCGACGTGCAGACGTCTTCCAGTTTTTTTTGACCGGCCATCTACTACTGCTTCCAACTTATTCTCATCTAGTTTGACTTTGAGAGGTTGTCCAACAAAGTAGGCTCTCGGCAGCTCTGGAGGTCCTTTTTCTCCATCACCACACATCTCCTGATATGGATAGCAGCATGAAAGTCACGATTCACAAACTCGATACATTTCTTGCCGCCGATGGTGGTTGTACTCAGTAATGGAAGGAGTCCTCGAACTTTCGCCCTCCATTCCATTTGCTCTGCAGTCAAGGCTCCGTACGTTTTTATATAACCTCAGGATTCCGCTGACACTTTTGCATCTCGACCCTCTGAAGTGTGCACCGAAGCTCTTGGTGTATAAACGATGCTCGGAACTCATCTATGGGTACTGTGACAAATCGCCTCGCACACTCCGGGTACGTTCTTGGCGTTGCAGCTGGTGTGCTCTCTTTTTTCGACCCCCGAGCGCCCTGCTCCGTATGCTACTACCAGCCTCTGACTTTCATCTCCTTTGAGGGCGCTCAACTCATTGAAAAAGTTCGCGAATGCACGCTGCTTCCCACAGTACAAGTTCAGACGCGGACGAGCCCGCCTGGGCATTGTATATTCTTTCCACAGCGCATTGCCATGAGCAACGCGAGTTTTGATGAATTCTCGAAAAGCTCGAAAGTCCGCTCCACGACTGGTAACATCGCGAATAGCTTCCAGGTGCTCTTTCGTGCCTGGATTCCATTTCTCGATTCTCGTCCTCGCACTCGTGAATCCCGATTCTCGATAGTATCTCGCTCTCGAGAACCTCAAAAGACGCATGTCTCTCTGGAAAAAGTTACCGTTGATACCATATTCCGCACGCTTGGGTACAGCGTTGGTTATTGTAGTCGCGTTCCCAGGGTCCGCGCCAACGACAAACTCGTTCTCCTGTACCTCCTGCGTCGCGGAATCCGCCTGATCGTTTTCTGCACGATTCGTCACGGGCGATATCGAATACGGACCAGGACGATCCGCTTTCAAGCGCCGATAGTGTACACACATGGCTACGCCATCGGCTTCGATCATCCCAGTGAATACCTTTTGCTTGCTGGCTTTGAGACGCTTGAAGTCGAAGATATTCATCCA
>Ga0123519_10009822_pt1 | contig 14351 bp, 13 predicted proteins | sample YelNatPaOPRAMG02_FD_87396 | JGI IMG/M metagenome (GOLD analysis project Ga0123519, IMG submission 87396) | Hot spring microbial communities from Yellowstone National Park - Yellowstone National Park OP-RAMG-02 (version 2) | ecosystem: Environmental > Aquatic > Thermal springs > Hot (42-90C) ...
AATGGGATACCAAACATTTTCATATCTCTATATTGAGACAAAGCCCTATTTCTAAACTCTCAAGACTTTATAAATTACACAAGTGAATCTTTTTATATATTTCGTATGTGTTAATTTAGCATTTAACAGGTGAGACTTTCATTTTACCGAAAATGGGCAGATATAGATTTCTTTCCTTTACCTGAATGATGGAAGAAGCGAGTGACAGGTAGAATTATCAGACAATATGAGAAAATATCGATAACTGGCACCAAATATATAATAATTTGCACACGGTACATACACTCGGTACATAACTCATTTCAGACAAGAATGTCAGTGCGTGATGACATAAATTGAGTGAAAATTTGATAATCCTGTAAAAAAGACATATCAATTCAGTATTTCAGGAGGATTTTACGATGAAACGATTTACAATCCTTATCCTTTCCTTATTTGTCCTCTCGACCAGTATAGCCCTTGGCGAAGAGGTATATACCCCACCTCCAAAACTGCCTGCTTACAAAACACCATCTGAGAAAATAAAACCCGCCTTTAGACTATACGACTTCAGAACATCGAATATAGAACTGTACAGAATTACCACATCACCCTCTGTGCCGGTGAGGGCGGTTGCAGAGTTCGAGCCTGCCTCGATACTGCTCTTGACCTATTTTCCGGGCTATTACGACAATGTCTACAAGAATATGGTGGTGCCTGTAATAAATAGCAATACGAAAGTCTATTTCTTCTATAATACCTCCTCTATGAAAAATTCCATTCTCTCCAAACTCTCGAGTTGGGGTATTTCCCAAAACCAGATAACAAGCTATGTAACTTTCGTAAATACAGAGGTCGATTCCGTCTGGATGAGAGATAGCGGTCCGAACCCCGTAGTAACTCAGGACAACAAATACGGGATAATCGATTTCAGGTACTACCCCGATAGATACTATGACGACAAGATACCAACAGAGCTCGCCAATCTCCTGAATTTGAATGTATTCAGACCGAATATGGACTACGAGGGCGGGAATTTTATGACCAATGGTGCAGGGCTCTGTATGGCTACAAAGGGTTCTATCTATGAAAACCTTCCAATGACAGATTACGACATAAGAAAGATATTCAAGGATTATTTGGGGTGTGAAAAGACCGTATTCCTGCAACCACTTGCAGGTGAGGGTACTACACACATAGATATGTTTGCAAAGTTTACATCAGAGGACACAATTCTGCTTGGACAATATGACTACAATACCGACTGCATCAATTATGATATCCTCGAGCAAAACTACAATACACTATTGAATACCACGACAGTCGACGGAAAGCCGTTGAAGATAGTAAGGATACCTATGCCCACCAATTCAGACGGTGTTTGGAGAACATATACCAACTCCCTTCTCATCAATAAAATGGCTCTTGTACCGGTATATTCCAAGCACAAAACCTATGAGACAGCGGCACTCGATGCCTATAGGACTGCCCTCGGAAATGAGTGGGAGATAATACCGATTGATTCAGAGGATATTATACCCGACGGTGGCTCCATACACTGCATTACAATGACCGTTCCAGATTATAACCTTGTAAAGTTCCAGAATGACCCAAACTCCCTCTGTGGCAACTCAGTAGATTGTGGTCCAAATGGATGTGGAAATATATCAACAAAGGGGATGTGCGAAGGTGATGTAGTTTTATGGTGCGAAAACAATGTCCCATATTATTATGATTGTGCCTCTCCCTGCAAGGCAGTCCCAAACGGCTACCCTTGCGAGCAAAAATGTGAGTACAATTCACAGAAGGGTTACTATGATTGTCTGTCTGACTATCAGTGTGTCCAGTGCTTAGATGAATGTCAGATGGGAGAAAAGGGCTGCGTCGATACAGATACAGTTTGGGTCTGCGCGGGTGATATCGACAATGATGGATGCAAAGAAAGAAGTACCCAGAAGTGTAATCCGGGCACAAGTTGCATAAATGGTGTTTGCTCGGAATGCACACCCGACTGTGAGGGCAAACAGTGTGGGGATGATGGCTGTGGTGGGTCCTGCGGGAGTTGCAAAGAAGTGGAGTACTGTGGCTCTGACTATATCTGTCACGCCAATGTTCAGGATGCGGGGGTGGATATCTCTGACATTACAGACACAACCCACAAAGACGCTGAACCTATAGATGTAGCAGATGATACTATTTCAGCTGATACAACAAATGATGCCGTAACAAACAAAGATGTAGAGATTATCTACGACACACAAGTATCCGATACAGTTTCAAACGATACGATTCAACCCGACTCTACAATAAAAGAGGATGCATATACTCGGGATATTTCCACACAGGACACCACAACAAACGACGCCATCGCAGGTGATACTAATATGAGGATAGATATAAATGAGGGAGAGGATACAACAAACAATGGCGTAGATAATTCCTCCGGCTGCTCCTGCTCATTGATTTACTAATGAATCAGGTTTAGAAGTTATTTAAAAAATATAGACAAACAATAAAGTTTGTGCTTATAGAAGGGATAATGAATTTGTATATGAAAAAGTTTCTCAAGGAGTATTAAGATGAGACAGGTTCTGATTGCTTTTATGATTACATTCGCTCTATCCTGTGCCACCACCAAGACTGACACTATGACAAACAAGTTCGATACCGCAAAGATATCAGTCGAGTACGACAGAGTGGACTTTGTAAATCCATCCATAAATTATGTGGAGTACAAGTTCAAGTTCGTAGTCGACAACAAGAACGATACCCCAATTACTATTAGAGAGGCTGAATACTCTTTTACACTCGCAGACATAAAGATACCAAATAGTAAGAAGGAGATAAATCTCACAGTAGAGCCACAAAAGAACGGTGCATTCGAACTTTCGATTCCCGTAAAATTCCCCGATGAGAGCAAGAAACTCGAAGAGTTTCTATCCAAGAAGAATGCCGAATACGAACTGAAAGGGGTAGCACGGGGTTCGGATTTCGAGATACCCATTGGGGCGAAATATCAAATACTCCTGCCCGAGATTCCACAGGTGAGCGTACCCGGTGCATCTATCTCGAGCGGAGAAAAGGGTGAGATAGGTTTTACATTCGACTTACTCATAAGCAACAACAATACATTCGAGATAAAGATCGACTACTTCGACTATCAGGTAAGGATAGAGGACATACCGGTCGGCGAGGGTAGGATTGCCGAGCTCGAGAAGTGCCCTCCGAACGCACAGTTGAGCTATACATTCCCCGCCAAGATAGACCTCTCGAAATATGCGGTTCAGGTAAAGAAGATGCTCGCCCAGAAGAAATTCAACTATATCGTAGAAGGCGTACTCGGCATAAATGGTATGACCTTCCCTATAAGCAGAAAAGGAACAATCAATTTCTCTATGAGGTAAAATATGACCAGCAGCGAGATATTGAGTAATGTCATTCTATTCTTAGACCTCAACAAACAGGAGTTGCATAAACTCCTGCATCTGATGTCCGAACGGGAATATAAGAGAGGAGAAAATATCCTGATCCAGAATGAGAAAGGGGATTCACTCTACATAATCATCGAGGGGAGTGTCAAGGTAGTATTGTACGGTAGCAAAGGCAAGGAGATAATCCTATCCATCCTGAAAAAAGGAGACTTCTTTGGAGAGATGGCACTTCTGGACAAGGATGTAAGGTCAGCCTATGTCATAACCTTCGAGAAGATTCGAGTACTGGTGTTGTCGAGAGATATATTCTTGAACTGGCTCAATAGCCATCCGTCTATTGCAATAAAACTCTTGAGGTACCTCTCTATCAGGCTCAGAAATGCAGATGAGATTATATCCAATCTCACCCTCCTCGATGCCTACGGCAGGGTTGCAAGATACATTATAGAACTCGTAAAAAAGGAAGGAAGAGACATCGGCAACGAATATGTAATAGACCGGAGACCGACTCACAGCACCATTGCCTCTCAGATAGGCACCACCCGTGAGACAGTCACCAGAAGTCTCAACGACTTCGAGAAGCGCGGGATTATCCGCCAATCAGGCAAGATGTTATTCGTAAAAAAGAATTTCCTGAATATACTGTAAGCAATCCTTTCTGAACATTAGAAACAAATTAGATTTTTCTTGTAATATCCCCTTTTATAAAATAAATATCCAACCTTGAGATGGATCATATTATTAAGAACAATATCTTATTGAATAGAGCTCTGAGATTCTTCGAAGAGATAGGAGAATTCTTCATTCTCTGTATAGATGTAATCGCTGTCTCTTTCAAGCCACCATTCAGATATAGAAATATAATCAAGGAACTCGACAATATTGGTATTCAATCCCTTTTCGTAGTCCTGCTCACCGGTGCATTCACAGGAATGGTTATGGCTCTTCAATCAATTAATGTGTTTGCAAAGTTCAACGCGGAGGGGCTGGTAGGTTCTACCGTTGCCATATCCGTAGCGAGGGAGCTTGGACCTGTACTCACTGCATTTATGGTTACAGGTAGAGCGGGCTCCGCTCTTGCAACAGAACTCGGTTCTATGAGAGTAACCGAGCAGATAGATGCACTCTACACTATGGGAGTGGACCCCAAGCAGTATCTCATAACCCCAAAGATGATCGCATCTGTAATAATGCTCCCGATCCTCACTGCCGCCTTCGACTTGATAAGTGTAGCCGGTTCTTATCTGGTATCAGTAATATTTATGGGAATAGATGCCGGGGTATTTATCGATAAGATCAAATATTTTATGGACCCGGTGGATGTAACAAGCGGATTGATAAAGGCTGCTGTATTCGGATATATAATTGCTATGGTCTGTTCATACAACGGATTCTTTGCAAGTGGTGGTGCAAAGGGAGTGGGAGAGGCAACCACCCGTTCAGTGGTATTGAGTTTCATAACGATTCTGGTAGTCGATTACTTCCTTACAGTGCTTATGACAAAATACCTGCCCGGTTATGTGCTCGGGGGATGACGATGGAGCCAAAGATTTCTATAAGAGGACTCAAGAAGAGATTCGGAGACAACGAGGTACTAAAGAATATCGACCTCGATGTAAATGAAGGTGAGATCTGCGTAATTCTCGGTGCCTCTGGATCGGGCAAGAGTGTCTTGATAAAGCATATAATAGGACTCCTGAGACCAGATGAGGGATCGATATTTGTCAGAGGAATAGACATCTCGAGAATGGAAGAGAAGGAGATGAACGAGATTCGAAAGTCCTTCGGTATGGTATTCCAAAACTCCGCCCTCTTCGACTCTATGACCGTATATGAAAATGTGGCATTTCCGTTAATCGAACACACGAGGTTGAAAGAGAGCGAGATCCGTGAGAAGGTAAGAGAAAAATTGAATATACTCGGACTTTACGATATCGAGGATAAATACCCTGCAGAGTTATCGGGAGGTATGAAGAAGAGGGTAGGACTCGCAAGGGCGGTAATCTTGAATCCGGAGATAATACTCTATGACGAACCCACAACAGGTCTCGACCCTATTACTACAATGACAGTAAATGAGATGATTCTGGATGCGCGTCAGAAGTTCAATGTAACATCCATAGTAATAAGCCACGATATCGGTTCTGCATTTATGATTGCCGATAAAATTGCCTTTTTATATAATGGTGTTATTATAGAGCAGGGTCCGCCTCAATACATCAAAGAGGCAAAGGACGAAAATCTTCAGAGGTTTCTGCATACTTGGTTCAGAAAGGCTTGATATGAATAAGATAGTTACACCGCTCAAAGTAGGAATCGTATCTGCTGTTATTATAGTAATCTTGTTCATCTTCGTAAGCGATCTATCCAAGGACAAGTACAACAGCCGCAATAGTTATGTCGTTTCTGCTGTATTCGACGATACCACAGGGTTGGTGTTGAAGACCAAGGTAGTCATAGCCGGTGTCAAGGTCGGAGCAATAGAAGATATCAGACTCGAGGGTTCCAATGCGAGGGTGATTCTCAGAATAGACAACAGAATCAAATTGCACAAGAATGCCTCGATTACAAAGAGGTCAACATCCATCCTCGGAGACTATTATATCGAGATATCACCCGGTAGCAGCGAATTCCCCGAATTAAAGGACGGAGATGAGATAGAGAATGTAATCAAACCTGTCAAAATAGAGGATATATTTGGCTCACTAAATGTAATTACGCAGGATATAAGGGAGGTTACAAAGGCTCTTGCCGAGGTATTTGGTTCCAAAGAGGGTAAGGGCTCTATGCAGGATATAGTCAGCGAGACACAGAAGATATCCAAACAGGTTTCGGAATTGCTGATGCAGAATACCGAGAGCCTCAGGCAGATAATGTCGAACATAGAAGAGGTCTCCAAGAACCTCAGGGTTATTTCCACTGGCACACAGGGAGATATCATCGAGGCAATAAAGAATATCAAGGAGCTCACGAGAGATACAAAGGCACTCGTAAACAATGTTCAGGGCATAATAGGGAAAAGAGAGGGAGAGCTCTCGGAAGGTGTTTCCGATTTCAAGAAGATTATGCAAAAACTCGACAGGTCATTATCCAATATCGAGAAAGTAACCGAGTCCATAGAAAAGGGTGAAGGGACTGCGGGCAGATTACTTAAAGACGACAGAATAGCAAAGTCTCTCGAAGAGACAGCGGACGGCATATCCGAGTATGTCCAACAGATTTCGAGATTGCAGATAAACATCAATATCAGAGACGAATACAGCTTCCTGCAGAAGGTATCCAAGTCCTTCTTCGCCGTAAAATTGCAACCCAAAGAGGACAAGTTCTATCTGCTCGAATTGATAGACGACCCACGGGGAGATGTCGTCCAATCATATACCTCTATAAAACGCAAGAGCGGAGATACATACGAGGAGGTAGAGAGGCAGGAGACGGTCAACAGCCCTCCAAACAAACTCAAGCTATCTCTCGAGTTTGCCAAGAAGTTCGACTTCATAACCCTTAGAATAGGCATAATCGAGAGCACGGGTGGGAGCGGAATGGACATAGACCTCTTCCAGCAGAGATTGAAGTTCAAGACAGATATATTCGAGCTTGCTTTCCCGGGCAAGAACCCAAGGATGCGTGTTACTGCAATGATAGCCTTAAACGATTATATCTACATCTCCACAGGCGTGGATGATATCTTCAACTATAAGAAGGACTATCCGAATATGTCCAGAGACTACTTCGTCGGGGGCGGAATTCAGTTCAACGACGATGATCTGAAATCGCTATTCTCGGTATTTCCAACATCCTCTATAACCTCTACCAAGAAATAGATGTTCAAGGTTTTCGTATTCGACCTCGGAAATGTAATAATTCCATTTGACCACACCACTATTTCTCCGAGACTCTTGAAATACTCTAAGAAAAAAGGTGAATTCAAACCTGAAGACATACACAGATTTTTCTACAAAGAGGAGGAACTGGAACACAAATATGAAGAGGGGAAGATAATGACCGCTGAGTTTATCAATAATGTGAGAGAGAGATTCTCGCTCGACATCAGCAACGAGGAGTTTGCCTCAATATTTTGCGACATATTCTCCAAAGCCAACAGAGAGGTTGAGGATATAATCAGGGGATTGAACCGTAGCGGGAGGAGATTAGTCCTGCTTAGCAACACAAACGAGATGCACTTTGAGTATATACTGAAGAAATACGAGATTATGAGACTCTTCGAACAGTATATTCTATCATACAGAGTAGGGTGTAGAAAACCCGATAGAAGGATTTATGAACACCTTATTGAATATACCGGATGCAGGCCCGAAGACATCTTCTATACAGACGATATGATCGATTATATAGAGTCAGCACGGAGACTCGGCATCTCAGCCCACCATTTCAAAGACGCTACCAGTATATATAAAACACTTGAAGATACCTTCCTTTGATATTAAAAATTCAAGTAAGTGATATTTCATTTCGAAGTAGCAATTATCATTATTTCTCATATATTTTGTAGATTTGAAAGAGTTGTGAGTTGTTAGTTTTGGATTTTAAATGATGCTTCCCTTTTACCTATTTCCTACTTACCTATTTCCCTCTTATCCGTTTCCCATTTATTTTGCTGGGCAAACGACTACAGCAATTGGTATCGGCTTTAGGTTTATACTAACTTGTATCTGACAACATCGTTAGAAAGGATCAAAGATAGAGATCAAATGAGTAAAAGTACTCGAATCTTATTCTTTGCCTCCACCTACACCTGAACCTGAATATTTCCAACCAAGATTGGTGAGTTTCCTCGAATCAGACATATTTCCTTGACATATGTATGATATGCTTTTAATATATCTTTCGTTAACCATTTCAAAGGAGAAAGAGATGAGTTTAAAGAGTGTATTGATTGCCCTGAGCGTGTTGTCTATCTTCGGTCTGGCATTATGGATCTCGTCCTGCGGGAGTGACGAATCTGCCAAGATAGACTGTAACAAGATCTGCAACAAAGAAAAAGAGTGTGATTCGCAAATGACAGATGAGGATGTGAAAAGCTGTATTTCAGATTGTAATAAAATAAGTGATTCAGGATACTTACAGGATTCATATATAAATGCAGGAAATGACTGCTATGGTAAATCCTGTTCAGAAATCGATACCTGTATGGAAAAGGCATCTGATGGATGCAAAGCCCCTGATTATATGCCCTACATAAATGCAATCTGTGATAAGCTGGTATCCTGTGATTCGAATATCAAAAAAGAGGACTGTGTCAGTGAAGCCAAAAAGTCTTTTGAAGGAGAGATGAGTGGTTCGGTTAAGTGTCTGACGGACAAAGCTTTTACCGACAGCGCCAACTGTGTCAAGAATGCAAAATGTGAAACTCTGCAAGATGATGCACAGAAATGTATGGAAGATATATTCAATTGAAAACGAATTAGATAAATAGGTTGATCTTACAAAATCTGCTTTCCCCTCATATATTTATGAGGGGATTTTTTTTCTGATGAGAATCCAAATAAATTTGCCATTCAAATTATTCAAAAATTTCGACTTCCGTATTCTCACTCTTTGCATATTTTTATAATCGAATTATCCGATTATAACTATTAAGTCGTGCTCTACTCCAATAACTATTGGCTTGAATTTATATACTTTTCGTATTACAAATTATCGAGAGAGGTTTATTATGACCATAAGAGAACAGACAGAGAAGAATGAGCATTTGATACTGTGCAAATACGCTACATTTTCTGATTCGACGAGGGGAAGGAGAAGACCTGAGCCCCCCTGCCCAATCAGGGCTGCATTTCAACACGACAGAGACAAGATTATTCACAGCAAGGCCTTCAGGAGATTGAAACACAAGACACAGGTATTTCTGGCACCACTCGGAGACCACTACAGGACGAGACTCACTCATACCATCGAGGTATCACAGATAGCCCGAACGATTGCAAGGGCATTGAGGCTAAACGAGGACCTCACCGAGGCTATCGCCCTCGGGCACGACCTCGGGCATACACCCTTTGGACACGCCGGGGAAAAGGTCCTGAATAGGATTTTGAAGGATAGAGGCGGGTTTCATCACACAGTTCAGTCTCTGAGGGTCGTAGATATCATCGAGAGAGATGGCAGAGGGCTCAACCTCACAGAGGAGGTAAGAGACGGAATCCTCAAACACAGCAAGGGTAAAGGAAATATATACGGGCAAAAGGAGAACGAGACAAATCCGCTTACTCTCGAGGGTGAGATAGTCAGACTCTCTGACCTGATTGCATATGTCAACCACGATATCGACGATGCCCTGCGAGCTGGCGTCCTTAAATCGGATGAAGAACTTTTAAGACTACTGAATATCATCGGTAATACACACTCCGAAAGGATAAACAATCTCGTAATCGATACCATATCCAACTCCCGACTCGACATAGAACCTCACATCAGAATGTCAGAGAGTATGTACAACACATTGAAGGAATTGAGGGATTACCTGTTTGCAAATGTATATGAAAACAACGCCGTGAATGCCGAACTCTTGAAGGCTCAGAGAATCATCGAGGAGCTCTTCAATTATTTCATTTCACACAGAGGCGAATTCTACGAGAGATACTCTATGGACTACTGCAAGAACGAGGAGATCGAAAGGGCAATAGTTGACTATATCTCTGGTATGACAGACGGTTATGCCCTCGAACTATACAACAGGCTCTTTATTCCCAGAGGATGGTCCATCTACTAATACCGTTTTATCTCCCTTCTTCTTACGCTGGGCACCCGACTTCTTTACACTCTTTACCTTTTCTTTCAAGAACTTCTCGAGCCTCAGACATATCAGATCCGGGTGTTCGATCGGAGATGTATGAGTACCCCAAGGGAGAATCTGTAACTCGGATGTAGGAATCATATTGTGCATCTGCTTCGAAAGCCAGAGTGGTGTAAATTTGTCCTTTTCCCCGCCGAATATCAGGACTGGGACATCTATATCCCGCAAAAACTCCCTCGCGGAGTGTCTATTTGCATTCTGGAGCATAGTAAAGAACAACTTCAAATCCATCTTGGCAAGATGCTCCAGATACGGCATAAAATCCTCTATCTTGACAAGGGCGTAATTTATCTCTACGAGTACCGATAGCCAGAAAGAGAATTTGGTGGGCAGTAACTGATACCAGAGGGTTCTGAATAGCTCCTCGTGCTTTTCATATATCCTTGCAAGATATGGAACGAACTTTTCGAGGATATCGCTATTATGGAATGTCCTCAAAGGATACTCATAACTCCCACATATCGGAACCAAGGCAATGACCTTCTCGGGATATCTGTGCCAGAATTCGAGTATGACCTGAGTCCCCATAGAATGCCCGAGCAGAATAGCCTTCTTTATCTTCAGATTATCCATAAGACACTTAAGGTCCTCTACCAGATCCTCGATCCTGAGGTAGGTGAAGTCCAATGGCTTTTCAGACCTGCCGTGTCCCCTGTAATTCCATCTGATTACCTTATAATCCTTTACAAAGTGCTCGAATATATACTTCCACGCATACATATCACAGGCTATTCCATCACAGCATATTATAGGCGTACCCTTCCCTGCAAAATTATAATAGAGTTTTGTGTTGTCGAACGAATTAAAATACCCTTCTGTAAGTCTGTAATACATTTTTCTCCTCTCCTTTACACTGATTATTTATGAATAGGAAACATTTACGAAACTTCTCTTCCATAACCATCCGACTTTCACTATCTGATGTAATCACAGGAACACCCCGACGACTCTTCTGAAGACGAGTCATCACCATTCTCCAATATCTGATTTTCAGAATTCACAGAGATACTATCCTTCGTAGATGTTGTAATATCATCATATGCAACCGTATCATACATAGACGAATCATATAGCATATCTGAAATATCCTCTGACAGCTCCGAATATTCATCTCTTGAATACATATCCATTACATCGCCAATAATATCCTCGTGGATTTGAATATCGGCTTCAATAGAATCTCCTAACTCATCCAAAGAATCCACTATCGATGAATCATCAGTAGCATCATAACTCACATAATCTGCAATATCGGGATAAACATTCTCATCCAATCCACCGTCAACCATATTGATATCATAGCCTGCATCTGCATCTCCAAGAATCCTGATGGAAAGATAATGTTTGGTGTATTCAGCATCTATCGGATATGTGGTCCTGAGCTCCCCATCCCACGCCGCAATGTAATACTGGATAGTATTCGAAGTTATCTCGTCTCTATTTATCACTGCTTCAAATATATTGTTACCCTTATTTGCCATTGCTCGCGAGACAAAATCAATATCCGAAATATTCTTGAACTTCAGATTCACAGCCTGAAGCTGTGTATCATCCAAAACAGTTGCCGATATTACGATATCGGTTCTATAACTCTCATTTATTGGCTGATGTTCTATAACAGGCGGTGTATTCTCAGAATAATAGACGAATAGCCCATTGGAGACAGATCTCTCACTCCCATCCGACGGGTGATTTACCACCCCATTTGTACTTATCCACATAGTAGTAGAGCCACCCCCATCTAAGTTTATCCCGTCGGAACAACCCAACCACAATAGATACTGAGCAAGATTGTCGAGTGACATTCCGGTTCTGCCACTCGCCCTACCATCCACCGCTATCATAAGGAAGTGATTACTACTCGTCTTACATATAGCCGTACGGGGATTGACACCCGCAATCAAGTCCGCCTCTTCTTCAGATGTTGTCACATATTTTTCCCCATTCTTTACAAGATTCGGCATCCCGCCGAGGGCGTGAAGTGCCTCGGGAAATGAGTCCTTGGAATCTGTCCTTCTGAAGAGAATAGTCTTATCGAATCCAATCCCGAGAGCAGACCTTGAAGGTCTGTACGACACAGCATATGATATTACTTTATTGTCAATCTTCAATAGCCCAACTGGCACACAACCATTTGCCCCATCAAAGAAACCCCCATTTATACCTCCTATAGCCGATGTCCTCGAACCCATCGAACTCGTCCTCTCGCAGGATGAAGATGATGACTTATAGACGGGTTTTATATAGATATGCGGGTCATTGTTATCTATGTCCAGAATATTTACATCCTGAGGACCACCAAGTAGATCAGAATATGTTTTATGATACCAGATTATGCCCTTTTTCAACTCCACCTTTGTACAGTCCGGCGGATTGCAATCAATAGAATACAATAGTGAACTCTTCAATAAGATAACAAACAGTATCAACAAAAATCTCATATGCATCACTACTCACTCTCAGTTTGAGACCTGCTATTTACTATATTAAATATCAAAAAGAGTCAAAACAAAATTTCTACTGACATTAAGCATTCGTTTACAGATAGAATTCATTTTGAGTTGATGAAGATAACTAAACTCGTAGAAAGTCTATGCCTTAATAAAATACATTTAGATAACTTTATGAAGAGGCAAGAAGGTCTTTAAGAATTCTCCTAATAATACACGATAATTCCACGCTAATTCTACCTGATAATTCTACCTGGCACTCAGTTAAAAATATCCAATGATATCAACAAGTTAACAATAAAAAGTACCTGTCACCTAATATCATCTGTATCCGCACTTGCAGTGTCCGCTAACATTCTTGATGTTTGTGAAGTTGACGTTAACCAATTTGGGCGAACGGAGTGAGCCGCAAACACCGAGTTATCTGCCGTTTTGCCGTTGCTATATCTATGCATTGTTATAAGCTTCTAAGAATTCATCCCTTGATATACCCGCCTGAGTGCAAATCGTTCTCAGAGTGGAAGATTTAATTTTCGGATGGTTAGGCATGGTCAGAGGAGTTTTACTGCCATCTGGATTATCACGCACCATTGAAATATGCTCTTTTCACGCACAACTCGAAAACCGAGTGTCTCCAATGCCTTGATTACCTTTCGCTTTGGAGCATCAATAGGGAACTTTTTCATCAGACATCAACCCCGGCCTCGGCAACGAATGCTTCAAGAATCGGTGGTTTAACCTCGAGAACCTCCCTACCAAAAGTCTCAATGTGAAAACGAATTGCTGATTTCACATCCAAAAGAGCCTCTTCGTAAGTATCTCCTTGACCAACTACGATCCCCTTAAGCCCCAAGGGATAAGCGACATAGCCATCTGGATGTTTTTCTACGATAATCTTAATCTGCCTCATATAGCACCTCCTTCATTTAATTTTAAACTATCTAAAGGACTTCTTATTTTACCGATACTTTTCGCACTCACATAAGTATAAATCTCTGTTGTTTTGCTATGTTTATGGCCTACAAGTTGCTGAATATATCTTAGATCTACATCACTTTCTAATAAATGAGTAGCAAAACTATGTCTTAAAGTATGAATCGTAAACTCTTTTTTTATCCCTGCCTTTTTGCAAGCATGTTCAGAATTTTTCTGTGCGGTTCTTATAGAAATATGTTTCTTTGGTCTCTTTACTTCATAAACAAATCTTCTCCAGGTTTCGTCAGTATTTGAAAATGATCGGTACTCATTATCAGGATGCCAGCGATCTCTTTTGACAGTTTTAATCTTCTCCACAAGAGAATAATTATAAGGGAAAGACACCATAAGACTGCTTGAACCTATCTTCAGGACCTGTATCTTTGATTCTAAATTTTTCTTATTTGCTTTCATTGCCTCATTTCTCAATTCGTATTATATGCTTCTAAAAAGGATAATGTCAATAAGAAGGTGAACATCAATGAATTTTCTATGAGAGAAAACACACTGCTTCTGCCTTCGGCAGACACCCCTCTATTAGAGGGGAATTGCCAATTTACCACTTCTAATTCAATTTCTATTTAAATCTGTACCTCTACCTGTACCTTTTAAAATGGAAAAGCCCCGAGGGATCGGGGCTATTGATATCAATGGTAGCGGGGACTGGATTTGAACCAGTGACCTTCGGGTTATGAGCCCGACGAG
>Ga0123519_10009829_pt1 | contig 14344 bp, 10 predicted proteins | sample YelNatPaOPRAMG02_FD_87396 | JGI IMG/M metagenome (GOLD analysis project Ga0123519, IMG submission 87396) | Hot spring microbial communities from Yellowstone National Park - Yellowstone National Park OP-RAMG-02 (version 2) | ecosystem: Environmental > Aquatic > Thermal springs > Hot (42-90C) ...
CTTCAGAACACGGTGATCTATACTTATCCAGAAGTCTCCCAGTTCTGGAAATACAAGCCCGAGGAGTTTCTGAAGCAGCCTGTTTATTCGCGGGAATTTCCGCCACTCAAACCGTAAACGATTGATATCCTCAACGTGGCGCAGGGGAATAGGGCCAGCCCAAAGGCCTTCCGACCACGAATCGTATGGGGACGGGTTGCGTACCAGCCGAGCCTCGGCCGGGGCGCGCGCAGGTTGACCCGTCCCTATTCTTTTCGTTTTATTCAAAGATGGGGGAGGAGCGACGATGGAACTTAAGGGGAGCAAAACGGAGAAGAATCTTTTGGCGGCTTTTGCGGGGGAGTCTCAAGCGAGGAATCGTTATACGTTCTTTGCCAGTGCGGCGCGAAAAGAGGGCTATGAGCAGATCGCCTCGATCTTCCTGGAGACCGCGGACAACGAGAAGGAACATGCCAAGCTCTTTTTCAATCTCCTGAAAGGAGGAGAGGCCGAAATTGTGGCCACCTATCCGGCCGGGGTCATCGGCAGTACAGCAGCCAACTTGAAAGCGGCAGCCGATGGGGAGAACCTGGAATGGACCACCCTTTACCAGAACTTTGCCGAGACCGCCAAGAAGGAAGGGTTTGTAGAAGCTTATGAGACCTTCTCCCAGGTATCGAAGGTCGAGAAGTTTCACGAAGCTCGATACCGAGCCCTTTTGAAGGCCGTCGAGGAAGGGAAAGTCTTCAAGAGAGACAGCGCGGTGAAATGGCACTGTCGAAACTGCGGCTATGTCTTCGAGGGCAGAGAAGTTCCGGATCAATGCCCTGTTTGTAAGCACGCCCGGGCCTTTTTTGAAATCCTCGCGGAGAACTATTAGTCCCGAAATCATGGGGATCGGGATCGAAGGTGAAGGAGGCGGTGTTGACATTCGATCAAGAGGTCTCGATCGTGCTCTGCGGAGAGGCAGGGCAAGGGATTCAAACGGTTGAACATATTCTCACGCAAACGCTGAAGCTATCGGGCTACCACGTCTTTTCCTGCCAGGAATACATGTCTCGCATCCGGGGCGGGCAAAACTCCACCTTGGTTCGTGTCTCTTCCCGAAGGGTGGCCGCCCCGGTAGATCGGATCGACTTCCTTGTTCCCTTCGGTCCCGGATCGGTCCGCCACGTCGAAAAGAGGATCTCATCGGAAACGGTCGTCTTGGGAGAGAGAAAGCTCTTTGCGGACGAATACCAGGGGGAGAGAGGAATCGATCTTCCCTTCTCCGAGATGGCTCAGGAGGTCGGGGGCCGAATCTACACGAATACGATCGCCGTGGGTTTGCTCGCTGGACTCTTGAAGGTGGATCGGGATGTCCTCGGTCGTTACCTCCGGTCCCATTTTTCAGGAAAGGATGAGGGCACGATTCAGAAGAACATGGATGCGGCAAGGAAGGGGACCGAGCTGAGCGACCGATTGCTTCGCGAAGGACGATTTCAAATCGACTTGCCTCAGGACAACAAGATCAAGGACGAAATCCTGGTCGATGGCGTGGAGGCCATGGCTATGGGTGCCGTGGCTGGAGGCTGCAATTTCCTTTCCTTCTATCCCATGTCTCCCTCGACGGCCCTCGCAGTGATGCTCGCCGAGCGTTCGAAGGATTTTGGAATCCTTGTGGAACAGGCCGAAGATGAGATCAGCGCCATGAATATGGGAATCGGAGCCTGGTACGCGGGAGCGAGAGCCCTTGCCTCCACTTCGGGAGGGGGGTTTGCCCTCATGGTCGAGGGCCTGAGCCTTGCAGGAATGATCGAGTCGCCCATGGTCGTTCACCTCGCTCAGCGTCCGGGGCCCGCGACAGGCCTCCCTACAAGGACCGAGCAAGGAGAACTTCTTTTTGCCCTCTACGCAGGCCATGGAGAGTTTCCGAGAATTCTCCTTTCGCCGGGAACGATCGAAGACTGTTTCTTCCTTACTCAAAAAGCCTTTGACCTCGCGGACCGATACCAGGTTCCCGTTTCGATCTTAACGGATCAGTACCTCTTGGAATCTCACTATAACCTACCCTCCCTCGATCCTACGCAGATTCCCCTTAGGCGGCATTTCGTCGAAACGAAAGAAGACTACAAACGTTTTGCTCTCAACGAGAGCGGCCTTTCCCCTCGAGGTATCCCCGGTTTCGGGGATGGCCTTGTCGTGGTGGACAGCGACGAACACGACGAGGAAGGCCACATCACCGAGGATCTCCTCCTTCGGACAAGGATGGTCGAGAAGCGACTTCGAAAGTTGGAGCTGATCAAGAAAGAGAGCATCCCTCCCGAACTCGTGGGTCCTGCCAATTATGAAACATTGGTGGTGGGGTGGGGGTCGACCTACCACGCGGTGAAGGAGGCCGTTCGGAGGCTCGAGCGGGACGATGTCGCCTTTCTTCACTTTCGGCAGGTCTATCCGCTTCATTCCGACACGCGGAGATACTTGGAAAAGGCCAAGAGAAGGGTGATCGTCGAAAACAACGGTACGGCCCAGTTTGCGAAACTTCTTCGACTCGAGACCGGATTCGAGATGGACCGGGAAATCCTCCAATACAACGGCCTTCCCTTTTCTGTCGACGCACTGGAGAGAAGGTTGAGATCGGTTTTGGGATAGGAGGCAAAGGGAATGGATCCGTTGCGTTTCGACATGGGCAAGATCGATATCGCCTGGTGTCCGGGGTGTGGAAACTATGCGATGCTCAGAGCCCTGAAAGAGGCCTTGGCAGAGCTCGAAATCGCCCCCGAAAGGCTCGTTGTCGTTTCAGGCATTGGTCAGGCCGCTAAAGCTCCCCACTATTACAGATGCAACCTTTTCAATGGGCTCCATGGACGAAGCCTGCCCGTGGCAACAGCTATCAAGGCTTCGAATCCCGGCCTGGTCGTCATCGATGAGAGTGGAGACGGGTGCATGTATGGGGAGGGAGGAAACCACTTTATCCATGCGATTCGGCGAAATCCCGATATCACGAACATCGTCCACAACAACATGGTCTACGGGTTAACGAAGGGGCAGGCTTCTCCCACGAGCTTCCAGGGGTTTCGGACCCTCGTCCAAAGAGAGGGCGTTTTTCATACGCCTTTCAATCCCTTGGTCGTTGCGATCAGCCTGGGAGCCTCCTTCGTTGCGAGGGCCTTTGCCGGCGATGTCTCCCAAACGAAAGAGATCATGAAAAAGGCGATCTCCCATCGGGGATACGCCTTGGTGGATGTGCTCCAGCCGTGCGTAACCTACAATAGACTGAACACCTATGCCTGGTTTAAGGAGAACACCACCTATCTCGAAGCCTCTCACGATCCCTACGACCGAATGGAGGCCCTTCGAAGGGCCTTTGAGACAGAAAAACTTCCCCTCGGCATCTTCTACCTCAACCCCAAACCCACCTTCGAAGAAACGCTCCAGGTCTATCGGGAGAGGAAAGATCCCTTGTTCAAAAGAGATCCGGACCTACAGAAACTCTCCCAATGGATTCATTCCAAGAGGGGAATTTAGCGTAGGATTCGAGGTGCCAGCGAACCAAAGAAGAGGTGTCCTTGGATCGGGTTCTCTGTCAGACCATTGTTGAAAATATCTCGCGGGTCATCGTAGGGAAGAAGGATGCGATCGAGCTTCTCCTGGTGGCCTTGTTGGCGGAGGGGCATGTTCTCATTGAAGACGTTCCAGGGCTGGGCAAGACGCTCCTCGCGAAAACGCTTGCCAGAACAATCGGCGGAACCTTCAAGCGTGTCCAGTTTACACCCGATCTTCTGCCCGCCGATATCACCGGGTTCAATGTCTATCACCAGACTACGGGTCAGTTCGTCTTCCAACCAGGTCCGGTGATGAGTCATATTCTGTTAGCTGACGAGATCAATCGAACCATTCCCCGTACCCAGTCCGCTCTTCTCGAAAGCATGGAGGAACGGCAAGTGACCGTGGATGGGAAGACTTACATGCTTCCTCGGCCTTTCTTTGTCATGGCAACCCAGAACCCGATCGAACTGGAAGGAACATTCCCTCTGCCCGAGGCACAACTCGATCGGTTTCTTCTGAAGCTCAAACTCGGCTACCCGGATCGGGATGAAGAGGTGGCCATTTTGGAACGTTTTCAAAGCGACGAGCCCTTGGCTCGTCTCGACGCTGTCACCCGTCCCGAAGAGGTTTGCAAGCTTCAGGAGAGCCGAAGGGCTATCTACGTATCCCCTCCCGTACGAAGGTATGTGGCCGATCTCGTGAGGGCTACACGCTCTCATACGAGCCTGCGATTTGGGGCGAGTCCCAGAGGGGCCCTGAGCCTCATGAGGGCGGCACAGGCTCTGGCAGCCCTTCGGGGACGAACGTTTGTGCTTCCCGACGATGTCAAAGCCCTGGCGATTCCTGTTCTGAGCCATCGGCTCATTTTGAAAGAGGAGGAGCGGCTGCGGGGTGAGCGTTGCGAAAGGGTCGTCATGGAGATCCTTCGTGATACCCCTGCTCCCGTACCGACCGAAGGGAGCTCGTGATGGAGGATCAGGACGGGGTATCCAGCCTTTTTGTTGTCCCTGTTGTCTCTTTTCTCATTCTGATCGCCCTGACCATCGGTTTGCTCCATGGAGAAACGGAGCTTGCCCTCTTGTGCCTTTTCCTCTTGGGGATGGCTGTTGGAGCCAGGCTCTGGGCACGGGCCAGTCTTTCAAAAATCAAGACGTCGATCCTGGTTGACCGAGATCGGGTGTTTCCCGGGGAACGGATCCATGTGACGATTGAGGTGGCCAACGAAAAATTTCTGCCGGTCTGGCTCCAAACGAGGCTCTCCGTTGAAGGTTTTGAGTCCGATTCTTTTTCGGAGAAGGCATGGGTCAAGGAAAGCGGGTTGCTCTGGTACCAGAAGGTTCGTTTCGAGTGGGAGCTTGTGGCTCAAAAAAGAGGGGTCTACGAGATGGGGCCCCTTCACCTGAAAGCAGGGGACCCTTTCGGTTTCTTTTCCCAGGCGAAAACGATCGAAGGAGGCATTTCCGTGGTGGTCTACCCGCGAATCGTTCCCGTCAAATCGGTCAGGGTTCCCAGCCGCGATCTCTTCGGGATGTGCAGGACCCAATGCGCTGTGCAAGATCCCGTCTATATCTTGGGCACGAATGATTACCAGCCGTGGCAACCCTCGAGATTTATCCATTGGAAGGCAAGCGCCCGGCACAACCATCTCCAAACCAAAGTGTTCGAACCCTCGGCCCACGAAAAGGTGTTGTTCGTGGTTCATGTCGAATCCTTCGTGAGACATGACGCCGAGGAAGAATTTGAGCGGGCCCTTGAAGGAGTGGCCTCTTTGGCCTTTCGTTTTCACCAGGAAGGATACGCCTTAGGACTGATCACCGACGGGATGATGCAAAATGGGAGGGAACCTTCCGTACCCGTGAGACGGCACCGCGAGCAACTCTCGACCCTCTTTGAGATCTTGGCGAGACTCCAAATGGAGTCCCGAGGGGATTTGCTTCATCTCCTAAGAAATCAGGCGGACCTTAAAGGGAATACGAGCGTCGTTTCCTTCGCCTATGAGGAGGATTTGTCGGTTCGTGAGGTTCTTTCGAACTTCGAGGCGCTCAGGAGGTCGGTCATCCTTTTTTTATCCAACCCCTCGCGGTCCCGAGAGAAAAGGCGAACCCCTTCTCATGAAACGCGCTATTCGCTCCATGAGGTTTTCGTGCGATGAAAGAAGAGAAGCCCATGACGCTTTTCTTGCTTAGCGCTGGGATGGAACTGAGCTGGATCTATGCCTGGGCGACATATCTTACCCTCTCTTTTCTCCATCGCTCCTTTCCTTTTCCCGAGACGCTGGGTATGTTCCTCTTGGCTTCGGTATTGACGGCACTTCCTCAAGGAAGAGGGTGGCGGGTCATCGAGATCGCGGGGCTTCATTTCTCTGGTTTTGTGCTGGCGGGGCTTAGGATGGTCTACGTTTTTTTTGGAGATCCTTCCCATCCCTTCACAAATCCTGCCTGGTTGGCCCAATTCCTGAACAAGTCCAGATCCCCATTGGAATGGGTGATCCTTTTCTTTGTCGCCTTCTGGTGCCTGTTTCTCTGGGTCCGGGGGGTCGGACTCGTCAGAAAACCTTTCCGCTATCGAACCCTGACGTCGCGATTTGACCTAGGGTTGGCTGCCTTTTTTCTTCTTTTCTTCACGAAACTGCTCGTGAAGGTCAAGGGCGGGTTCATGATGGAAGAGGACGTGTCTCTTTTTATGGTTTTCTCCTTTCTGTTGTTCGGCCTCCTGGGTCTCGCAATGGCCCGGAATCCGAGTGAGGAGCGAAAGGATTTTCTTCCCTCCTTCAAGGGCTTAGGGATGATTTTGAGCTTCACCCTCACGATCCTCCTTGTGGGTTCAGGGTTGATCCTTTTTTTCAGACCTTATTTGAGCACGTTGGCCGAAGGGGCTTACCAAGGCGTCCAGATGGTAGCAAGACCAATGGGATGGGTTCTTGTCTCGGTCTTGCGTTGGATGTTCTTTCGGGGAATCCATCGTCCTGAAGAGGCCCTTCCACCGCCTCAAGAAGGAGCCCCGGGCCCGTCGATCTCTACCCCCGAAACGGGGGGGTGGTTTGAACTTCTCGAGAAGGTGATCGGATGGGGATTGGTCGGTCTCTTGGGGATGGCCCTTGTCGCGGCACTCGGGGTCGGCCTTTACTTTGTCATTCGGTTTCTGCTCTCGAAGACTTCTCGAAGTCCGAAGAAGGATGCTCTCTGGAGGTTCATTCCATCCGGATGGGCCTGGTTAAAGGCTTTTTTCGCTCGCCTTCGAAGGGAGGTTTTCCAGGGTAGGAGGGGTTCAGCGGGAGCGATACACTTCTTTCAAGATCTTTTGGTCTGGGGGCGGCGGAGCAGGACCGGACGCCTGCAAAGCGAAACAGCTCTTGAATACGGTCGCCGTCTCAAGAGCCGATTCCCGTCTTTGAGACGAGAGATCGACCTGATTGTCACGGAGTTCCACCAGGAAGTCTATGGGGGCTTTCCCCTTTCCCACGGGCGGCGGGTCGAGCTCAGAGCGGCCCTTCGTTGTCTACAAAACCCACGACACTGGCCTTCTCGTTTGAAATACTGGCTGAGGGAGGAGGATCATCTGGATGGGTCCCCTCCGTCCCTCTGAGCTTCCTTTTTCTCTTCACCCGCCACCCGGTCACCACCCCCCAGCACCTTGTAGAGGGTCACGCGGCTCGACAAATCAGCGAGCCGAAGGGCAATAAGCCCCTGCTGAGCGCCGTAGAGGGATCGCTGGGCGTCGAGGACACCGAGGTAGCTATCGATGCCCTTGGTGTAACGGAGGGTCGAGAGGCGGTGGGCTTCTTCAAGGGAATGAACGAGGGATTCCTGAGCCGCAATCTGATCCTTGATGGTTCCTCTCTCGGCAAGGGCGTCCGCCACTTCTCTGAAGGCGGATTGAATGGCCTTTTCATACTGGGCGAGAGCGATCTCTCGCTCCACCTTGATCGCCTTGAGGGCCAGCCAGGTACGGGTGTCGAAGATGGGCATGACGATTTGAGGAACGAAGCTCCAGGCCCGGGATCCGCCTTTGAAGAGGCCCGATAGCTCTTTGCTTGCGGTTCCCAGTGTGGTGGTCAAGGAAATGCGAGGGAAGAAGGCGGCCCGAGCAGCGCCGATATGGGCATTGACCGCTTTGAGTTGATGCTCCGCCGCAAGGATGTCGGGTCGGTTGAGAAGGATTTCAGAGGAGAGGCCGGCAGAGACCTCCATCGGCGGCCCCACGTCGTCGAGGCGAGTCGGCAGAAGCTCGTTTGGAACGGGCGAGCCCACGAGGAGATGGAGCGCATTCTGGTCTTGAGCGACCCGTTCCGTATAACGGGCGACGTCCCGTTTTGCCGTGTCCACCTGGGTCTGGGCCCGGTGAAGATCCAGTTCGGACGCCAGTCCAACTTGGAAACGGCGTTCGATCAACTTGTACATAGCCTCCTGGATTTGGAGGGTCGATTGGGCAAGCTTCAGGATCTCGCCGTCTGCCGCGAGGGCAAGATAGGTATTGGCAACGGCCCCGCGGAGCGAGAGCTCCGCGCTTCGCCGAGCCTCTTCGGTGGCGAGGTATTCCTCGAGAGCCCGGTCTTTGAGGCTCCGAATACGCCCAAAGAAATCGATCTCCCAGGCGAGGAGGCCCAGATCGACGCTGTAGCGCTCTCGGATCATCCTTTTTCGGGTCTCCGAAAGGTCGGCTGGAACCCCTTCTCGACTTCCACGACCGATGGCGTCGACGGTTGGCCAAAGTTCCGCTCGCTGGATACCATAGAGGGCCCGAGCTTCTTCCACACGAAGGCTCGCGAGTCGTAGATCACGGTTTTGGCTGAGGGCCATGGCGATGATTTTCTTCATACGTTCATCGGTAAAGAAGGTCTCCCAATGGAGCTCATCGGCCCGAGGTCCGGGCTTCACCTCTTGGTAGGCCGGGCCCGTAGGCCAGGAGGCGGGAACAGGCGCTTCAGGCTTGGTATATTTTGGAGCGAGTGTGCAGCCACAGAGGAAGAGAGAGATCGCCAGACCCAGCCATGTCTTTCTGTCCGTCATGAACGCACCCCCTCCCGAGAATTCACGGAATCCAGCGAGGCATTGGGAACCTTTCCTTTCAGGTTTCCCTTGAAGAGTCTCGAGACGAGAACGAAGAAAAGCGGGATATAGAGAAGGTCGATGAAGGTAGCCGAGAGCATCCCGCCTGTAACCGCGGTCCCGATGGCCTTCATGGCGCCGGCGCCCGCGCCCGTTGCGATCGCGAGGGGAAGGACACCGAAGAAGAAGGCGAGAGAGGTCATGATGACCGGCCGGAACCGCACGCGGACGGCTCCAAGGGTGGCCTCGATCAGCCCTTGCCCGCGGGCCATCCGTTCCTTGGCGAACTGGATGATCAGGATGGCGTTCTTTGTGGAAAGGCCGAGGGTCGTGAGAAATCCGATCTGGAAAAAGACGTCGTTGTGAAGACCTCGTATCCAGGTCGCCATGAGGGCGCCGAAGACACCGAGGGGGAGCATCAAAAGGTTGGCAATCGGAATGGCCCAGCTTTCGTAAAGGGCGGCCACACAGAGGAAGATGACGAAAACGGAGAAGGCATAGAGGATGGGCGCCTGGGAACTCGCCATCCGCTCCTGGTAGGAGAGGCCTGTCCAATCGAAGCCAATGCCCTGAGGAAGCTTGGAGATCATCTCCTCCATCGCATTCATGGCTTCTCCAGAGCTTCTTCCGGGCGCAGGTTCTCCCCATATGTTCAAGGATGGGAAACCGTTGTAACGCTCCAACCTTGGAGACCCCATCGTCCAGCGGTCAGCGGAAAAGGACGAGAAGGGGACCATCTTGCCCGAGGTATTCCGCACATAGAGTCTTTCGATGTCTTTGGGAAGCATACGGTACGGAGCATCGGCCTGGACGTAGACCCGCTTGACGCGGCCCCCTTGGATGAAATCGTTGACATAGGCGCTTCCGAAGGCGGTGGAGACGGTGTTGTGGATCGAGGAGAGAGGAACGCCAAGGGCGCCTGCTTTTTCCCAGTCGATATCGAGTCGGTATTCCGGGACGTCCTCCATGCCGTTGGGACGGACTTTCGCCAGCCTGCGATCTTGGGAGGCCATATAGAGGAGTTGATTTCGGGCCATCATCAGCTTCTCGTGGCCGAGGCCGCCCCGATCGAGGAGTTGGAAATCGAAACCCGTAGCATTGCCAAGTTCGATGACCGAAGGCGGAGGAAAGGCAAAGACCATGGCATGGCGCATCCGAGAAAAAACAGCCATGGCCCGCTCTGCAAGGGCTTGAACCCGCAGATCGGAGCGTTTTCGCAGTTTCCAGTCCTTCAGTTTTACAAAAACCATTCCGTTGTTCTGAGCCCTTCCCGAGAAGCCGATCCCCGATATGGTCATACAGGATTCGACCGCCTCCTTCTCCCTCTCAAGGAAATGGTGTCGCACTTCGTCGAGGACCTCTTGGGTCTGTTCGAGGGTGGAGCCTGTTGGCATCAAGACCTGGGTAAGCAAAATACCCTGGTCTTCCTCAGGGATGTAGGCCGTCGGTAGACGGAGAAGAACGATGCCCACGGCCGCCACGATGAGCACGTAAACGACAAGGTAGCGGAGGACCCTCGAGAAGGAACGTTCCACGATCTTGACGTAGAGATCTCGGATGCGGAAAAAGAGCCGGTCGAACCTCAAGAAGAAGGGCCGGAGCAACGGGATCGCATCTTCAGCCGGTTCGTGTCCCGCTCTGACCGGTTTGAGGAACGTGGCACAAAGAACCGGGGTAAGGATCAAGGCGACAATAACCGAGAGCAACATGGCCGAAACGATCGTGATCGAAAACTGACGGTAAATCACCCCTGTCGATCCGCCGAAAAAGGCCATGGGACCGAAGACCGCGGAAAGGACAAGGCCGATGCCGATCAGGGCACTTGTGATTTGGTCCATCGATTTGGCCGTGGCCTCTCTGGGCGAAAGGCCTTCTTCGCTCATGATCCGTTCCACGTTTTCCACGACCACGATCGCATCGTCAACCAGAAGGCCGATGGCCAGCACCATGGCGAACATGGTCAACATGTTGATGGAAAAACCAAAGAGGCCGAGAACGGCAAAGGTGCCCAGCAGAACGACGGGTACGGCAATGGTGGGAATCAGGGTAGCCCGGAGGTTTCCCATGAAAAGCCACATGACAAGGAAGACCAGAAGGATCGCCTCGAAGAGGGTTTGGACCACCTCCTCGATCGCCACCTTTACAAAAGGAGTTGTGTCGTAAGGGTAAACCACCTGCATTCCAGGAGGGAAGAAGCGGCTCATCTCCTTCATCTTTTCTTTAACCCTGCGGGCTGTATCGAGGGCGTTTGCGCCTGCGGCCATCCGGATCGCCAGCCCAGCGGCGGGCTTCCCATTGTAAAAGGCCTCCACATCGTAGAAGTCCGTTCCGAGCTCCGTTCGGCCCACATCCCGGATACGGACGATCGATCCGTCCGGGTTAATCCGAAGTGGCACAGCTGCGAATTCGTCCGGAGTTTTGAGAAGGCTTTGAACGATAATGGAAGCGTTGAGGCGCTGTCCTTTGACAGCAGGAGCTCCTCCGAACTGCCCAGCCGAGACCTCCACGTTATAGGTCCTCAAAGCGGCAATAACGTCTTCTACGGTCAGATGGTAATCGACGAGCTTTTCAGGATTGAGCCAGATGCGCATGGCAAACTGGTACCCGAAGACCTCTACCTCGCCCACGCCGGGTATTCGGGCCAACACCTTTTCGAGATTCGACTGAGCGTAGTCCCGTAAGTCGTTGCCGTCGAGGGAACCATCAGGTGAGATAAGACCCACCATCATCAAATAGTTTCTCGTCGCCTTGCCAACGGAGATGCCGGTCCGTTGGACCACCTCGGGTAGACTCGGCATGGCGAGCTGAAGCTTGTTTTGGACCTTGGCCCAAGCGAGGTCGGGATCGGTCCCGGGTTCGAAGGTCAGCTCAATCCGGGAGGCTCCGGCAGAGTCGCTGGTGGCAGACATATAGATCATCTTATCGAGGCCCGTCATCTTCTGCTCGATGATCTGGGTGACGCTGTTCTCGACGGTCTCAGCGGATGCGCCAGGATAGAAGGCCTGAATGTAGATGGACGGTGGAGCGATAGGAGGATATTGGGATATAGGAAGGCTATAGATGGCCAAGCCCCCTGCCGCCATGATGATGATGGCAATGACCCAGGCAAAGACAGGGCGATCGAGAAAGAATCGTGATAGCATCCGATACCTCCGTTCACTTTGCTTTTGCAGGCGGTTCCGGTTTCGTTGGAGGTTGGGAAACCTCCTTTTGACCGGAGCCGAAAGGAATCGCTTTCACCGAGACTCCAGGCCGTACCTTTTGGATCCCTTCAACGATCACCCGATCGCCGGGAGCGAGGCCGGAGGAGACAAGCCACCGATCCCCGATGGCACGATCCAGGACGAGCATTCGAGGTTCGACCTTTCCTGAACCGTTGACGACGAGGGCCAGAGGATTTCCTTTGAGGTCTCGGGAAACAGCCTGCTGAGGAATCAGGATGGCACGATCAACAACTCCTTCTTGGACAAGAGCACGAACGTACATCCCAGGCAGAAGGATCTGCTTCGGGTTCGGAAAGACCATCCTCACGGTGAAAGACCCGGTACTGGGATCTACGGTTACGTCCGAGAATTTCAGCGTTCCCTCGAGGGGATAGGGGGTACCGTCCTCGAGGAACAACTTGACCCGGGCCTGTCCACGGGCTCCTCCCTTGATCCATCCAGCCTCTATGTTTCGCTTGAGACGAAGGAGGTTTGCGCTCGATTGCGTGGCATCGACATAGATTGGATCGAGCTTTTGGATGACAGCAAGAGGGTTGGGCTGGTGAGCCGTGACCAGAGCGCCCACCGTCACGTTCGATTTTCCGATCCGTCCGCCGATCGGTGCCGTAATGCGCGTATAACCGAGGTTGACCCGGGCTGTCTGAAGGACGGCTTCGGCCTGCTTAATGGCTGCTTCAGCAGCGGCTACGGCCTCCTGATCGCTTTTGGCCTGGGCCTCCACAGCCTTGAGGGTGGCCTCGGCAACTTGAGCCTCCGTAACGGCCTGGTCCCGCTCGCTTGCCGAGACGGCGCCCTCTTTGACCAGATCCTCAAAGCGGCTCCGGTTCGTCCGCGCGAGCTCAACGGTGGCCTGCTGCCGTGCTACCTGGGCCAGGGTTGTTTGGAGCCCGGCCCGAGCCCGATCGGCGGCCTTCCGTGCAACGGCAAGATTGGCCGCCGCGTTGTCGTAGGCTGCTTGAAAAAGGGTAGGATCGATCTGGTAGAGGACGTCACCTGCTTTCACCTCGGAGCCCTCGGTGAAAAGGCGTTTCTGAATGATGCCGCTCACCTGGGGCCTCACCTCTGCGACAAGGAAGGCATACGTTCGCCCGGGCAATTCCTCGGTGAGAGCAATTGTTTCGGTTTGCACCGTGATGAAGGAAACCTCTGGGACCGCTCCAAAAGGAGGAGCACCTCCCTCTCTGGGCTTTCCACACGCACCGAGGCTCAGGGCGATCGTCAGAACCGCCGTGATGATGATGAACCGGTTTCGATACGGAACATCCATAGAACTCCTCCTGATGATTTCTCCGTAATGCTTCATGCCCACGGGGCACCCCCGAACCATGAAAATAATTCCACTTCAATTCCAGTCTCTCCAGCCGTTGCAGCAGGGCTGGCCTTGATTCTTCGGCATTTGCCTTCATCCCTTAAATTCTTAGCTTTAGCCTCTGATCTTTAGCCTCTAACCTCTAACCTTTTTCTTTTTCCTCAGGCGATAGACAACCCCGGAGAAACAGCTCCTTGACGAAAGCAAGGGTATCATTGTAAGTGACCGGATCGGGATTTTCAAAATAGTAGAGGAGGAAGGTATTGATGAGCCCCTCGAGGGCGGTGGCCAGATAATGGGGATTGAGATCGCGAATCACGTTCTGTCGGATCCCCTTTTCAATTACGGAAGAGAGATGGTTTACGGTTTCATCGTAGAGCTTTCGAATCTCTTGATCAAGGCCCGCCTTGACGCTGAAGGCCACACCGTGGGTCTCGCCGAAGTAGAGACGAACGGTCGGAAGGTTTTCGGCAAAGATCCTTGCCTTTGCCGAAATGTATTGGTCAAGAATGACAAGAAAGTCATCCTCTCTGGCGAGGATCGTATTGAGGGTGTGATGGTACTGGAGGGCGTTCTCCATGATCAGAGCTTTGTAGAGGTCTTCCTTGTTCTTGAAAAAGTGGTAGAGGGTTCCTACCGAGAACTCGGCCCTCTTGGCGATTTCATGCATCGAAACGTTGTGATAGCCCTTCTCGGAGAAAAGGCTCAGAGCAGTGGAGAGGATCTCCTTTCTGTAGGCGATCTTTTCCCTTTCGCGGCGAGGGAGCCTGGGAAGCTCATCTTTCATTTTGAACCCTGATCGCTGAACCTTGAACCGTGAACCCTGAACTCTGAACCTTGAACTGTGAACTCTGAACTTTGAACCCTGAACTCTGAACCTTGAACTGTGAACTCTGAACTTTGAACCCTGAACGCTGAACTGTGAACTCTGAACCTTGAACCATGAACGCTGAACCTTAAACCGTGAACTTTGAACCTTGAACTGTAAAACCCTTGTCCTTTAGCCTTTATCCCTTAGCCTTGATCCTCTTAGTCTCCCGCCCTTTGCCTCCAACCTTAAGCTTCTAACCTTAAACGCTAAACCCTAAACCTTGAACCCTAAACTTTAGACCCTTAACCTTGAAGCCTAAACCCTAAACCTCCAACCTTAAACCTTGAGCCTTTATCCTTAAGCCTTTAGCCTTAAACCTTAAACCTTAAACCTTAAACCTCTAACCTTTCACTTTTCTGGGCCCTCAATCTTGATAGACCCTTCA